>Ga0214919_10004981_pt1 | contig 19098 bp, 14 predicted proteins | sample LL1503_MetaG_FD_177994 | JGI IMG/M metagenome (GOLD analysis project Ga0214919, IMG submission 177994) | Freshwater microbial communities from Lake Lanier, Atlanta, Georgia, United States - LL-1503 | ecosystem: Environmental > Aquatic > Freshwater > Lake | place: USA: Georgia | collected...
CAATCCCGTGAGGTTCAAGCGAAGCGCCAATCCCGTGAGGTTCAAGCGAAGCGCCAATCCCGTGAGGTTCAAGCGAAGCGCCAATCCCGTGAGGTTCAAGCGAAGCGCCAAGCCCGTGATGTTCCGTGCGTAGCACGTGCAGCCGCGAGGGTCAGGCGCTACGCGCCGACTTCGGTCAGCATCGTAGATGCTGCACCTGTGGTGCTGCTGCGGTTTAAATCCGGGGCGTGAAAAGTGCTTCGCACCCACGGAGCGCGAATAGTCCCTCTGTGGTCAGCATCGTAGATGCTGCACCCGTGGTGCCGTTCTTTGAACTTACACGAAGTATGGGTTTTAATCCGATCCTAAAATTTTTTAATCGGGTTGAGCCGCAGGGCGGCGCGTAGCGCCACGCCCGTGAGGGTCATATACTTGTAAATGTTCCATTTTATATATTTTATATATTTTATATTTTATATATATAAAATATAAAACAGCTTTTATAAACATGCATTTTTTGATCGAAGCTATTGTTGTTGGTATCATAACACTTATTGTAGGTATTATTGTATCTAAATTAATGGAAATTGGACGTAAAAAAGAACCAGGTGAAAAAGATTATATTCTTCCGATGGCAGGTGGTTTATTTATAACTGGGTTTGTAGTACATATATTATGTGAAACATTTGGATTTAATAAATGGTATTGTAATAATGGATATGCATGCAATAAAATATAAGTCAAATTTGAATTATAATTTACTAAAAAATATAAGTCAAATTTGAATTATAATTTACTGGGAAATATAATCTAAAAATGCAAAAAGAAATCCATAAAACACGTAAGTCATTACAACCAATTGAATATTCATATAATGAAATGTTACTTTTATTTGATATTTTAAAATATAATATCAAATATTGTAAATATAATGGAATGAATGCAGTATATCGAAAACTTAGTGAAAAACATATATTAATATGTTATTTTGTTGGTCCACAAAATATATATACAAATACGCGTAAATTACAAATTTTGCAATATATTGATAATGAACTAATTCCATTCGATGCCGAGTATTGTAAATTTATAAATAATCGTATATATGAATTTTATTGTATTTATTTACCTGCAATGGAAAACATATTATATAAGTCAAAGATCAATAGTCAATTGCATATATCTGATGATTTGTCAAATGAAAATGATAATATATTTAAATATGAATTACATATAGATAGTATTGGCAATCCAACAATTCGATTTAATTATGGGATTATCGGATAGGGAGTATGTCGTTCAGGGTTTAGTCACGAATGTTATTTTTCGGGGTGTAAGTATATTATAAACATCTCCTACACCTGTGACGACTTCTACCAAGCCTGTTCATAAGATGTCTCTAGAACGTACTGTACATATGAACCCGTTGTATGGTACACTGTATACGTTGTGGTATATCCGTATGGGTGATCAATACAATCGCATTGAGTTAAATATAGCCAATGAGGCTATGTATGTGTACGATTACTTGAAAAGTCATGAAAAGCCAATTGCTGGCAGCTTATCGAATGTGCGTACGTTGTTGCAGAAAATAACTACTTGAATCGATGAGTGTGTTTTATATGCAGTAGTGGTATATTTATATTTTTTAAACATATTATAAATTGAATAAATTTGAATTATATTATAATTATTATATATATATATTGTTATAAACTTAGTATAAAACCCTAGATTAATTGATAAGATACGCAATTGTGTGATTAAAAATGGATAATAATAATTTAACCGAGCTAGATTTAAGAACTATAGTAGAAGCATCAATCCGTAAAAATGGTTTAATTGGTCATAATATAGAATCTTATAATGAATTTATGGATGAAGGTATTGTGTATATTTTAGAAAAACTATATAATATTAACAAAATTGTACGAGATAAGCGAGATCAATCTGAGAAAGATAAATTACGTGAAAATATTCGTATTAAATTCAGTTTCAATAATATTAGTATAGGTAAACCGATTGATTGGGTTCAAGAATCAAATGATACAGTACCGTTATTTCCAATAAATGCCCATTTGAGTGGTAAATCATATTCAGCACCATTAAGTACATCTATTATTGTGTCATTAACTGCATATTATAAAGATGGAACTGAACTTACTAAGGAAGTAATGATACCTAAAATTAAGATTTGTGATATTCCGATTATGATTGGATCGAATCGATGTCATACGTATAATATGTCTCGTGAATCTAAACGGGCTATTAATATGGATCCAAATGAAAATGGTGGATATTTTATTATTAAGGGAAGTGAATGGGTTATTGAATGGTCTGAGAATATTCGTTATAACACACTTCGTGTACATACTAAAATAAAAAAGAATGAGCGTGTACGCGGTGAGTATATTTCACAAGATGGTGGTGCATTCCAAAATTCAACACAGACTCTAATTCAATATATGGAAACAGGAGCAATTACGATTTATATTCGTAGTATTAAATTTAAAGAACAACAAATTCCATTTTATATTTTATTTCGATTACTTGCAATGAATTCTGATTTAGATATTGTTAAGAATATTGTATATGATATTGATAGTGATTCACCTATTGTAACAAATATGCTCAATATACTTGAAATTGCAATTAATTATCGTGAAAAAAATAGTGAATATAAAGATATTGAGGATGAATTAGATCGTCAGAAGATTGCCGAGTTTTTAGCATTTAAATTAGATAATTTTATGATTGATTTTGAAAAATATAAATCTGATACGAATGCAATCCAATATGCGACTCGTAAACTATACGACACTATGGATTCCGATTTCTTTCCTCATATTGGAATTGGAAAGGAATATCGAACCGAAAAACTAAAATTCTTAAGTGTACTAATTCATAATACATTACTTGTTGATATGGGTATTACATTACAAACAAATCGAGATAGTTTAGCATATAAACGTGTTCATGGTGCTGGTATTAGTATGGCAAAGTCATTTAAAACACAATTTAATAAAAGTATTGTCGAACCGATTATAAAGAGTCTTCAACGCCAGGTTAAATTGAATCAATTTGAAGAAATTTCAAATAATACAATAATTGATACGGTTACTAACCAAATTTTAACTGTTGAATTAAGTAAAACACTCGAACAATCAATAACTGTGGGTAGTGATACAATTACAGTTCGATCAAAATCTGTGGCTAATCGAGTCCAATCACATGCATTGGAACGTAAGAATTCAGCGAATGTATATAGTGCATTACGGACAATAGGTGCACAAGATAGTAAAAATAAAAAGACATCAAAACAAACCGAACGAGCAGAAGAAATGCGTATGATTCATGCATCATTTACAGGTTATATTTGTGTTGCTAAAAGTGATGGTTCTGGAGAAGGTGTAGGTACAAAAAAGGAGATGGCGATTACAGCTGATATTTGTTCAGCCGGACACACATATGAATTAATCGAACATATTAAACAGAATTCTGATATTATTCCGATTGATCAAATATATTTATCTGATTTTATTAATAAGAATTTAGGACGTATATCTGTTAATGGAAAGTGGATGGGAGGTACTACTGATTCTCCAAAAATTGTAATACAATATCGTATGTTAAGACGTAATAATTTAGTTGTTGACCCATATGCTTCTATTATCTGGGATCAAGTTAAAAATGAAATAGAAATAAATACCGATGTTGGTCGTATGACTAGACCATTACTCATTGTTGATAATAATATAGATGCATATATCGCTGCTACACGTAATACAGTTATACAAACTGAAGTACCTGGAATTCTCGAAACGGAAGTAGAACAAAGTATAATTGAATATAAACCAATAGATCCGATGCGTAAAATTAAATTTATGCAAAACTTAAAAATTACTAAGAAACATATCGATGAGCTTAAGGCAGGACGTATTTCACTAGAAGATCTACGATTACAGGGAATTATTGAATGGATTACACCAGAAGAATCTGAAAACTGCTATATTGCAATGTCTGTAGATTATCTTAAAAAATATGAAAATGATGTTACTAAGCCATTTACACATTGTGATATTCAAATAGCAATATATGGTATTAGTGTATTGATTTCACCGTTTGGTAATCATACATTACCAGCACGTGTAACATTTGAAACTGGCCAAGGTCGTCAATCAGGTGGATGGTTTAATATGGCACATATTTATAGATGTGATAAGAACCGATTCTTTCAATATCATATCGAAATGCCATTAGTATCAACATTTGCATATAATTATATATTACCAAATGGATATAATACAATAATTGCATATATGCCTCATAAAGGATATGGTCAAGAAGATTCAGCAACTGTATCAGCAGAATTTATTCAACGAGGTGGTTTAGATGGTTCATATTATAAATTCGAAAAATTAGAATTAGAAAGTAAAGATGAAAGTTTCGAAACTCCTGATATTACAATAACAAAAAATATGAAACCGAATGCAAGCTATGAAAAACTAGTTAATGGTATTATTAAACAAGGATCTGTAGTTAATAAAGGTGATGTTCTTATTGCAAAAATAGTAAAACTTAAAATTTCGAAAGATAATAATAGTAGTGGGTATAAATATGAAGATCGAAGTCTAATCTATAAAAGTGACGAACAAGCAGTCGTCACCAATGTATATAAATTACGTGGTCCATCTGGAGCCATGTTCGTACGAGTTAAGTTAAGACTATATCGACCACTAGGAATCGGTGATAAAATGTCATCTAGATCGGGTAATAAATGTATCGTAGCTCATATTGAACCAAAAAGTAATTTACCATATGATGAAGATGGTATGACTCCAGATATTATTATTAATCCACATGCTATTCCATCACGTATGATTATCGGTATGATTATGGAGACATTATATGGAATTAAATGTCAACATGAAGGTACATGTACGGATGGTACATCATTTAATAAGATCGATATAACCGAAGTTATGTCGGAAATTCAAAAATATGGGTTTAGACATAGTGGATTCCGAAGAATGTATAGTGGTGTAACTGGTGAATATTATGATGCAGCCATATTTATGGGATCTACATTCCATCAGCGACTTCAGAAATTTGTTTTCGATGAAAAATATGCAGTTGGTCAACGAGCACCGATGAATGCATTTACGGGTAAACCTAAAGGAGGTAAACGAACTTCCGGTGGTATGAAAATTAGTGAAATGATTCGTAATGTTCAAACATCACATGGTATAACAATGGCTCAATATGAAAAAGCACTAATTGATGCCGATCATCGTAATTTAAATGTATGTATTAATTGTGGTAAATATGCAATTTATAACCCTCAGTATAATATTTATAAATGTAATACATGTGGACCGAATGCAAATATTTCATTTATCGATTCATCTAAAACATCAATGGCATTCCAACATCAACTACATGCATCGGGTGTCAAATTACAAATGCATTTCCGACCATATGAATTTTAAATAAATTTCCATATACTATCCTACAGAATTGATTCGTTTGATGTAATGGTATTTGAACCTCCTTATATGTAGTATGTGTGGTTTAATCCAACAATAATATTTTTTAATCTGCAGTACCACAGGTGCAGCATCGTAGATGCTGACCAAAACCCGTAGGTCGTAAATGACGTGAAGTTTTTATATAAAATTGAATTTTTTATATATTATTGAATTTATACTATATATTACTGTATTTTGAGGTACATGACCCTTACGACTACGTGTGTTACGATTGAACCGTACGGGTCAATCCAATCATAATATGCGCTAATCGGATTTAAACCGCCGCCCTAACAACCGAATCCCTTGACCCTCACGGCTACACGCGCTACGCGCGTTTGCCTGCGGCTCAACCCGTTTACAGGGATCGGATTTAAACCGCAGCCCTGACGACCGCAGAGGCACGCGAAGCGTGCCGTAGGTGCGAAGCACCTCGGAGGGAGTAAAGGGCGTGAGGTTTAGAAAGGTGTAGAGAGTAAAGGGCGTGAGGTTTAGGTACTATTATGGCAACAAATCAAATATCCGATATGAATATGGCACCTAATGAAATTATGGCGCAAATACCAATAAAGTCAAATAAAGTTAATAAGTGTGTATTATGTATTAAACCAACTTTGCAAACTAATATAAATCTATATCTTACTATTATATATAATAAACCTACCGATTCTATAATTGCAGAACTTCGATGTTCATATTGTAATCAGTTGCAAAAAAATATACTAATATCAGAAATAGAACATATATATAGTGCATTTCTAAGTACAAAAAAAGCATATGATCAGCAAATATTAACAAATTATGGTCATCACATGACTATTAGTAATATCAATAATATGTGTATTATTTATAAACAACATATAGAAAAAATAACCGCAGATTATATAAAACTAACCGAAATTTATAATATTAGTCGACAGGATAATGCTAAGATAATTTGTAAATGTGATGAAAAACAATCAGAGGTTGATAATGCAAATTTAGAGATTAACAAAAAACAATCAGAGGTTGATAAAGCAAATTTAGAGATTAACAAAAAACAATCAGAGATTGATAAAGCAAATTTAGAGATTAACAAAAAACAATCAGAGGTTGATAAAGCAAATTTAGAGATTAACAAAAAACAATCAGAGATTGATAAAGCAAATTTAGAGATTAACAAAAAACAATCAGAGATTGATAAAGCAAATTTAGAGATTAACAAATTGAAACTTAAGTTAAATAATACTAAATCTGAACAAGTCATAGTGAATTCAAAATATATAGCAAAAATTGAAAATCAAAATACTGAACTTTTGCTATTTAACACCAGATTATCTAAACATGTAAATCAGAATAAATTACTCGAATCCCAAAATATGGAACTTAAATCTAAAAACAAATTATTTGAATCCAAAAATATGGAACTTAAATCTGAAAATATGGAACTTAAATCTAAAAACAAAATATTTGAATCCCAAAATATGGAACTTAAATCTAAAAACAAAGTACTCGAATCCCAAAATATGGAACTTAAATCCGAGAATATAATACTGAAAAATGCTAATAAGACATTAAATGTACAACCGAATCCATCCTGTAAGATTGATTTCGAAATTGAAAAAAAATATATTAAAATTATTCAAACATATGAAGTCGAAATAATAGACCTACGCGATCGATTAAAAAAATCTGAAAACATATATAACATGTATAAAGAAGGACAAAAAGAAAAATATTTATCTATTGTTAATGAATATGCTCGACGATATGAACTTGTTAAACAACAATCAAAAAAAGATTATTTTGCATTAGAACTTGTAACAACTAACAAATATAAGAAATTACTCGAAGAACAAGGCGTAGACATAACATACAAACATGTTGTTTCTGAAAAATATAAAGCTAAATTATCATTGTTAATATTTGATCAACATAATCCGGAATTTAGTAAAATTCAACCAATTATAATTGATGATCGTGATATTAAAATTCAAGATCCATATAACATGTTAAATTAATCATCTAAAATGTGATCTACTGCAGTTTGTACGTGTTTAACATATAATTCTCGGCTATCAATTGTTTCAGGATTAAATTTTAAAAATTCATAATAGTCGAATTTTTTAATATTTAATGTTGATGCAATATTAACTTTTTCAATATTAATATCTTTATTATTATCAATTATATATGTATTATCTGACCATAAACTATACCATGCTGTATTATATTTATAATCGATCCACATATCTGTAACAACTTGATTTTGCATATATAAATTAGCTGCTAAGAACTTACCTGTTTTAAGGGCTCTTGTTTTACTACGTTGAAGCGCCGTGTCTAATTTAACTCCTATAAATACTAAATTAATTTCATATCCGGCAGATCTAGCTAATATTATACTATTTAAATCTTGGGTTTGAAAAATTACATTATATCTTAAATTATCTTTAATAATATCATAAAATATCTCATTCATAATACCTTCTAAACTATCATTACATATTTGACGTGATAATGTATATCCAATATTCGTTTTACGTGAATCAACAGCACTTTCGGAAGACCATATAGACATATATCTTGGATGATAATCAACTGCCAAATCCAAATCAATAACTATAAAATCTAAATCTGGATCGAATTTATTTACAATATGTTGAATTAGTGTAGATTTACCAGATCCAGGTGCACCTATTGTAATATAGAATTTTGGTTTTAAACCAGCGATTTGTGGTTTTTTATTTTTTGTTAATATTCTCTTAGCGTTCGTGATAGCTATATTAAATTCATTCGTTTCCACGCTACACGCACGATACGGATCTACTGGATCTATCCAATCTGAATTATAGTAATTTTTATTTAATTTAATTGGATCGATATTATCATTTTTATTATCATCATTTTTATTATCATCATTTTTAATTGATTTATTGAATATAGATCTTTTTTTCTTATAATAATTATATTTGTAATTACTCATTTTTCTAAACGTTTAGGCTATATAAAAATTGAAATTATGTTATATTATCTATTAGTTTTATATATATAATATTAAAATATTTATAGTATAAATTGATTTATTAGTAAGATACTTATTTTGTTGACAATGTTGCACATGGATAATATGGTTTATTTGGTCCTGTTTTCACATTACACATAAGTCGTTTAGATTGAGTTATTTCATCAATATAATATCCAATATATGATGATGGCTCAGTTTTAAATAACTGATCATATTGTTTTTTTGATATTATATTTTCATATATTAGTTGTATATTTTTATATTGATTTATTAAATTACATAACTGAACTACTGTGGTATGTGCTTTGTTATATTCCATTTTATAGAGTAATTGTAATGTCCAAAAATCAATTAACGTGTATTTCATGATAACAAATACAGTACCTATATAATTATTATGTGGGATTAATTGATATTTTGCAGAATTGAAAATATCAATTAATACTTCACGTTGCCCATTTTTTCTATCAATATAAAATGTTAATTTTCGAAGTTGATCATCAGTTGGTATACTCGGATCATTAATTATACCAAATGTTCGGCAATTTAATTGATTTACAAGTTCAATTATAAATTGTTTTTCTTCATTAAATGGATTAGATGAAATTATCTGTAACCGACAATTTTCAGAATATTTTAACTTTTCGATAGATATATTATTTTTTAATGCAATTATTCCGTAGTTACCAACTAATACATGTCCATATCGTGGGACAAATTTATTTAATAACAATTCTATTATTTGTTTAGTATTTATATTACATACTTGTTTAGAAGATATATTATGTTTATTTAATTGATTTGCAATCGGTGCTCCACCGGTTTTACTAGTATGACAATCTATAAATTGTTTACTTATTACTGATTCATATTCAATTAAATCAACATATTCTCCTACTAAAGTAACATTTGTTAATTTAGTATAAATGTTTATTAACTGTAAATCAGTACTATATATATTCACATTAACCATACCAACATTATCTTTGGCATAGAATGCTGGTCGTTCAATTGGTCTCAATATATCGAATATTTCAACTTCTTTAACAATTCCAAAAGTTTTTATAGTAAATAAATAACGTTGATTGATTATAATTTTATATTTTGTATCAAGTGCTTCGGTTAGCACATTTACATACTGACCTAATCCAGTTATACTAGATTTATAAATTAAATTTGCTATATTATAAGCATCATTTTTTGGTGTTTTACTTATAATAATATATTCTATATCTTTTGATGTTAATGATTGATATAATAGTAATTTAATTCCAATATTACCATCTATATATAGATCATGATCATGTACATATTGTTCTACAATTTCGTAAAATTCGATATATTGTTTTCTATCACAATAAATTTTATTTTCTTTACACTCTGCGATATTAATTGCAGCATCTACATCAGTTGATGTATACATTTTTTTATAAAAAATGAATATATACTATAGTAGTAATTAAATACTAATATAGTAATAAAATAATCTAATACGAATATAGTAATAAAATATTACAACCATGTATAGATTCATTCGACCTAATATAACAGATATTACCCATAGATTATCCATAGATTATATGTGTATCTATATATTATTATGTTGATATATGAGTTGTAATAACTGGTAATGGGTCATTGAATAGATAAAACCAACGTATTGAATTAGATAATCCATTTTTTTGAGATCTAGATTTTAATTCTAGATTAAGTAGATTAGATAAAATTAATTGACATATTTCAAAACTATTAAAACTCTGTAATCTCTTCTTATCTATAAGTTTAAGTTGTTCAACTAATTTAATTTGTTCTTCTCTGGTGCGAGTTTCACATACTGCACCTCTTAATAAAGATCTAGAATCATCATTTTCAATAGTTAGAGTATGTAATGGCGGACGTACTTTAAATTTTAATCCATTCTTTTTCTTTTCAATATAACCTACAACTATATCGTTTTCATCAAATCGGTTTTTAATATTAAATAAATTACGAGATACTTCATACCACTTTAAAGTTGTTATATCATACATCATAATAAATTTGCTTGTGATAAATCCAATTGGTACATCATGTGTTGCAATTATTTTAAGTTTAGGTAGATCCTTAATAACATCATGAATTTCGGAACAATTGTATATACCGTTTAATAAGTCATCAATAGTTATAATTATTTTATATTTCTTATATAATTCATATATATCGTTTAATTGTTTCTCTTTAAATGTGCTTGGATTATCTTGTTTATTTTGTAATGCTTTGAAAACTGTTATAATAATATATTTTAACATACTATAATGAAAGTGTTCATCATAAAACATAAATACATTGATTATTCTGGATTCATCATATGAAAACTCATTGATAAACTCTTTTAATTTAATATCAAAATTCTTACCGGATTTATATATATTCAAATAATTATTAATATTAATATACACTGTTTTTAGAGTTGTATTTTCACGAAAATATGATTCGATATCTATAATTGGTTGATTATATTTATTTACTGGAAATTTAATATAATATTTACCTAATCTACATATTCTAAATTTATTATTTCCTATATTATCTAGATTATATATAATACGTTTATTATACATAATCAATTGATCTAATGCAACTAATATATTACCTTCTATAAAATTAGTTTGTGCATTTTCGATATATCCAGTTTTAATAGCATTAAGAAGATCTTCATATATCCAAATAACTTGAATATCAAATAATTTTATTATGATAGATTTAATATACATTATTTCAGATGTACTATATTTATATGCATAATAAGTACTACTGCTGTATGTTGATTCTTTGTTATGTCCATCCGACATAATAGTTGTGTCAATTAATCTATCATAATGAATATAATCAATTGAATTTTTTTGAACCATATGATCACTACGCACAGATCCATTGAGTTTATCTGACATATTATCAAGTGTATCACTATTAATAAATGTATCTACTGCATATATTCTTATATATTTATTAATTTCCTGTATTGATATATATTCTATCATTTTTTCATAATATCGTTCTAATTCAGGTTGGTATTTTGGTCCTGTAGATACATAGATATATATTTTAACATTTCTATTTTTTAATGGTAGAAATTTATGTGATCCACGACGCGCTACTCGACCAAATATTTGAATTAATGTTGATATATTAACTGGTGAAGACATAATAAATTGATATCTAATCGAATTAAAATCATAACTTTCACTAATAAGTTTGGATCCGATTAGTATCCGAATTTTACTACCATCACTATTTTCAATATCATCGAATTTAGCAATACTTCGATTAATTGTATTTTTATCAAAATCACTATGAATAATTACAAATCTACATGGTGAATATTCATGATCTTTATTATGATCTTTAAGAATAACACCACATATATTACATATTGTATGTGATCTAGGAACTGATAATTCATCTAAAAACCCATTTTCTAATAAAATTTCTTGAATTTGATTAACTCCAGACATTTTAATCCATGTATGATTAATCATAATTTTACCACCACTCTCTTTGCTATTTGTAATAATATTAATTAGGTCTTTGATAAGTTTTTCATATTTAGATGAATAAATTCCTAGATTTTTAATATTAATACATCTACCAATAATCGCAGTTGGATTAATATTATTATTTGTAGTTATAACAGATATTTCCTTTTTTTCTCTCCATTCAATCGGTGCATTTCTTATTTTATATAATGTATCTATTGAATTATATAGACCAATACTATCAGATTCTGGATTTGGATAAACCATATCATATAATGATTGATCTGCAATACCAATTGCTATACGATCAGTTGATGTAATTACAGTTTCTTGTTTAGTACGTATATAATATTGTAGTGTATTATAATGAAAAGAACTCATAGGACATGGTGTAAATTTTAAATATGGGATAGGTTTTCCATTAAATGATAATGATGTACCTTCAAATATACGTTCTGGATAATCTTCCGATTTATTAATATTTTCCATTAGAAATGATATTCTACCCGCAGTTAATTCACCTATTTGTTTTGCTGCACCAGGAATTAGTTTTCCTCGTGTAAAGAATAGATTATTTGTTAATTTAGTTTTATTTGGTAATGAATTTAATGGTATTAATAGATTTAGAAAACTAACTATTTCTGTAACATTACCACTCATAATCGTTGCTGACATAAAAACTACATTTGGTAATGCATTTTGTTCTTCTAAATAATCTAATAAATATTGTAATGCAATACCATAATTATTTTTTGACTGCATATTATATGTATTATGAATCTCATCAAGTATAAGTAAACTATTTCGCATTTGATTTACTAATTCAGTATTTATTTCTAGATATCCATTTGATACTGCATCATGAAATTTATTAATATTATTTTGTACTGATACATTATGTTCAGATTCATCAGATTCATCAGATACATCATTATTATATAAATCATGTATAGAAAAATTATGTAAAACTCCTTTATCAGTTATTTTAAATAACCGATTTGAAAATTCACGATAACCTATGAAATTATAATATCCACCTCTTTTCTTATTAGTAAATCGCCTTTTAATCAAACTTTTATATTGCATATATTCTTTCATATTTTCAGTCGTAGGGTTTTTATTATATGCTTTTTTAAGCATCTCGATTATTAATATTTCTTTAGATGATACAAAACCTGGATGTTTTAACATTGCATCAATAAAAATATCTTGAGTGAATCCAATTATAAATATAGTAGGATGGTCTAATATGTTTAAATTCTTACGCATTTTAAAATTTTCTACAAATTTTTGAGCAATACTTAATGCGCCAATTGTTTTACCAGATCCAGTCTGCCAATTTAATAAAATCCTAGAATACATAGTATTCGGATTTATGAAATTTTCTACAAATTTTTGACTACCCTGTAATTGTAATCCAGGTAAATTAAAATCTGATGTATATTTTCCAAATACACTTGTATATGTTTTATGTGATACATTAGGTCGTTGTACACGAAATTCACGTCGATTTGCAATATCATTTACGAATTGTTTGTATTTATCTATATGATTTGATGTATTTTCATAATTAGATTTAATCGGAATATCAGTATACATATTGATATTATTCTATTGTATACAAAATATAGATAAAAGATATCTTTAAAAAATAATAAATTGAATTCACAATTCGGAGTTAATATTATTAATCAAATTGTTTATTTCAGAATCATCAGTAGCTAATTTGATATTTAATTTTGGAAGTAATTCATTTGATACTTTGTTTTTTGATTTGTTATTTGATAAATCAGATGATTTCTGTTGAGTAAAAACTACATATAATATAACAATTATAATTAATCCAATCACTATACATATTCCTATAAATATTGGTGATTTAATAAATGGAGGTTTTTTATTATCAACAACTACTGTCTTCGGAACTGTTGATTGATTATTGTCAGACATTTTAAAAAATAAAATTTATAATGTAACTAATATAGTTTAATAAACTATATAACTTTAATATAAACTTTCATATATTATAATCCATTTTTTAGTATTTATTAACGACGTCTGTTTGTAAATGAAGCACTTGAATTACTTAATGTACCAGTTACAGTAGGTGCGGCGTATACCATCGATGATGCAGCGGCAAGTGATGAATCATAGTTACTCGCTATGAGACCTGAGAAGGTATCCTGCGTACTATTATCAGAAGTATTACTAAGAGAACTATTTAGTTGATCCCAGAGAGAATCTGATGATGTACCTGGCGTAGAACAACGACGCATACCAGCACCGCCAATACTACCTCCAGCAGTTAATGCTGCACCTTGAAGATCATATACAGATTGAGAACTCGGATCAGAACTAGAATACCGCTGCATATTGCGGCGATTTTGCATAGTTTGCGTACCCGCTGTTGCATCCGCAAGTGCATTAAGTGGCATTAATCTCAACACATACGCCATTCCAACCGATGCTACGATAAGTGAAATAATGATTAATAGGAACATAACCAAAATAATTTTAGCACTGTGGTCGCTGATAAAACTTTCGAACTCTGCCCATGCCATTTTTGAAAATAATTAAAAATATGTTATATATGTTAGTACTATATAGAAGAGTACGAAGTATAATGAAAATATATATAAAATAATCTATAAAAAATTATATTATAAATAATTAAAAACTGAATATTATAAAAATATTAATATTATACATAATAATATACGAAATATATATACTTAAATGGCCGAAGATCCATGTGTTGTAGTATATCGCACACTTGCTGAATTTGCAAATGTCCGAGGGTATAAATTAACGGAACAAAAACAATTAGAAAAATATGATTTTCAAGTTAAATTAAATCAAGATGGATATTATCCAGTTCATATGTACTGCGATTATGATGATACACTACCAACCAAATGTATAATCGCGGCTATTTTATCTGAAAATAGTAAATATTATAAAAAAGGCGCAGATTTCGAAAATCTTATAAAAACATTAGAACGATCTGTTAATAAAAATTATGCAATAGAAGAAGTTTTAATTATTACAACTCCTGATATTGCGACTAAAACAACAATTATTAAGATTATCAATAGATTTATTATCGCAGTAACTAATAATACAGTAACAAAAGATAATTACAAGCCACTTTCTAAATATTATAATCTATATAAATATAGTATATTTTATATGAATATACTACGTCATGTTGCGGTAGGTTATACATATAAAATATTATCATCCGAAGAGAAACGAGAAATTATTGCATATCATCGAAAAAAAAAATCAGAATTTCCTAAATTACTATCTGGTACATGTATTACACCATGGATTGGTGCAAGACCTGGTGATATTATTATGGTTAAACTTTATTCAATCACGGCAGGTTATGAAATTAAGTATCTTTCGGTATAATATTTCGTATAAATGTTTATTTTTCATGTAACATTTCCATTATCGTATCTATTGATTTTTGTTGTTTAGCTTTGCCTTTCTCTGTATTAATAGTTAAATTATCACGATATAATTCGAATTCTTTTCTTGGATTTTCAGATAATTTAATACGATCATACTCCGCTATAAATTTTTTTAATCTAGGTGTTATTAGTTGTAAAAAGTCTGAATTCCTCTCTTCTGGTATATATCGGATATCGAATACTTTCCATGGTAAATAACCTAGTAAATAATATCCATCTGGTGCATTTTGTTTAAATTCATCAATAAGTTCATCTGTTCCATCTTCGGTTAATAATTTTATACATCCTCTTCCGTCTAGAAAACATGGGTCAGTGTGTTTATGTATAAAATATTTCTTATCTATCATAGATAATATTTTATTTATTGTACGACGAACATCACATCCAGTTTCTATATTCCCAGAATCTTCTTGTAATCCACCAAAATCAATCGGCTCAAATTTTTGAATCTTGTGATTATTATTTTTATTAAGAGTAAGAGTCATACTAAGTGTATATGCATCATGTTTCGGATCTATTGTATTTTCATATAATTTATGTGGGTTATGTATTTTATATAATAATTTATCATCCGGTGTATTCATTCTTGGTGCATAAATAGCTGTCAATCCAATTGCAACCGGTAATCTACACGAAAGTATTTCTTCTGATAAATTTCGTGAATCCAAATGATATTCGGAATTATAATTCGAATTATTTAAATCATTTTTATCACATAATCGATATACAACATCTACATATAATGCAAAATCGGCAATAGGTACACATACTAATCCAGACCAGACTTGCGGTAAATACATAGTAGGTATCTTATCAGTTGGAATACGACTAACCGTACTTTTAAATTCAAATACAACTGTATAACTTTTAATTTCCGCACAAAGTGCATCCATTTGAGTTACTATATCCGTTGTAAGTAGAGATGGAGCTGCACCAGGAATTGTATAATATGATATAACTCCAATACCATCTGGACTATTTGCATGTATTTTTTCTAATCCACTATCTGGCGGCGCTGGTATATTAGAATTATTACCAACTATTTTACATCCAAGTGATATTTCAACTAGTCGCTCTGTACATTCTTCGAATAAATTACCCCAATGACAAGCCGGTATATCATAATTAACAGTCGTAAATCCTAATTTTTTATTCATAATAGATATAGTTGATTCTTCCCAATTATCAGACATAAATGGCTTAAGTTCTGATCCACCAATAATATCTGCTCGAAGTTTATACCAATTCTCAGTTTTCTGTTCCGGTCGTCGGGAAAACTGTTCAAGAAATGTATTAATATTTACATATAAATATGATAATAATGATCCTAAATAATTGAGGTACATTCTAAAACCTCACGCCCTTTACTCCCTCCGAGGTGCTTCGCACCTACGGAACGCTACGCGTTCCTCTGCGGTCGTCAGGGCTGCGGTTTTAATCCGATTCCCTATAAACGAGTTTAGCCGTGAGGGTCAAGCACTACGCCCTTCGGGCTCTGTTGCTTCTAAACCTCACGCCCTTTACTCCCTACTAAAACCTCACGCCCTTTACTCCCTACGCGGCGCTGCGCGCCGACTTCGGTCGTCAGGGCTGCGGTTTAAATCCGATTTCTTTGGTCGCCAGGGCTGTGGTTTAAATCCGATTATTTAACTGAGCGATGGTTTTAATCCGATAGTTGTTATTTTATTAGAATATAGAGGCATAATAAATATACATAGACATAATATACAACTTAACATATTGAATATTAATCTTCTACATGTTACATCACCGGAACACAACCGGTACATAACTGGAATATCGTCGGAACATCGCCGGAACATTGCCGGTATATTGCCGGAACATATCTGGTACATTGCCGGGACATATCCGGTACATTGCCGGTACACAGCCGGTACATCTCCGGAACATCACCGGAACATCGCCGGAACATTGCCGGAACATTGCCGGAACATTGCCGGAACACTCGCCGGAACATCGCCGGTACATTGCCGGGACATATCCGGTACATTGCCGGGACACAGCCGGAACATTGCCGGGACATATCCGGTACATTGCCGGGACACAGCCGGAACATCGTCGGAACACAGCCGGAACATCGCCGGTATATTGCCGGTACATATCCGGTACATTGCCGGGACACAACCGGTACATAGCCGGAACATATCCGGAACATCTCCGGAACATCTCCGGAATATCTCTGGAACATCACCGGAACATTATGGATATTATTATATATAATATATATGGTTCAACCTGAATAAGATCCTGCCAAAATCGGTTAATAAATTGTTCATAAATGTTATAAGGTTTTATTTTAAAATTTTGAATGTTATCTATATATAATAATATACTATATGCTTTTGAAATTGCAAAAATGTGTGATTATCGTACCAAATGGACTTTAGTTCGTGAGTTACCAGGTAAATATAAGTTGGTGCATATTGCGCGTTTAATTAATGAATCATCTATTATTCCACTTAATAAACGTGATAAATATGTTCTTAAACAATTAGATTCATATAGTAGAAATCCAATATATGTACAACTTAATATTGATACTATTAAACTTAATATTAAATTAAGTCTTATGGGTATATCGCCAAGTGTATTAGATTATAATGATGACCCAGATAAAACTATGTATTTTGTTACTAAATTATATATGTTAGATGGTGCAGAGTATATAGTAATGCTGAATCAATTATATGATAATTTCTGTTATGATTCAACACAACCAGGTATTCATAAATTAGGAATTAATAAAATACAATTAATCAAATTATATAAAGCATATATAACTCGAATGATTGTATTGTATAATCGATTAGCTATGTTTGGTATATGTACATTCGATACAAAAAACGAAAATATTGTAGTAAATTATAATCATAAATATGAGATTACAGATATGAGATTAATTGATATAAATTCGGATAGAATTATGATTGTTAAAAATCCACCAGAATTAACTATGCAAGTATTTTATACAGCAATGTTACTTATGAATTTTACTGTAGCTAGTTTATATACATTTTATAATAAAGAACGATTATTACAATATTATAGAATTGTATTTAATACAACAATAATAGGAATATATAGTTTACATATTGATGATATTAAAAGCAGTGAAATCTTAAATGAATTTAAAAAAATCGTACCACATACCACAGAACATCGAATAACATGGTGTTCAATGTTATGGTGTTATTGGAATAAACATATGGATGTTGATACATTTACTGCATGTAGTGATATCGAACAGGAATTTATGATTGAACGAATACTAAGTGAAATATTAGTTGTGTTAAACCTCACGCCCTTTACTCCCTCCGAGGTGCTTCGCACCTACGGAACGCGTAGCGTTCCTCTGCGGTCGCCAGGGCTGCGCGGTTTTAATCCGAGACGCTGAATGTGGGCTATAATGTGGGCTAGAATATGGGATAAATGTGGGATAAATGTAGTGGGATAAATGTGGGATAAATGTGGGATAAATGTGGGATAAATGTGGGATAAATGTGGGATAAATGTGGGATAAATGTGGGATAAATGTGGGATAAATGTGGGATAAATGTGGGATAAATGTGGGA
>Ga0214919_10004982_pt1 | contig 19097 bp, 16 predicted proteins | sample LL1503_MetaG_FD_177994 | JGI IMG/M metagenome (GOLD analysis project Ga0214919, IMG submission 177994) | Freshwater microbial communities from Lake Lanier, Atlanta, Georgia, United States - LL-1503 | ecosystem: Environmental > Aquatic > Freshwater > Lake | place: USA: Georgia | collected...
GCCATGATTCCCTTGTCAAGAAGTGTTTTCTGGGGCCCCATGGCCGTTGCCATCATGGGGGGGCTCATTGTGGCCACGGCCCTCACTTTGCTGGCTTTGCCGGCCATGTATGCGGCCTGGTTTAAGTTAGCGCCCCCACCGAAATCTGCCTAAACGCAAGCCATGGTCGCCCCCTTGAGCGATATGGGGACTTCGCTTCAGAAGTCCCCATATCCATGGTTAAAATAGAAGGTTGACCGATTCAACCCATAAGGATGGGACCCGCGCGGGTGGCGAAATTGGTAGACGCACCAGGTTTAGGTCCTGACGGTAGCAATACTGTGCGGGTTCGAGTCCCGCCCCGCGCACCACTTACTTAAAGAGAAGACCATGGCAGTTACTGTTGAAACATTGGAAAAATTGGAACGAAAAATCAGCTTGTCACTGCCGGTGACTGTCATCCAATCTGAAGTTGATGCCCGTTTGAAGAAAATGGCCCGCACTGTCAAGATGGATGGTTTTCGTCCAGGCAAAGTGCCGATGAATGTGGTGGCTCAGCGCTATGGTTATTCTGTTCAATACGAAGTCATGAACGACAAAGTTGGCGAGGCTTTTGCCATTGCCGCCAACGAAGCCAAAGTGCGTGTTGCTGGCCAGCCCCGCATTTCAGAAAAAGATGGCGCACCTGAAGGTGAGTTGGCTTTTGACGCTATTTTTGAGGTGTACCCTGAAGTCAAATTGGGTGACCTGAGCGCAGCCACCGTTGAAAAACTCAAGGCTGAAGTGACAGACGAAGCCATCGACAAAACCGTCGACATTCTTCGCAAACAGCGTCGTACTTTCTCACAACGTCCAGCCTCAGAAGTTGCCATTGATGGCGACCGCGTCACGGTTGACTTCGAAGGCAAAATTGATGGCGAAGTTTTTTCTGGTGGCAAAGCTGCAGACTTCCAATTTTTGGTGGGCGAAGGCCAAATGTTGAAAGAGTTTGAAGAAGCTGTGCGTGGTATGAAAAATGGCGAAAGCAAAACTTTCCCATTGGCATTCCCAGCTGACTACCACGGTCAAGATGTGGCCGGGAAAACGGCCGATTTCATGGTCACGGTGAAGAAGATTGAAACGGCTCATTTGCCTGAGGTGAACGAAGCCTTGGCCAAGTCTTTGGGCATTGCCGACGCTTCCGTTGAAGGCCTTCGCGCTGACATCCGTAAAAATCTCGAGCGCGAAGTCAAATTCCGTTTGCAAGGTCGCAACAAACAAGCTGCCATGAATGCTTTGGTGGAGAAAGCCGAACTTGATTTGCCTAACTCTGTGGTGCAAAACGAAGTGGAGCGTTTGAAGGAAGGTGCTCGCGCCGATCTCAAACAACGCGGTATCAAAGACGCCGAAAAAGCCCCCATTCCGGATGAAATTTTCCGTCCACAAGCTGAAAGCCGCGTGCGCTTGGGCTTGGTGGTGGCCGAGTTGGTCAAGGCCAACACCCTGAACGCTACCGAAGCGCAAATCAAAGCCCACATCGAAGAACTGGCTTCTAGCTACGAGCGTCCTGAAGATGTGATGCGTTGGTACTATGGTGACAACCAGCGCATGGCTGAAGTTGAAGCTGTGGTCATTGAGGCCAATGTGTCCGACTTCATCATGTCCAAGGCCAAGGTTACCGAAAAAACCATCTCTTTTGACGAGTTGATGGGCCAACAAGCCTAATCAAGTCCTCACAAACTTAAGTTTGGAATCAACATGAATTCACTCGACATTCAAGCTTTGGGCAACGTGCCCATGGTGATCGAAACGTCAGGCCGCGGCGAACGCGCCTACGACATTTACTCTCGCTTGCTCAAGGAGCGGGTGATTTTCCTGGTGGGTGAAGTCAATGACTACACGGCCAACTCTGTGGTTGCTCAGTTGCTGTTTTTGGAAAGCGAAAACCCTGAAAAGGACATTTCCTTCTATATCAACTCACCAGGTGGCTCGGTCAGTGCTGGCATGGCGATCTATGACACCATGAACTTTATCAAGCCCGATGTGTCTACGCTTTGCACTGGCATGGCGGCCAGCATGGGTGCATTCTTGTTGTCTGCAGGCACCAAAGGCAAGCGATTCTCCCTGCCCAACTCCAAGGTCATGATTCACCAGCCTTTAGGCGGAACCCGCGGTCAAGCCACCGAAATTGAAATTCACGCCCGTGAAATCCTCAAAACTCGCGAACAATTGAACCGAATCTTGGCTGAAAACACTGGTCAGCCTCTGGAAAAGATCCAGCTCGACACCGAGCGCGACTACTATTTGTCGGCTGATGAAGCCAAAGAATACGGCCTGATTGACCAAGTTATCTCAAAACGTCCGTGAGGCGCAACAATCCAAGGTCGAAATTAGCTTTTCTTCCCTGTTTTTTGAAGGCGGCGCCTCCTTTCTCGGAGAGCGCCGTTTTTCTTTCGTTATCATAGGTAAAACAGAATCACAGGGTGTTGTTTATGGCCGATAAAAAAGGCTCAGTGACCGAAAAGAATTTATATTGCTCCTTTTGCGGCAAAAGCCAGCACGAGGTGAAGAAGCTCATCGCTGGGCCGTCCGTCTTTATTTGCGACGAGTGCATTGACTTGTGCAACGACATCATTCGCGATGAATTGCCTGCAACCGAAATTACCAAAGACGCTAAATCTGGCCTGCCTACACCGCTGGACATCAAGACCAACTTAGACAATTACGTCATCGGTCAAGAAAAAGCAAAACGCACTTTGGCTGTTGCGGTTTACAACCATTACAAGCGTTTGCGGCACAAAGAAGGCGCTAAAAAAGAAGACGTCGAATTGGCAAAGAGCAACATCTTGCTCATCGGGCCCACGGGCTCTGGCAAAACTTTGCTGGCCCAAACTCTGGCACGCATGCTTGATGTGCCTTTCGTCATGGCCGATGCAACCACCCTCACGGAAGCCGGTTACGTGGGCGAAGACGTTGAGAACATTGTTTCTAAGTTATTGCAAAGCTGCAACTACGATGTGGACCGCGCTCAACGCGGTATTGTTTACATCGACGAGATCGACAAAATCACACGCAAGTCTGATAACCCCTCTATCACGCGCGACGTGTCTGGGGAGGGCGTTCAACAAGCCTTACTCAAGTTGATTGAAGGCACCATGGCGAGCGTGCCACCGCAAGGCGGACGCAAGCACCCCAATCAAGACTTCTTGCAAATTGACACAACCAATATTCTGTTCATTTGTGGTGGCGCATTTGCAGGTTTGGAAAAAGTCATTGAAAACCGCACAGAAGCATCCGGCATTGGTTTTGGTGCCGTGGTCAAGAGCAAGAAGCAGCGTTCCCTCACCGAGGTGTTCACCGAAGTAGAACCAGAAGATTTGATCAAGTTTGGCCTCATTCCTGAACTGGTAGGTCGTATGCCTGTGGTGGCCACATTGGCTGAACTCTCTGAAGAAGCCTTGGTTCAAATTTTGACCGAGCCCAAAAACGCCTTGGTCAAACAATTCGGCCTGTTGCTCAACATGGAAGGCGTCGATCTGGAAATCAGGCCTGAAGCGCTGCACGCCATCGCCAAAAAAGCGCTGGCACGCAAGACAGGCGCTCGCGGTTTGCGTTCCATTTTGGAGCAGGCCCTGATTGACACCATGTTCGATTTGCCCAATTCAAGCAATGTTGAAAAAGTGGTGGTCGATGCGTCCACCATTGAAGACAACCATGCACCTTTGCTTGTTTACCGAGAGTCGGCTAAGCAAGCTTGATCTTTTCCAGCCCACCCCCTGTACCCGATGAAAAACCCTACGCGCTTAAGGCTTGAAATCGGGAAAACAGGGGCCATCTATCCCCCATACACAAGGGAACCCCATGTCTGGACACACACCACTGCCCGCTGAATTACTTGACCTACCGATGTTGCCATTGCGTGATGTCGTGGTCTTTCCGCACATGGTCATCCCCCTCTTCGTGGGTCGCCCCAAAAGCATCAAAGCACTTGAAAGTGCCATGCTCACAGACCGGCGCATCATGTTGGTGGCCCAAAAAACAGCTGCCAAAGATGAGCCAGAAGCCACTGACATGTTCGAAGTCGGTTGCATCTCCACCATTTTGCAAATGCTCAAACTGCCGGATGGCACGGTCAAGGTGTTGGTCGAAGGTCAGCAGCGCGCCAAAGTTAAAACCATTGTTGACGGCGAAGCCCATTTTGTGGCCAGTGTCATGCCTGTCGAAGTGGCCGCTGAAAAGGCCGAGCAAAGCAGAGAAATTGAAGCATTGCGCCGTGCTGTCATGCAGCAGTTTGACCAGTACGTCAAACTGAATAAAAAAATTCCGCCCGAAATTCTGACCTCCATTTCCAGCATTGATGAGCCTGGTCGTTTGGCTGACACCATTGCAGCGCACTTGCCCTTGAAGTTGGAAAACAAGCAATTGGTTTTAGACTTGGCCAGCATTCGCGATCGCTTAGAAAATCTCTTCACCCAACTTGAGCGTGAAGTCGATATTTTAAATGTTGACAAAAAAATCCGTGGCCGTGTGAAGCGACAGATGGAAAAAAACCAACGCGATTTTTATTTGAATGAGCAAGTCAAGGCCATTCAAAAAGAACTCGGTGAAGGCGAAGAGGGGGCCGACATCGAAGAGATCGAAAAGAAAATCAAAGCCGCCAAAATGTCTGCCGAAGCGCGCAAAAAAGCTGACGCTGAGCTAAAGAAACTCAAGCTCATGTCGCCCATGTCTGCTGAAGCTTCTGTGGTGCGCAACTACATTGAAGTGCTCACCGCATTACCATGGAGCAAGAAGACCAAAATCAAACACGACTTAGGAAATGCCGAAGTCGTGTTGAACGAAGACCACTACGGGCTGGAAAAAGTCAAAGACCGTATCATGGAATACCTCGCTGTTCAGCAGCGTGTGGACAAAGTGAAAGCGCCTATTCTTTGTTTGGTCGGCCCACCGGGTGTAGGTAAAACATCATTGGGTCAATCCATTGCCAAAGCCACCGGCCGAAAGTACGTTCGCATGGCATTGGGTGGCATGCGCGATGAAGCTGAAATTCGCGGTCACCGCAGAACCTACATTGGTGCCATGCCTGGCAAAGTGTTGCAAAGCTTGAGCAAGGTTGGCACGCGCAACCCATTGTTTTTGTTGGACGAAATTGACAAGCTGGGTACCGACTTCCGAGGTGATCCTTCCAGTGCTTTGCTCGAGGTTCTAGATCCCGAACAAAACCACACCTTTGGCGACCATTATGTGGAAGTTGATTTTGATTTGAGCGATGTCATGTTCGTGGCCACTTCAAACTCCATGAACATCCCTTCTGCTTTGTTAGACCGCATGGAAGTGATTCGCTTGTCGGGCTATACCGAAGACGAAAAAACCAGCATTGCCATTAAATATTTGCTACCGAAACAATTGAAAAACAATGGTGTGAAGAGCAATGAACTCAGCATCAGCGATGCCGCAGTGCAAGATGTGGTTCGCTATTACACGCGTGAGGCAGGCGTGCGTTCACTTGAGCGTGAGTTGTCCAAGATTTGCCGCAAAGTGGTGAAGAGTTTGTTGCTCAAACAAATGACCGCACCAGTGCTGGTCACACCTGATAACCTGAACGACTTTCTGGGTGTGCAGAAGTACACCTACGGCCGTGCTGAAGCACAAAACCAAGTGGGACAAGTGGTCGGTTTGGCGTGGACTGAAGTAGGTGGGGATTTACTCACCATTGAGGCTGCACTCATGCCAGGCAAAGGCGTCATTACGCGCACGGGTTCATTGGGTGATGTCATGAAAGAGTCCGTCGAAGCCGCTCGCACCGTGGTGCGAAGCCGTGCCCGAATGTTGGGTATCAAAGGCGATGTTTTTGAGAAAAATGACTTGCACATTCACGTGCCAGATGGTGCTACCCCTAAAGATGGTCCCAGTGCTGGCGCCGCCATGACCACGGCCATGGTGTCGGCCATGACGGGCATCCCGGTGCGAGCCGATGTGGCCATGACAGGGGAAATTACCCTTCGTGGTGAAGTGACCGCGATTGGCGGACTGAAAGAGAAACTGTTGGCTGCTTTGCGTGGTGGCATCAAGACGGTCATGATTCCAGAAGACAATGTGAAAGACCTTCAGGACATCCCTGAAAATGTCAAAAATGGTCTTGAAATTGTGCCTGTGAAATGGATCGATAAAGTGTTAGAAGTTGCATTGGAAAAGATGCCACAACCCTTGTTGGAAGAAGAGGTTGTTGCCGTCGAAACGCCCGTCGTGACAGAGGCAAAAACCGATGCCAAAGCAGGGGCCGTGAAGCATTGAGCAAATTTTTAGGACGGCTGCAGAATTTTTCTGAAATTGCGCTACAATCTCGTTTAAGCTGTCAATCTGGCATAGAATGCTGAGTTGATTGCAAATGCGGGATTAGCTCAGTTGGTAGAGCGATACCTTGCCAAGGTATAGGTCGAGAGTTCGAGCCTCTTATCCCGCTCCAAACATTGAAAGATGAACCAACATCCTTCAGCAAATTAGGGAAGCAACAGCTTCCCTTTTTTGTCACAAAAAAATGGCGCGGTAGCAAAGCGGTTATGCACCGGATTGCAAATCCGTGTAGGTCGGTTCGACTCCGGCCCGCGCCTCCATCATTTCTCTTTTGAAATTAACAAGATTGCCCCGCAAGGGGCTTTTTGTTGGGTGGAAATCTGTACTTATTCAACCCCATGGTTGGACATGATTAAAAATGATTACCATGGGGCCATCCAATTCAATCGATACACATGAAAAAAACAGTCTATTCCATATTTCTCTATGCGTTGACATGTGTTTTTTCAATTTCTGCATTTGCGCAGCCATTGAATATGGCTTTGCATGGTCAATGGTTTTTGAACAATGAGTCACCAACCCTCTCGCTTTCTGCGAAAGAATTTAAGTTTATTTATTCAGTTAATACTGATGAAGTCAGTTTTTCTTGGATCAATTTGCCCCCCCAAGATGGCACTCCGCCTGAAGCGGTAGTTTCAGAAGATGGCTTCTACAACGTGTGTTTTTATGAGGGCTCTACTGTTTCAAGAGGTGCGCTCTTGACGGAGCTTTCTGATGAAATGCTTCAGTTCATCAAATTAAAAAAAGACGGAGAGCTGTCTCAAGAACGTTTGAATGAGGAAATTGACAGTATGAGCAAATCGTTAAAAATCATTAACAATTTAAGCGACAAAAAGTTCAGTGCAATCGTCTGCAAACAGCTCTCCTATTCAACAGAGTCAAAAAAGTATGAAGAACTTGGAAGCGGTGATGTCGTTTATTATTTTTTTTATGACCAGAATGTGATTCATCAGTGGACTAAAAATTTCACGATGGGAGGGGTGAGCATTGAAACTTACTATCGAAAATAGCAGCGCCAGTTTTAGGCTGCGTTGGGACCTGCGCTCAGTGCTGCAGTCGTTGCTTGCTCAACAAGATCGGCGCCCATGCCCATCAAGCGAGCAAACGATTTCGAATGGCCATGGGCTCTAAAACTTCCAGAGGCAATTCGCCGCCACCAGGGATCCCTACTTGGGTGGCATTCAAAAGCATGGACACCATCACGTAAGTGCCTGACAAAACAGTGAGGTCCATGACCGCCTGCTCTCCCATTTTGTCGATGGCTTCTTGCCAAAGTGCATCGGGCACTCTGTGATTCAAACTGAGTTGAATGCAGTAGTCATAAACCAAGCGTTCATCTTCTGCCATGGCGGTAGGCCTGTTGCAGGCTTTCAAATCTTGCATGACCGCATCTGACAGGCCTGCTTTTCTGGCGATGGTTTCATGGGCCCACCACTCATATTGCGCATTCGAAATTCGCGCTTGAATCAGAATAGCAAACTCATTCAGTCGCTTGTTTACCGAGGTGCGAAACCTGAGGTAATCTAAGAAGTCAAAGCACCTTCTCGCCATTTCTGGGCTGCGCAACAGGGCGTTATAAGGTCCACCCAGGCCGGCACTGGAAACTTTGAGGATGTCATCTGCCAATGGCTTCACTGAAGCGGGCAGCGCATCGTAAGAAATTTGAGAAAGTCGTTCGTTCATTCTCAAATTTCGAGAATTTAAAGCGCCACTGGGTTGGACAGTCGGCCAATGCCCTCAATTTCGCAAGCGATGGTGTCGCCTGTTTTGAGGTAACCCTGAGCCTTCACCATGCCATCTGTTCCCGTCCACTTGCCACCCAACTCTTCGTCGCTAGACCAAGCGGTGCCACTGGGGGTGCCAGTAATGATGACCATGCTAGGCCGCAAGGTCATGTTGACCGAGAAGAAGTGAACCAATTCGGCCACTGACCAAATCATTTGAGAGGTGCTGCTGATTTGCCGCAACTCGCCATTCACCCACGAACGAATCATGATGTTTTGTGGATTGGGAATTTCATCTCGCGTGGTAATGCAGGGGCCCATGGGTGCGCTGGTGTCAAACAACTTGCCTCGGCCCAGTTCGTACCAGTAAGAGCCATCGGGACGCTTGCGCACTTGACGATCACGCGCGGTCACATCGTTCACGATGGTGTAGCCAAACACATGGTCGAGTGCATCTTTGATAGCGATGTGACGACCCGCTTTGCCAATCACAATGGCCAACTCAACTTCACCATCTAGTTTTTTGGTAAGGATAGGATCCCAAACAATGGCTTGGTTATGGCCCACCACACAATCGCCAGTTTTGACGAAGAACTCGGGCTCTTTGCCACTGGTATCGGCATTGGCTTTTTCTTGGTTATGGCTTAAATAATTGCTACCCGAGCAGAGAATGGTGGAGGGGATCATGGGCGCAAGAAGGTGCGATTGCTCAAGGGGCGTGCGTCCTTTGCCTGACCGACTCAGCTCGATGCCTTTGGCGAACAAAGGTTTCAAATGGTCCCAGCCTGCAATGACTTGAATGGTATTGCCTAAAGTAGCAATGTCGGCAGTACTGAGAAATGGGCTGGCCTCATGCACAGCCAGTAAATCGACAGCATGCTCGCCATCCAGAATGCCCACTCGGGTGGCGCCATTGACGGAAATATTGATCAGTTTCATGGAAAGTTTTTAAAAATAAAATTGATTGAGCTGGGCAATTACTTGATCTCGCCCATGCTGGTGAGCACGGTGTCTAACCTTTTGGTATCTTCAACAATGAAGCGAGAAAAGTCATCAGAGTCAAGGTATTGAATGGGTGTGTTGAGTCCCGTCATCGCATTCTTAAAAATGGGGTGGTTGGCGGCTTCTTTCGCAGAAGCGCGCAAGCGGCTTACCACAGGCTCTGGCGTGTTGGCAGGTGCAAACAAGCCCGTCCACAAATAAAACTCACCCTTGAAACCTAGTTCTGTGGCGGTCGGCACGTCTGGCATAGAGGCCAAACGGTCTTTGCTCATGGTGGCCAAAACTTTCAATTTCCCTCCCGCAATTTGGCCAGCAATGGCACCAGGTGTTTGCATGGTGGCGTCGACATGGCCGCCCAAAAGTGCATTGACTTGAAGACCACCGCCAGAATAAGGAACGTGCACCATTTTTAAATTGGCGGCATAAGACAAAATTTCCATGGCCACGTGGGTGGTGCCATAAAGGCCAGAACTGCTGTAAGAAATGGTACCCGGTTTAGCGCGAGCATCCCGCACAAAATCGGCCAAAGTTTTCCAGGGGCTGTCTGCGCGAACGGCTAAAACAGTGGGATCGGCGGTGAGCCGCGCAATCGGCTTGAATTGATTGATTTGGAAGCTAGAAGCGCGGCCACTGATGCGATCTGAAATGGGAATGGTGATCATGCTGGGCAAGGCCATCATGAGTGTGTAGCCATCCGGTTTGGCTTTGGCCGCCAACGCCATGCCAATGGCACCGCCTGCGCCGCCTTTGTTATCAATCACGATGGGTTGACCTAGGTTGGCCGTCATGGCCGCAGCCAATGGCCTGGCCGTGATATCCGAGACGCCACCTGGCGTAAAGGGCACCACAATGGTCAGAGAGTGGTCAGGGTAAGTCTGGGCGGATGCGCACATGCTGATCAACATGGCTGCAGTTGTCATACCTGCCTTGAAAAAGTAACTGAGCTTCATAACTTCGATCTCCAATGGTTAAAGCGCAAAGGCTTCGTGAACTGCCGACTGTACACCGCCTCCTAAAACCGCGCCGCCTCCGGCGACATAAATCCAGTCCCCGATAGAGACAGCACCTACGGCGTGTCTGGGTGTTGGCATGGGTGCATGTGACTGCCAAGTATTGGTCGCAGGGTCGTAACTTTCCATTTGACCAAAGACAGTTTGTTGGCCTGGGCGGTTGATGATGCCACCTTCCCCGCCCATGGCATAAAAACGTCCTCGGTGCACCACCAAGCCATGGCCTGATCGGGCAGTGGGCAGTGGGGCTAGCAACTCCCAGGTATCTTTGTCAGGGACGTACACATGGTGCAAATCGGTGTTGTATTCGAAGGTGTTAAATCGGCCGCCAATGATGTGAATCCGTCCGTTGTAAGCAACGCATCCCACATGATCACGCGCGCCTGGAAGGGCTTTTTTGCGAGCCCATTGATCAGACTTGGGGTCATAAACCTCGTGCCAACCTACGCTGGCACGTTCATCTGTTGGTGAAGAGGCGCCGCCAATGAGGTGCAGTTTGCCGTTGAGTGCCACAGCTGCGGCAGCACCTCGAGGCCTTGGCATAGGCGCAATGGTTGTCCATTTATCTTGATTGATTTCATAAACATAGGCGTGAGCGTCTGGATTTCGATTTTGTTCAATGAAACCGCCAAATGCATAAATACGGCCGTCTAGCGAAACCACTGCGACATGGTTGGCACCTCGGGGCAATGGCGATGCCAAATGCCACTGATCTGTTTTGGGGTCGTAAACATGGTGATAACCGCGGTCAACTCGACCTTCGCCATAACCACCAATGACATGCAAGCGCCCCGCCCATTCTGTGGCCCAGGCCATTTCGCTTCTGGGAATGGGTAGAGAGGCCCTGGTAACCCATCGACCCGAGGGGCCCTTGCTTGCTGGACTGGCAAAGGATCTTTGTGATTCTTGATCAGCTGTCAGGTGGTGAGGTGTGCCACCCTGAAGTTTGGCAAACGGCTCGGGTGAGGGGTTTGCTTTCGGCAGGGTGGGATGTCCGTCGCCTGAACCGTGCAAATGATGTTGCTGGGAAAGTACATTGTCTGCAATCAATGCAGACGTGGCAGCGATGACCAGTTTTCTTCTTTGTACGAGCATGATTGACACCTTCTAATACTTTCAAGTTTTAATTCAAACTGCAGCAAGGTATTTTAGAGAGAATCTTGTTTGCTAGACAACGCAGCCATCTACCACCTGAATGGTTTTGTCGCATCGTTCGGCCAACTCGGGATTGTGTGTCACAAACAGCACAGTTGTGCCTTGCTCACGACTCACCCGCCTTAACAGCTTGAAAACGGCATCGGCACTCTTGGTATCCAAATTGCCTGTGGGTTCATCTGCCAGCAACAAGGCTGGGTTCATGGCCAAGGCGCGAGCCACTGCAACCCTTTGTTGTTGCCCCCCCGACAGACTGCCCGATGGCTGGTGGCTGAACGAGCACAAATCGACGCTGTCTTGCAAACTCAATGCGCGCTCTGTCATCTCTTCCGTGCAAAATCCATGCGAACCCATCATGGGGATGATGACGTTTTCTAGCGCAGTGAACGCACTGAGAAGATGATGATGCTGGAAAACAAAACCAATGGCGTGACCTCTCAGCCGAGTCAAGGCATGATCGTCCAGCAGCGTGGTTTCTTCGCCATTGAGATTCAGTGTGCCTTGGGTCGGGCGATCTAGCAGGCCAATGATGTTCAGCAAAGTGCTCTTGCCAGACCCGGAAGGTCCCATGACTGCGCAAAACTCACCACGACTTAATTGCAAGTGAATGTTGTGGAGAATTTCAATTTCATTGGGCTTGCCTAAGTTGAATGATTTACTGACTTGTGCCAGTTCAACCACAAGCTCGGGACAGGTCGACTTAAGCACGGATGGCTACCACGGGGTCTAATCTTGCGGCGCGCAATGCAGGTGCAACAGATGCAATGAGGCCCGTCAGACTTGCCAAAAGGAGAGCAGAGACAAACAGGGAAGGCTCTATGGCCATGGCAAACATGACCGTACCATCGGGATTCTTTTCGGCTTGCTGCCAGATGATCAAACCAGCGAGGCCCATAATTGAGCCCAGCAAAGAACCCGCAAGTTCAAGCAAGCCCCCCTGAATTAAAAAAATACGGAGAATTTGCCCTCGTGTAATACCCATGGCGCGCAAAATTCCAATCTCCCTTGACTTTTGCACCACCGAGACGACCAGCACACTGGCAATGCCAAATGCCACTGAAAGACCCACGAAGACTCGGATGGCGGTGTTGGCGGTGGTCTGTGCATTCACTGCCGTGAAAAATTGTTCGTTGGTTTTAATCCAGCTGTCGGCTTGCACGCCTGTTTGGGCTGTGATTTTTTTTGCGACTGTTTCTGCCCCATAGACATCGTGCACCGTGATGTCCAAGGATGTGACACCGCCCATCAGTCCCAGCAGGCTTTGTGCCGACCGAATGGTCATCATGGTGGTGCGAGAATTTGCTGCTTTGTTACCAAGGTCAAAGATGCCGCTGACCAAATAGGTATTGTCATTGCCATTGGCAGCTGTGACCCTCAACTTGTCTCCTACACCAAGACCTAGGTCATTCGCCAATTCGGTCCCTATCAAAATGTCGTTCACAGAAAGCACGGCTTGGCCCTTCACCATTTTTTCGGCCATGGGCACAATTTGGAAGTACAAGTCAGGCGCAACGCCCAAGACACTGATAGCCCGGCTGGTGGCACCTCGCACTGCCAGTGCAGAACCAGAAACGCTGGGTGACACCACATTCACCGCGGGCATCGCGTCGATTTGCATTGCCAAACTTTGCCATTGATCTATGCTCTTCGCCCTTTGCAGCGGGGCCTGAACCGTGAAGTCTTGCAAGCCCTTTTCTGCATGTGCAAGAATCCGAGAAACTTCTTTTGGAGGTAGCAGTTGAATGTGGGCTTGACCCGTCAGCACGCGCTTTACAAAGTTGGCTTGGAGCCCGCTCAGCAAAGCAGACATGAAGACAATCACTCCGACGCCAATGGCGACACCGCCAATGATGAAAGATGTTTGAACTTTGCCTTCACGCAAAAAACGAACAGCGACCAGCCACTCGAAAGGCATCCAAGACGCAACCCCAATTTCGGCCGGCGCAGTTCTTGTGGTCATGATTTCTCAGACACCCGATGCGCACGAATCCTGGCATTTTCATTCAGCACGCTGGCCTCGCGAACGATGATGTCGCCAGCTGCCAAACCCTTGATCACTTCAGAATAGCCTGAGCCTCGCAGTCCCATTTGAATGTCTTGACGCACAACACGTTTGTTCACAACTTTTTGAACCCAAGCTTTCTTTTCTATGTCGTGGATGGCCCCTGTGGGAACCATGAGAACTTGTTGGCGCTCTGCTACTTCAATGTTCAAAGAAACGGTCATGTCTTGTTGAAGATAGGCGGGGGGAGTGGGTACTTTGAACTTGACTGTGACTGATCCTCTTTGGGCATCCACGCCAGGGTTGATGAAACTTAAGATTGCCTTGAATTGCTCGTTGCCAAATGCATCAGCTGAAGCTCTGGCAACTTGCCCCACTTTCAACTGGCGAAAATGTTTTTCGTCTATTTGGACCACCAATTCAGTCGCACCTCTGGGTGACAAAACCATCAAAATTTTGCCAGGTTGAACCACATCACCTGTCTCGACGCTGCGAGCAATCAGAGTGCCAGAAACAGGTGCCAGAATTCGGGCGTAATGAAGTCTTGACCTGGCCAGGTCAACCCCAGATTGAGCCATTAACAGTGAAGCTTGTGCCAAAGCAAATTCGCTGCCGTCTTGATTGAAACTTTTCAGTTGATCTGTGAGGCTCAAGACTTGAGAGGATGAAAGCGCTGATAATTTTTTGAATTCATCCAAGGCTGAACGACCAACAAAACCTTGGTTGAAAAGTTCTTGTGTCCGTTTTAAAGCGCTTTGGTTGTTTTCCTGGTTGATCAAGGCTTGTTGATAGGCCTGCGAAGCAACGGGAGCTTGAACCTCTTTGAGTTGTCGCATCTTGGCCTGGGCTTGCAGCACATTGGCATTGGCTTGTTGGAGAGATGCTTCTAGCTCAGAGCTTTCTAATTCAATCAAAACTTGTCCTGATTGAACGGTTTGTCCTTCTGTAACGGGCACCTTTTGGACCGTCCCCGTCATTTGCGATCCAACGTCAATTCGATGAGGGCTCTCAACGCGCCCACTGGCAACGACGGTTTGCACAAAATCTTGTTTTTCTATGCTGACAACGGAAACCTCAGGACCCAACCATCCCCATTGGAGAGCGAACCAAGATACCGTGACCAAGCCTGTCAGGGCCAAGATTTTGAGAATTTGGGAGGTCCCGAGAAGGCGGTTTTTTGCGGGTGCGTTCATCATGAAATCATGATAAGTGGGCGCAACGATGAGAAGCATGAACTTGTGGTTCAGTAGGAGGCTTCCCTTGATCTGTGTCAATTAATGGCTTGATTGCGCCATCGGGCGAGATTTCAAGCCACCCTCACTTTTTTATCTGAAAAACCAAGACACGGCCTGCCATCGGAATTCATCACTTGGATGCTGGGCAAGACTTGCGATTTAAACCCCAGCAACTTGCATGCATAGGGCATTTTGGGGTCCCAGCTGGTGGCAAAGTGCTTGCATTGCCAGCAATTGACCTTTGCTAAGTGGGAGGGAGGGGCTGTCACGTGCTTGGTAATTTGATCAAGTGGATGCCATCATAAGGAATCTTCAACGGCTGAACTGGCGGGTGGTCTTTTGATCTGCAGGGACATTCGGTTTGATTTACCATGCGCCCTTCCAAGGAGTTCAATATGACGCAAGACTTGCTACCCCAAGACATTGATCCGCGCATTTATTCACTTTATGACGAGTACTGCCATGGCGCCATGGACCGTCGTGAATTTTTAGCCAAAGCCAGCGCCCTGTTCGTCGGAGGTTTGGCCATGGCACAGGCCTTATTTCCTCGCTATGCCAATGCTCAGACCATTTCCTTCACAGATCCTCGCATCAAAGCCAGTTATGTGAAGTATGCATCTCCCGGTGGAAGTTCGGGAGAAATGCGTGCTTACATGGTGCAGCCCATTGCTGCCACCGCCACTCAATTTCCAGCGGTGTTGGTCATTCACGAAAACCGAGGTTTGAACCCCTACATTGAAGATGTGGCCAGACGTTTGGCTGCTGCGGGATTCTTGGCATTGGCGCCCGATGGGCTTTACCCTGCGGGTGGCTACCCGGGCAATGACGAAGATGGCAAGCGGCTTCAAGATGGGCTGGCGCCAGCCAAGTTGCAAACCGATATGTTGAACAGCGCCGTTTTCCTGAAAAAACATGCACTCGCATCTGGCAAGCTGGGCATTACCGGCTTTTGTTGGGGTGGCGGCATGACCAACGAATTGGCCGCTGAATTGGGCGACGCCGTGCAATCTGGTGCGCCTTATTACGGCATCGCACCCAGTTCCGAAAAAGTTAGCAAGATCAAGGCCGAACTGGTATTGCACTTCGCAGAAACGGACCCTCGAATCAACGCCTCTTGGAGTAACTATGAAAGCGCATTGAAAACCCAGGGAGTCGCCTCAAGTGCGCATTTTTATGCGGGCACCCAGCATGGGTTCCACAACAATTCCACGCCTAGGTTCAATCAAGCCGCGGCCGACTTATCTTGGGGTCGTACTTTGGACTTGTTCAATCGCACTCTAAAATCATAGTTTTGCTTTCTTCAGAAAATCACCATGCAACCCTTTCATCTTGCGTTCCCTGTCACTTCCTTGGCCAAAGCTCGGGCTTTTTATGGTGAACTCTTAGGCTGCTCTGAGGGGCGCTCCAGCGAAGACTGGATTGACTTCAATTTCTACGGCCATCAAATTGTGGCCCACTTAAGCCCCTCTGAAGCAGGGCACCACAACACCAGTGCGGTGGATGGTGACAATGTGCCCGTGCGGCACTTTGGCTTGGTGATGGAAATGGGCCAGTGGGAATCGCTTGCCGATAAGCTGAAAAAAGCGGGGACTCAATTTGTCATTGAGCCGCACATTCGTTTCAAAGGTCAAGTGGGCGAGCAGGCCACCATGTTCTTCCTAGACCCCTGCGGCAATGCCGTGGAGTTCAAAGCCTTCGCCAACCCTGCCAGCTTGTTTGCCAAATAATGAAACGCTGAGGCCCCAGCAGTGGACCCGCGATAACTCACAGCGACTGCATCACCTTGGCGATGCAGTCGTTTGTTTGGGTGGCATCGATCCATCGCATGATGCAAACCAATTCGAGTTGAGGATCAACCCAAGTGACCGAAGATCCTGCACCAATTGCAAACCAGGAAGTACGGGGAGCATCTTTGAACAGCGCGCCCTCTCTGTTCAGCCAAATGAGATAGCCATAGTAGGGGGCAACAGTGCAGGGTTGCTGCATCATTGCCATCCATTTTGCCGACAAAATTTGCTGCCCTTCGCGGTGTCCATTGGCCATGAGCATCAGGCCAATTCGAGCCTGGTCCATGGCTGAAATTGAAATTCCGCCACCCCAATGACTGCCGCCCGGCACCGACATCATGCGCTGGCCGCAGACCTCCGTCCAACCTTGTTCATAACCCACCCATTGAAAATCATCGGTACAAGCGAGTGGTTTGCGAAAGTGATCCTCAAACACGTCTGGCAATGGACGTTTGAAGAGATGTAGCAAAGCCAAGGACAACTGATTGATGCGGACATCGTTGTATTCAAAGCGCGACCCCGGCTCGCCTAAGGACCTGGGATCGCCTTTTTTCCCTTCAGCTTTACCCGGTTGGTAATTCAGCCACCTGTAGCGATCAACTTGTTCGGGGATACCCAAGCAAGTACCTTCCCATTCGCTGGTTTGTTGCAAGAGGTGATGCCAAGTGATGCGCGACAAACGCTCGCCCTCAAAACCAATGTCAGGACATTGTTGAACAACCGGTTGATGGACATCCGGGAGGAGGCCTTGGTCAAACGCTAAGCCCGCCAGCAAAGCCAAATAGGTTTTAGCGACACTGAAGGTGAGGTCTGATCGGTGGGGCTCCCCCCATTTGGCCAGCAATTGATGTTTGTGAAAAAGCACCCCCGACACCGGACCCCTGCCATGAACGGGACCATACAAACGGTTGTAGGGCGGGGGATCAGCATCGTGAATACCCCAAGGGCTTGTCGTGTCTCTGGACCAAGAGGTCTCACATGATTGAATGAACTCAATGGCTGTTTCGAGTTGAGGTGTCATTGAACAACCAGGCGCTGCGTCAATTTAGAAAAACAAAAAATAACCATTGAGTGTGCTGATGAAGCCAAGTGACCCTAACACCGTACCTGCCCAATACAAAACAGGCATAGAGGCTACGATTGAAACGGAGAGCAAAACAATCGCAATTTGCAAAGCGCCTTCTGCATAATCAAACCAAGGGTCTTGTTGCATGGCATGATCGCGGGTGGCCTCATGCGCTTTGGCTCTGACCATCAATTCTTTTTTGCCTTCTTTGGTTTCTGGTTCTGACTCGTAGCGTTCAGCTGTTTTTTTGTAATCTTCAATTTTCTTTTCAAACATGGCCTTGGCTGCGGCGTTCATGTTGGGCTCGCGGGCCAATTGCAACTCCAAATCGGCAGCGGCCAGTTTGAAAGACGTTTGACGAATGTTTTTGGCTTGGTAGAAAGCGTAGGCATTGGCTGCCAAGATGTTTTCTTGGGTAGCTTCTTTCATGGCGTTAGAGCCGCCCAAACTGGCAATGGCCAAGACCATGGCCAAGATGGAAATAGTGAGGGCAGAGCGATTTTGATTTTTGTCGCCATGGGCTTTTTGTTCCATGAGTTCAGCTGTGTCTTGAGCTTCCATTTGTGGTCCTTTGGTTTTTTGGAATAAGAAGTTAGCACAAGCCCCTATTGTTGAATTTTCAATGGGGGTTTTTGTGTGAATTTCATGACAATTCTAAACAAATTGAATTCGATTTGGTGTTTACCCCTAGGATTTGTCCTTGTGATTGGTTGCATTATCGGAGTTGGCAAAGACTGTATTTAACATTAGGAGAAAACCATGACAGAAAAGAAAACTTCATCTTCTCGCCGCGGCCTTTTAAAGGGCGCTGTGGCAGCCGGTGCGCTTGCTGCGCCCATGATTTCAAAGGCAGACACTGTCAGTTTGCGCTTCCAAAGCACATGGCCTGCCAAAGACATCTTCCACGAATTCGCGAATGATTTCGCTAAAAAAGTGAACGACATGGCCAGCGGCCGTTTGAAAATTGAAGTCTTGCCTTCTGGTGCAGTAGTCCCAGCCTTCCAATTGTTGGATGCTGTGAACAAGGGTACTTTGGATGGCGGCCACGGTGTGTTGGCTTACCACTATGGCAAAAGCTCAGCTTTGGCTTTGTGGGGCTCTGGTCCTGCTTTTGGCATGGACCCCAACATGGTGCTGTCTTGGCACAACTATGGCGGCGGCAAGCAGTTGCTGGAAGACATTTACAAGTCATTGAACATTGATGTGGTTTCTTATGTGTATGGTCCCATGCCCACACAACCGTTGGGCTGGTTCAAGAAACCAATTGCCAAAGTGGCTGACTTGAAGGGTTTGAAATACCGTACGGTGGGCTTGGCTGTTGACATCTTTACAGAACTCGGCGCCTCGGTGAATCCATTGCCAGGCGGTGAAATTGTGCCTGCGCTCGATCGCGGATTGATTGATGCGGCAGAATTTAACAATGCGTCTTCAGACCGTATTTTGGGCTTCCCAGATGTGGTCAAAAACTGCATGTTGCAAAGCTTCCACCAGAGCGGTGAACAGTTCGAAATCTTGTTCAACAAGGGCAAGCTGGCTGCATTGCCTTCAGAGCTCAAGTCCATCATTGAATATGCGGTGCAAGCTTCCTCTGCCGAAATGAGCTGGAAAGCCATTGATCGCAACTCTAAAGACTACTCTGAGATGAAGAAGCAGGGTATCAAGTTCTACAAAACACCTGATGCTATTTTGAAAGCTCAGCTAGATGCCTGGGACAAAGTGGTTGCCAAGAAGTCACTTGAGAACCCTTACTTCAAGAAAGTCATGGATTCACAGATGGCGTTCGCAGAGCGCGCTGGCCAATGGC
>Ga0214919_10004983_pt1 | contig 19097 bp, 15 predicted proteins | sample LL1503_MetaG_FD_177994 | JGI IMG/M metagenome (GOLD analysis project Ga0214919, IMG submission 177994) | Freshwater microbial communities from Lake Lanier, Atlanta, Georgia, United States - LL-1503 | ecosystem: Environmental > Aquatic > Freshwater > Lake | place: USA: Georgia | collected...
TTCCATAAGTAAAAGAAGTTAAATAGGCCCATTTGTTATTTGCAATATTGACATCCAAATGTGTTCTATTTTCATTTTGCCCTGAAGCATACCGTTGGATCAAATTCGCATTTGTTTTCCAATTGGTGGTGCTTGTTAAAATTGGTTTTTTTGTAAACATATTGACTACGCCCCCTAAGGCATCACTACCATACAAAGTGGAGGAAGGTCCGTAAATCACTTCCACCCTATCTAATATCATATTGTCAATAGTAATAATATTTTGCAAATGGCCTCCTCTGAAAATTGCATTATTTAATCTAACCCCGTCTACCATTAATAATACGCGACTGGCCTCAAAGCCACGAATCACAGGACTTCCTCCACCTGATTGACTTTTTTGAACAAATACTTGGCCTGATTGTGTTAAAATGTCGCCCGTGTTCGCCTGTTGATTAATTGCATTTTTATCGGTGATAAAATCAACCTTTTGCACAATATTTTTTGAAAGTGCTGGAAATTTATTTGCAAAAACTACCACATCAGATAATGCCTTTTTTGTGGTATCGGATTGCCCAAAAACGTATACTCCATTTGCTGTTAAACATAAAAATAACAGCAATTTTCTGTTGATTAAAAACATGTTTTTAAATTAAAATGAAAAAATAAATAAGTAGCAGTTGCTAGTTTTTATTAATTCATTTCCGGAGGCAGGTAAGGCTTTTCAATGGAGGTAAAAACAAGATTGGGATGCAACGTAGGAAAATTAGGACTCGTTTTATAAATAGGTATAAAATTGTTTTCCTTTTGAATAGGAATATAGGGTGCAAATACCCACTTGAAAATTTGTTGCGATTGGCTAGAACTTTCTTTTTGTTGTTGTGCTAATTGAATATGTTTTTGATCTAATGAAATTTCAGGCGCATCAGCCAATGCCGTTATTGTCAATCCTGTTTTTCCTTTATCAATATGAATAACATCATACATCATTCCCTGATATACAAACTCAGTGCCTTTATCTTCCCAGTCATAGCCGCTGGGCAAATGATCCATCGAAGAAACATGCAACGTGATTAGCCCATCCATCTGCTCCAATGGGTGTGTATTAATATATTCAATCCGAGCTATTTTATACAATTGCTTTTCATAAACATGGTATAAAGGAAGGCCACAGATGGAAATAATCAATGATGCCAAACAAATTATCGTGATTGCTTTTTTCAATGCCCTAAGTTAGTATTTTTTACATTAAAGAAAAATTAATGACTTAGGTCAGTTAAGTCAGAATATGGCTTAATTTCTTAAATAAAAGGGGTAATTATCCATTATATTAAATAATTTTACAGCCCATGTTACATTTTATATATAACCCCAACGCAGGCAATAATAACGCAGCGCATAAGGCGAATATTTTAAAAAAATTATACGCAGTTCCAAATAGCAAGGTATGGGAAACCACCAAGGCTTTGGAGGCGACCTATTTTACGAAAAAAGCGATTGAAGAAAACGCAAGCAGGATTATAGCAGTTGGTGGTGATGGCACAGTAAATGAAGTGGCCTCTGTTTTAACTGAAACAACCATCCCATTAGGAATTATACCTGTTGGCTCCGGGAATGGATTAGCCAGACACTTACTTATTCCACTAAAATTCGAAGCTGCACTTGACAAAGCAATGCATGGTCATGAAATTGGAATTGATGTAGGCTTACTTAATAATAAAATGTTTTTTTGTACCGCGGGAATTGGATTTGACGCGAAAGTGGCACAGCTTTTTGCCAAAAGTAATCAACGCGGTTTTATCAATTATATAAAAGCAACTTTGACCGCTTTAACCATGTATAAGCCGATTGAAATTAGCATCAATCATGGCCCAGTGCAAAAAGTTTATTCACTCACATTTGCGAATGCTAGTCAATTTGGGAGTAATGCTTATATATCCCCTTTTTCAGATTTGCAAGATGCCTATTTGGAAATGGTCAACATTAAGCCCTTTCATCTTTTAAATGCCGTATTGTTGGTCATACAGCTTTTTAGTAAAAATATTCACCAATCAAATAAAGTAAATATCCAATCTATAAAATCAATCACTATTCAATATAAAGAAAAGGAACCCTTACATATCGATGGAGAAGCGCTTCTGACTAATCATGCAACGCTTGAAATAAGTATTGACCCTCTTGCCTTATTGGTTATTGTATAATACATTTATTAAATATTTGAAGCTTTTTAAACAAACAAAAAACTATACATCTAAAAAGCACAATTAATTGGCAAATGCCCCACGAAATTTATCATAAGAAACTACTTTACACCCTAAATTCATTTTAATGTTTGAAACAAAAAGCCCCCAAGCTACCTTCCAAAAAATTTCTTTTCTTACCTTATTATTTTCTTTTGCATTCTTTTTTGCGAATAGCCAAAGTAATTTTAAAGCCAAAGTTACTTCGCTTGCTGGAAAACCAGTTATTGGTGCAACAGCTAGCTTGTTAAATACCACATTTAAAGAGGTAAGTGATAGCGCTGGATATTTTAAATTTAATAATGTTGCTGCAGGAAAATATGAATTAGCAATTACGTCATTAGGTTTTGCAACAAGTATTTCATCAATTACTATTTCCGCTAAACCAAATGCAAATGAAATACAAACAATAAAATTAGCAGATGCATTAGTGCAATTAGAAGATGTAATTATCACAGCACAAAAAAAAGAAGAACTATTACAAAAAGTACCTATCAGTATCACAGCATTTAATAGTACGCAAATAGAAAAATTTAGATTTTGGAATAACAAAGACATCAGTGGATTTGTTCCCAATTTATATAGTGCTGATCCAGGCGATAACCGCGATGTAGTATCTATAAGAGGTATCGCTACAACTTCCTATGATCCTGCAGTGACTACTTATATTGATGGCGTTAACCAATTTAATTTGGATACCTATATACCGGTATTGAATGATATTGAACGTATTGAAGTTTTACGTGGTCCACAAGGAAGTTTGTATGGACGAAACGCAATGGGTGGCGTTATTAATATTATTACCAAACAACCAAGTAATAAATTGACGGGTAGTGGTGAAGTGAATGTGGGTAATTATGGCATTCGGAGATATAATGCAAATATTAAAACACCCATTATTAAAAATAAACTTTTTTTAGGCGCTTCTTTATTATATAATGAACGAGATGGTTTTTACACAAATAAGTTTAATAAAAGCAGCTATGACAAACAATATGCTTTTGCTGGAAATTATTTTGTAAAATTTATTGCTAGTCCAAATTGGCAGGCTACCTTAAATGTAAAACATTATAGTGGCGAGAATAAAGGTGCATTCCCGCTTGTATATGGTGCTGAAAATGCAATTAACAACCCATACATGTTAAACCAAAATGGCATAACTACCATGTTGGATAATACACTGAATAGTTCATTATCCATACAACATACTGGAAGTAAAGTTAATTTTAGTAGCATTACTGCTTACCAAAAGAACTATAGATATTATGACCTTCCCATTGATGGAGATTTTTCACCTATTGATGCCATAACAGTTATTAATAATTATGGAAAAAGTTGGAATACCATAAAAGCATATACCCAAGAATTTAAATGGAGCTCCTCACCTAGTGCATCAAATCGTTTGACATGGACTACTGGCGCTTATCTATTTTATCAAGAATCCCCAGTGAAACAAGGGACACGATTTGGCAAAGATGCAAATTTAATGATGATCGGCGATTCCTTATTCACTTTAGTGAACAGTACAAGTACAACAAAAAAAGGAATTGCGTTTTTTGGACAAGCAACCTATGCCTTAAGTAATAAAGTAAATCTGACTGTTGGTTTAAGAAATGATTATGAGCAACAAAATCAAACAGTAGCAGGTTTTTATCAGCACGATCCTTCTCCTAAATTTTATCAAATTGTATCTGACACCAGTGCAAGCATCAATTTTAATGCATGGTCGCCTAAAATTTCATTGGATTACAATTTAAATCCTGCTTCCTTAGCCTATGTTATGTATAGTAAAGGATATCGTACTGGGGGATTAAGCCCACTAGGCTCCGATCCTTCTCAACCACCATTGATTGGCTACCTTCCTGAACATAGTAACAATTATGAGGCGGGTATTAAAAATACATTTTTAAATAATACTTTAAAATTGAACATAGCCCTATTTTATATTCATGTGAAAGATGCACAAGTACCTACTCTAGTGCTACCTGATGCAATTACTATTATAAAAAATACAGGCGTATTAACAAGCAAAGGGATTGAAACTGAAATTACGTATGCTGCATTAAAAGGATTAGTCATTCAATATAATGGCGGGTTAACAAATGTATTAATTGAAGCAAATAGCAAGCGCCCAGTATTTACGCCTGATTATACAAGCGCAATAACTGTTCAATACAACAAAGCGATCAATTTAAAGATGAACGGATTTATAAGAACTGAAGCCAAATTTATTGGTACAACTTATTTTGACAGTGGCAACACGATTAAACAAAGCCCCTATTGTATAAACAATTTTAGCTTAGGTGTAGATATGAAAAAAGCAACTGTTGTTTTTTGGTCGAAAAATATTTTGAATCAAAAATATATCTCCTATGCTTATGATTTTGGTGCAATACATATAGGCGATCCAGCTACGCTAGGGATTAGTATTTCAAGTAAATTTTAATTATATTTATTAAATAAAACAATAAAAAATGATACCTGTTAATTCATATGCTGCAATGTCTTCCAATACACCATTAGAAGTATACAATTTTGAAAGAAGAGCCGTAGGTCCAGATGACGTACAAATTGACATTTTATTTTGTGGCGTTTGCCACAGCGATTTACATCAGGTAAAGAACGAATGGGGTGGATCAAAATACCCAATGGTACCCGGACATGAAATTGTGGGTAAAGTTTTATCCATAGGAAGTAATGTAACTAAGTTTAAAGTGGGCGATCTTGCTGGTGTAGGTGTGATGGTGGATAGTTGCAAAACTTGCAAAACCTGCGCGCAAGATTTAGAACAATATTGCGAAGAAGGTTTTGTTGGCACTTACAACAACAAGGAAAGAAATAGTGACAATATCACTATGGGTGGCTATTCTACAAAAATTGTGGTGGACGAATACTATACTTTTAAGATATCTCCAACATTGCCATTAGCTGCAGTTGCACCTTTATTATGTGCTGGGATAACTACCTATTCCCCGTTGGTTTATGCAGGTGTGAAAAAAGGAATGAAGGTGGCAGTGGTAGGACTAGGGGGCCTAGGACATATGGGCGTAAAATTTGCAGTGTCATTTGGCGCCGAGGTAACAGTAATAAGCACATCTCCATCAAAGGAAGCTGATGCAAAAAAACTAGGTGCTACCCATTTTTTAGTAAGCACTGATAAAGAAGCAATGAGTAAGTATAACAGTTATTTTGATGTTATACTTGATGCCATTTCAGCAAATCATGACTATACCACCTATCTAAATTTATTAGGCATTGATGGTAAATTAATGGTGGTAGGCCTACCTATTGAATCACCTAAGGTGCAACCTTTTTCATTAGTGACCAATAGACGAAGTGTGATTGGCTCATGCATTGGTGGCATGAAAGAAACTCAGGAGATGTTGGACTATTGCGCAGAACATAATATTGTGTCTGAGATAGAAGTAATTCCTATGCAAAAAATTAACGAGGCATACGATCGAATGCTTAAAGGAGATGTCAAATATCGCTTTGTCATTGACCTAGCTTCCTTGAAATAAGGTACCATTTATAAAATAGCTGAAGGCTTCATCAAAATGAAGCCTTTTTTTTGTTATAATTGTTTAGTTTTGGCTCCCTACATGAAATATCAATATATCATCATATTTACTTTGCTTTGGACGATCAATGGAATTGGCCAAACTACATTAAAACCAAAATTTGTAGGTAACCTCTCTGGAACCATACAAGATGCAAAAAGCGGTAAGCCCGTTCCTGGATCTACCGTTTTGTTGTATGCTAAATCAAATGCAAAAAATAATAAAATAGCAACCTCTGATAAAAACGGAGAATTTTTATTTGAAAAAATTCCTTTTGATTATTACCAAATTAATATAAAAGCACTTGGTTTTTCTTTATTTACCATTGACAGCATATTATTGAGAGCAGAAAAAGATGAAATCTATTTTAGTGAAATTCAATTGAAGGATTCTTCAACCATGTTACAAGAAGTAGTAGTGTATTCAGAAAAAAAGTTGATTGAAGAAAAAGATGGCATTTTAACATACAATGTTGGCGAAAGCCCATTAAGCAATGGTGCGAGCACCGCAGAAATGTTAAAAAATATGCCGATGGTAAACGCCAATCCCGATGGTAGTATTACGGTAAAAGGAAAGGCGCCGCTTATTTTAATTGACGAAAAACCTTCTAACTTAAATGCACAACAATTATCAGAATTATTAGAAAGTTTGCCAGCAAATATGGTTGAAAAAGTGGAACTAATGCAAACGCCCCCTCCCGAATATGCAACTTACGATGGAAGTGTAATAAATATAGTTACAAAAAAAGGGCGCGTAGGCTACTACCAAAAGCTTTGGTTAAGCGCAGGTTCTAATGGACAAAGAACAGGAGGTACTTATTTAAGTTACAAATCAAAAAAAGTAACATTCAATGGGCACATCAATATGAGTAATTATAATGTTATTGGCAATTCGAGGTCTACGAGACAAAATCTATATGCTGATTCAAGTAACTACCTATATACTAAAAGCAATTATGACAATAAAACAGCTAGTCCAACTTTAAGGCTAGAGTCCAATATTGATATTAATAAACAAAAAAATATTGAGCTTGTTTACCAAGGTATAATAAGTAATATGGATAATGTGACTCATTCCGAATATACCAACTTGAATAATAATTTACAGGTATGGAAAGCGAATAAGAGAAACGTGAATTATATTGGGAATACTTATAATCATGGTTTTTCAGGCACTTATAACTGGAAGGGCGCAAAACAAAAAAGTGAAAAGTTAAATATTCATACAGGATTGAACTTTGGCAAAGGGGTGAATGATAAAGAATTTTATCAACAATTTCTTTTAAATGATTTAACGCCTAGTGGTCAAGATTCTTCACAAAATCAATTTATTGATAATTACACTACCTCCTATTATATTAGAACAAATTATAGTAAACCATTAGTTAAAAGTGAAAAGATTCTCCTAAATACCGGAGTTAATTTTACCAATGATGACGATCACACCATCTTAGATGCATCCTATTTTAATAAAACCACGAATAGCTTAAACTACAATGACCTATTGAGTAGTAATTTTAAATTTAATCAAAGTTTAGCAACAAGCCGTATGGGTATTACTTTTCTTTTAAATAAAGGATGGAGAATATCATTTGGGGAGCAAGCAGAATATGCGATAACTAGTTTTCATTTTTTAAAAGGGGCAACACAAAATACAAGTAATGACTATTGGCGCTTTTTGCCCAACATATCATTCAGGAAAGAATTTAGTCCTAAATTAAACAGTACATTTACTTATAGAGAAACAATCAGAAGACCTACGATTATTGAATTAAACCCAAATATAGACTACACAGACGCTTACAATGTTCGATTTGGTAACCCATTAATCAAACCCACATTAACGCAAAATTTTGAGTATAATTTGGGTTATAACAGTAATAAATTAAATATCAATGGGAGTTTAGGTTATAATAAAGTAAAAGAAGTATTTACAACAGTGCGAACATTAGTAGCTACTGGCAAAACGCAAACCACCTACCAAAACATTTCTGATCAGGAAGAATATCATGTTAATTTATGGTCAGGTATTACAATCACTAAAAAGTTTAAAGTTAATTTGAGTACTGGCGTTCATTACAACAAATACAGCCCAATTGATAAAATAAAGTTTAAGTATATGGATGGCGGCTCCTATTACACGGGACTCAACTATAGCTTTATGCCCAATAGCCTTACCACCATTGAGGCAAGTAATAAATACAACAGCTATGCAACCCCACAAGGAATATCAAGAAGTAATATCAGTATGTATTTAAGTGTGCAACGAAAATTAATGAATAAAAAGTTTAATGTAACCGTTGCTGCGAGCGATCCATTTGGATTAACGAAATATAAAGGACATACAGAAGGAACCAATTTTATCATTGACAGCTACAGCATAAACAATATTAGAAATTTTAAACTTACCGTAAGTTATCAATTCAATAAAACTTACATACAAAAGCTAACACCTGGAAAATCGTAGTGTTAATTTTTTAATTTTCCATAAATATCAACATCAAAAATATTGAATACATTGTATTGGTCTAAAATTGCCGCTAATTCATAGCGCAAAATAGGTCTTTGTAAATCATAATTTTTTAGCCCAATCATTTCCCATTTTTGTTCAAAGCTACTTTTTGTTTTTTCTAGGGAAGTATTCGATAGTTTAGCCGCAACAAATAATGCATCGTTAATTATTAACTCATTTTTATTTTCGATTTGTGTAGATACGAACTTTTTATTCCAAGCAATTGAAAATTCAGCAAATTTTACTTTATCGTTGGGATTAAAATAAGTTGCATTTGCCCATCCAGTTGGCACCCCCACACCACGTAATAATCCGGTAGCCCCTATTTTCTGTATCGCTTTAAAATAGCGATCCTTTTGGGTCACATCCTTATAGGGCATGATATATCCGTTCGCATCCAATAAAGCTTGTTGTACTTGACGTACTGAAATATTTTTTGGAGATATATTATTCTTACTACTTAATGCAGCCAATAATCCTGCAGCTTGCCCTATTTGCATAACACAGGGTTGAAGCCTTGTAGTACCATTCACAATATTTGATACACTAATTGATTTTTCAGCAACAATAAAATTACTTACCGATGCTGGAATTAAAGCCCCCAATGGAATATTAAAAGAAGGCACCGGGAAAAATTCTAAATGTTGTGGTGCAGCACTATTTTTTTTATGGTGATGGTCAACGGGATAATCTCCTACTGCAATACCAGTGGTATACAAAGGCTGTGGCGTATCAAATGGTTTAGAAATATGTTGTACCAGCATACGTACCATACCATGCATTCTTCGAGATTCTCGATGATAAGGATATAACGCCAATTTATCCTTGGTCGGAAATTCATCATCAGCCAATGCCAAATGATTAAAACCTAAATCCTTTTGGATAAAATAAACAAACCTTAGTGTTTGTTGCTTTGCTTGTTCAAGTAATTGCTCCCTTTGCTTTGGCGTTTTCTCCACTACATTCAAATAAATATCATTACCATAAATAGGCCAGTTTAACATGTATTTATTATTGGGTAGCTTCCCGTATTCTAACATTTTTTTTGCATCTACCGAAGGACGTTTCCGGCTGGTATCTTTATAAAAAGAGGTATTACTTCCATCAAATTCGGTGGAATCATAATTTTTCGGCCTGGCAATCAATGGTTGCGGAGAACCGTAATCTTTTAAAATACCCACATAAGTAATATCCTGTATAATATCATTGGCGCCGGCTAAATTTACCTGTTCACCGGTAACATCATTAGATTCCATACCAAGGTCATAAGGAACTTTGGCTGAAGCCAAGCCATCTCCTAACTCGGTAGCATCAATAACCCTTTTGGCTTTTACGATTAATTTAGCACCCGTATTTATCTCATAGAATTCTGCCCCAATAATTGTATACCCATTTTTAATAACGTTTTTAAATTGGTATTGATATTTAACTGTTAGATGCTTTTCTTTATGCGCCATTGATTTAAAGATGCTGTCCCCAATATGTGGTTCAAATAAGGTATTACTTACCCACCCTGTTGAAACTGCATTTGCGCCCCCATAATAATCATATAAGTGTTGGCGAAATTCACCAAACAATCCAGCAGGCATCGCATTGTTTCCATCAAATGCAGGCACCCCTGCCGAGGTTAACATACCGCCGAGCCAAGGGGTAGCTTCAACCACCAAAGTATTTACGCCTAATCTAGCGGATTGAATTCCCGCACTAATACCACTGGCAGTTCCGCCAATAACCAACACCTCAGTTTGCAAATTTTCAACTGGACGTTGGCTTTGTGTCAACTGGAATGACAAAAGGCAAGTAAATAACAATAGCAGGTGCTTTTTCATAACTACTAATTTAAAACAAAATAAATTAAAATCTAGACTTACCCAAACCTTTTCAACAGCCCCGATGCTCGGTACTGTTGGGATTTTTTTCTTTCGCCAAGACTGCCAGCACTCACTTCGTTCGGCTGTCTACTTACCGTACTGGACTTACTCAAACCTTTTCAACAGCCCCGATGCTCGGTACTGTTGGGATTTTTTATTTCTTCGTAAATGCAAGCAAGCTTGATTTACTCTTTAATAAAAAATCCTTTCAACTTCGTTGAAAGGATTTGTGGCCTCGCCAAGGATCGAACTTGGATTTGGAGTTTCGGAAACTCATGTACTATCCGTTATACTACAAGGCCATAGCGCAAAATTAGTAAAATAAAAACGAAAAAAAGATAACCCTATGTCCGCCGACACAAAACAGTAATCGCTGCAGGTAAAAATATACGGGTGGGCAGGGAGCGCATTATTTGAATATCCTCCCATAAGCTAGATGTATTGGAAAGGAATTTAAAAACTGAAGCCGCTTCATTTTTGGCAAAAATTCTTTTAAATATTTCAGCCCCTTCCATTTTGTGATAAAATAAGATATGTAATAAAACGGCATCATAAAAACGATGTCTGGTGTTATGTACATTTGTTTGTATAGTAAGTCCTTGTTCTAATTGCGCAACAATACTTTTACATTGTTCCTGAATAAACTGAAATGCATATCCAGTGCTCGCTTTAATAGCTAAACCTAATGCCCCAATAGGGTATATAGGTGCTTTATAATTTGAAAAAACTTGTTGGGTCATTGGGATTGCACCTATCTCTTCATGTTGAATCGTATATGTATCATCAGGATAATGCTTCGCTAAATATTCATTTAACACTTTATCATACTCGGAGATTTCTAAAATTTGATCAGAGAACAAGGTATATTCTACCAATGCCTGCATCTCGTTGATTGGTAATAAATACATAAATGCGGTGGCTCCATGTTGCGGCACATTAAAATCCATTAACCTCGCCGTTTTGGTATCAAATACCGGTTGATTAAAAGTAACAGTTCTTCCTTTGAAGTGTTGCCATAAAAAAGGTAATTTAGTAGCTGACTTATTGTTTGAATCAAACTTAGTCGCACTTGCTAAATTATTCATTTGAAAAGGAAGTATGCTTGTAAATACCATTTTCGCTTTGGCAAATCCACCCTCCCACTCGAGTAACACTTCCTTATGTATATGGTCAGCATTAATTTCCGTAATATTTGAAATTGCTGCTTCCACCCAATGAACATTCGTCTTTAATTTAGCAGCAGTCATTACAAAATTATAAAAATCAATCCCTTGTATCATTTTATAAGAAAAAGGGCTTGTAGCTAATTCTTTTGAAAAAGAACCCGCATGAATTGAAATAGCCTCCCAACGATGATGCACCAATGATTCAAACTCGTGATCACCCATCTCCCAAAAACACCAGGTACGATCATTGGTTTTTTGCAATGACTGATCAATCACTAAAATTTGCTTATTAGATAAAACAGGAGAAGCTAGTAGGTAATGCAATAATGATAATCCAGCACCTCCGGCACCTGCGATAATATAATCATAGGTTGGCGCAGAAGAGGTTGATGAATTGGCATTACTCATAAATAATTACCCATTATTTTGTATTGCTTCATCGCGCTTAACTTTATCCCAATATTTTTTTGATACATATAACATGCCAAAGCTTTCACCTTCATGTTTATCTAAATGCTTATGATGCATTTTATGTGCCCAACGCAAAACCTTGATATAACGTATATTGGAGCGTGTAAACCATTTGATTCTTTGATGAATGATTACTTCATGTACTACAAAATACGCAAAACCATACAAGGCAACGCCAGTACCCAAACCCGCTAACCATGGCATATTTTTAAATGTGCCAAAAAATATACAGAGCATACTTGGGATCGCAAAAATTAAAAAAAATGCGTCATTCTTTTCAAAAATATGACCTGTTGGTTGGTGATGATCCTCATGCAATACCCATAAAAATCCATGCATAACATACTTATGCGTCAACCATGTAATTGCTTCCATTACTAAAAATGTCAATAACATTACAAATATAAAAGTCATAAAAATATATTTTAACTTAATGAAGAATTAGACTGATACCATGCAACCACTTTTGGAAAAGCAATTTTAAACCATACGGTGTACTTCTCAGGGTGTGATTGTAAATTAGCTTCAATCTCTTCTATACTTTGGTATACAAAATTAGCTACTTCTAAATGATTAGGACACACTTCGGCGTCATAATTTCCTATAAAAACATGATCAAATTCGTGTTCGTTTAAATTATCAGGCAATTCCGCCTGATATATGAAATCGAATGCCTTTGAAACTTTTGCGGCAATCCCCATCTCTTCTATTAACCTTCTTTTAACCGCAGTTTCCAGTGTCTCCCCTGGTCGTGGGTGGCTACAACAAGTATTGGTCCATAAGCCAGCACTATGATACTTACTTAATGCCCTTTGTTGTAATAACATTTTACCCTGTGGATTAAATAGAAAAACACTAAACGCCCTATGTAAAACAGCTTGCTTATGTGCCTCCATTTTTTCCATTACGCCAATTTCACAATCATCCATATCTACTAATATAACTTGCTCCACTTATTGAATTTTTTAAAATAAATTTAATTGACTACGAATACTTGCCTTGGCTAAAATAAAAATTTTGCCATAATCAGGAATTCTAATTCTTGTTTTCAAAATTGAATGTGGATGTACTTTTTTTATTTTTTTAAATAATGAATAGTAATATTTAAAAGCAACATATACCCCAAAACGCGCCTTTAATGGCAAGTGCTTAATACCTGCTAGTGCCATTGAAAAATCATTTTGAATGTCTTCCTCAATCTTATCCTTGTCTGCTTGAGAAAAATTAGAAAAATCACAATTAGGAAAATACATTCTATCCAAACCTTCAAAATCTGCTTTGATATCTCTTAAAAAATTAACTTTTTGGAATGCCGCTCCCAAACTTTTCGCAGATGGTTTCAACTCCTCAAACTGTGCTTGATTGCCCTCGCAAAATATATACAAACACATTAAACCAACCACTTCTGCACTACCATAGATATAGGTGTTATAGGTTTGATCATCATACTGTTGCTTAGATAAATCCATCTCCATACTCAATAAAAATGCATCTAACAACGCAGGATCAATTTTATATTTATTGAAAGTTAATTGAAACCTATGTAAAATAGGATTCATGCTGATTCCTTGTGATAAAGCCTGATAGGTATCCAATTTAAATTGTTGCAATAGCGCAACTTTGTCATAGTCATGAAAAGTGTCTACAATTTCATCTGCAAATCGTACAAAACCATATATATCAAATATAGGCTGTCTCAAATCCTTATGCAATAACTTGATTGCAGAAGAAAAGCTTGAACTATACATTAAGGTTGTATACTTACTACTATAGGCCGTAGCTTCATCATACAAGTTTAAAGTTGACATAATTGTTATAGTTTATTAAATTGTTTGCATATTAAATTCGCCACCACTTCCCCACTAATTAAACTTGGCGGCACCCCAGGGCCAGGCACCGTTAATTGACCAGTGTAATATAAATTATTTATTTTTTTACTTTTACAACTTGGCTTTAAAAATGCAGTTTGTAGTAATGTATTTGCTAATCCGTATGCATTTCCTTTGAATGAATGGTAATCACTCTTAAAATCGGCTACTGCGTATGAACGCTTATATACAATCGCATCCGTAATTGTTTGACCCCATTTTTTTTCTAATCGCTCAATAATTAAATTGAAATATTTTTCCCGTACTTCGGTTGTATCTCCTTCCAATCCTGCTGCTATTGGTATCAGTAAAAATAAATTTTCACATCCAACTGGCGCCACGTTAGGATCCGTAACAGATGGCACACTGGCATAAAATAGCGGATTGGATGGCCACATTGGATTACTATAAATTTCATTGCCATGCACTGAAAAATCAGAATCAAAAAATAATGAATGATGCGTAACCCCCTTCAATTTTTTATTTAGCCCTACATAATACAAAAGCGAACTTGGCGCCAAAACGCGACTGTCCCAATATTTTGCAGAATAACTTTGGTATTTTTTTTCCAACAAATTAGTTTCTATATGATGATAATCGCCAGCACCAATTAATACATCAAATGAATAATTTTCCTTTATCCCTGTTTCATTCACTTTTGAAATAACCTTAGTTGCAATTCCGTTTTCTACTACAATTTGCATTACCTCCTCTCCTAGTTTAAATTGCACACCCAATGACTTAGCAACTTTAACCATCGCTTCCACAATACTATACATTCCATGCTGCGGATACCAAGTACCACCCTTGATATCAGCATAGTTCATTAAACTATATAATGCTGGCGTATTTTCGGGAAGTGCTCCTAAGAATAACACAGGAAACTCCATTAAAAACTGAATATAAGGGTGCTTAAAGTATCGGGCAATATGCGTTTTCATGGACTGAAAAACATCCAACTTAAATACACCTTTAATTAATTCAAAATCAATAAACTCAGTAATGGATAAACTTGGTTGATAAACTAATTTGCCTACACCCACTTCATATTTATACTTTGCTTCAGCTAAAAATAAATCTAAGGAATTAGCTGCACCTGGTTCAATGGATTCAAATAAGTTTTTCAACGCCTCATAATTCGCAGGCAAATCCCAGGTTGCTTTTTCAAAATAAACACGATAGGAAGGATCTAATCTTTGTAATTCATAAAAATCTGAAACTTTTTTTCCAAAGGAACCAAAATATTTTTCAAATACATCTGGCATCCAATACCAACTGGGTCCCATGTCAAATGTAAATCCTTCCGCTTCAAATTTTCGTGCACGCCCACCAGGCATTTCATTTTTTTCAACGATTGTTACGGCCCAACCTTTTTTTGCTAAAAAAGAAGCAGCAGATAAGCCAGCAAAACCGGCACCGATCACTAATGCTTTATTGGAATGTGTAGTCATTGATTAATATCGCTCTATTTTTTGTTTCAATATCTTTCGCGCAAAGTGAATTCGACTTTTTATAGTACCAAGCGGTTCATTTAACGCATCTGATATTTCATTGTATTTATAGCCTTCAAAATACAAAATAAATGGGGTTCTAAACAAATCTGGCAAATCATAAATCATTTTATTTACCTCTTTTAAATTTAAATTAGTAACACCATCATTTAATACCTTGACCCTGGTTTGATCAATCAAAAAATCATTGGGACTATTATCCAAAACAGTAGCTTGCTTAGCCTTACGACGATAATCATTAATAAAAATATTACGCATGATCGTATATAACCATGCCTTAATATTTGTACCTACATTATACTTGTCCTTATTGGACAAAGCCCTATATAAAGTATCCTGAAATAAATCTTTGGCCGATTCATGATCCTTCGTCAAATTAATAGCAAAAGGCTTTAAAAAATCAGCATTTTCAGTCAGTAAGAGTGTAAATTCTGCGGTTGACATATTATTATGTTTAACATTTAATGATTAAAGTTAAACAAAAATAAGGTTTTTGTGAGACATTTTGTTTAATATTTTTAAAACTATATTAAACAAAATTAGAAAAGACAATAATATATATTTAATATATATTATTTATATAATATTTATGTCAATGATATACAAAATTATATAAAATAAATTGGGATAATCTGCCCTAAGGGAGTAGAATTAAATGGATTGAATAAGTTGAACTACTTCAGCAAGGCTTTTCTTGACAGTTATATTTTCGGGCAATTTTCCTTTGTAATCCTTCATGAACAAACCAGAAAGCATCACAGGGTTTGTGGTGCTAACCTGACCAATTTGTGTAATAAAACGGTCTAATTTGAACACCTTTGATGGAGAGGTTAGATGACAAAATACATAATTAGGTTTCTTGACAGTAGTTAAATAAACAAGGTCCCTCATTGGAACATTCGCCCCAAGATAATTAACATATATACCTTCTTGTTTTAATAAGAAATAGACAAACAACAAGCCAACTTCATGATATTCCCCTTCAGGCATAAATAAAATTACATTCTTATTTTGCGCTGAAACTGCAGGAAGCCTTTCAATTCCTAAAATTATTTTTTGCCTTAATAGATTGGTTGCCAAATGCTCCTGTGCAGGATTTATATGATTGGTCATCCATAAAATACCTACTCTTTCTAAAAATGGAAATACAATTTCAGTGATCGTCTTGTCAACACCTTTCTGTCCAATATAAATGTCTAATTGTTTTTCAAAAGCACTCATGTTCAATGAAACCATTTCCTTAATTAATACATTGACCACCCTTTCTTTAATCGCATCTAATTGGTTCAAGGAAAGAATTTTTTCCTCTATTTGATCAGGCGACATTTTATCAATGTGGGAAATTTTAAACCCATATTTATTTAATAAGGAAACGTTCAAGATAGTCTTCAATTCTTCCGAACTATAGGAACGAATATTGGTTTCGGTACGCGATGGTTGTAAAAAATGATAGCGCTGCTCCCAAATACGAATTGTATGGGCTTTAATACCCGTAACTTGTTCTAAATCCTTGATGGAATAACTTGACATGCTATATAAACAATGATTTTTAAAAATTGTTCATTGATTAATGAAAATTGTCACTTAATCTGACACAAGAAGCTTATCCTGGGACTTTTAAAAGTAAGTCCCCCTGAAAATTCTGCCTACTTCTTTAAATTTCTCAAGTATTCACCATAGCCACTTTTGGCGTATTTATCTGCCAAAACCAATAATTGCGCTTTGTCAATAAAGCCCATTCTAAAGGCAACTTCTTCAATACATCCTATCTTTTGACTTTGACGTTTTTCAATAACACGTACAAATTCACATGCGTCAGCTAATGACTCAAAAGTACCGGTATCCAACCAGGCCGTACCGCGATTCATGATACCTACTTGTAATTGCTTACGTTCTAAATATACTTTATTGACATCTGTAATTTCATACTCGCCTCTTGGAGATGCGGGAATATTCTTAGCAATTTCAACGACTTGATTATCATAAAAATACAAACCAGGTACTGCGAAATTTGACTTAGGTGCCTTTGGCTTTTCTTCTAATGATAAAGCATTATTATTTTCATCAAATTCAACCACACCATAACGTTCAGGATCATTTACTTCATAAGCAAAAACAGCCGCTCCATCCACATCATTAAAGGATTGCACCAACTTACTAAAGCCGGCACCATAAAATATATTATCTCCTAATACCAATGCAACTTTATCCTTACCAACAAAATCAGCGCCAATAACAAATGCTTGCGCTAAACCATTTGGGACTGCTTGCACTGCATAACTGAATTTGCAACCTATCTCAGAACCATCACCCAATAATCTTTTAAATTGATCATTATCCTCGGGTGTAGTGATAATTAATACTTCCTTAATACCTGCCAACATCAATACAGATAAAGGGTAATAAATCATCGGCTTATCATAGATAGGCATTAATTGCTTACTAATTCCCTTGGTAATTGGATACAATCTTGTACCCGAACCTCCTGCTAATATAATTCCCTTCATAGTTATTTTTTTGTGTTTAGATTTTTGCACTTTGTGCTCAAATCATTATTCTTAATGGTTATAAGCTCGCTGCGTATTCCGCGAAGCTTCCTAATGTTTTGTCTTTTTCAGAAAATATTAATTCCGACGTTGGCAATTTCCAATCAATGTTTAAATCCTTGTCATTATACATAATCCCCACTTCATTGCCAGGTTGATAAAATTTATCTACCTTATAAAAAAAGGTGGCTGCGTCACTTAACACCACAAATCCATGCGCAAATCCTGCAGGTACAAAAAATTGTTTATGATTGTCCGCAGTTAATTCAATGGCATAATGTTGTCCAAAACTAGGGGAGCCCTTTCTTAAATCTACTGCAATATCTAACACCGCACCTTCTAATACCCTCACCAATTTGGCTTGTGCAGCTGGCCCTTTTTGCATATGCAATCCGCGCAATACCCCTTTAGATGATCTTGATTGATTATCCTGCACAAAAACAATAGCTAATCCAGTAGCAGCTTCAAAATCTCTTTGATTAAAGGTTTCTATAAAATAGCCTCTTGCATCACCATGAACAGTATCGTGAATAATAAAACAATCTTTTAATGGGGTACTTTCAATTTTCATGCTGAGGAATTGGCTTTATTATTATTTATTATTCTGAATGCTTATTTTTTAACGCGATATACGATTACCCGATTAACGATTGCTATACATATCGCTATAATAGGTTTGATACGCTCCACTGGTTACGTTTTCCAACCAAGGTCCATTGCTTAAATACCATTCAATGGTTTCCCCTAAACCTTGTTCAAACGTAACTGACGGGGACCAACCTAATTCCTTATTCAATTTGGTAGCGTCAATGGCATAACGGCGGTCATGTCCAGGACGGTCTTTCACATAGGTAATAAGGGCTTCACTTTCCCCTGCCGCACGACCAAGTTTAACATCCATTTGTGCACACATTAATTTTACCAAATCAATATTGGTCCATTCATTGAATCCGCCAATATTATAAGTGTCTGCTTTTTTACCTTGATGAAAAATAATATCAATAGCGCGTGCATGATCTTTTACATACAACCAATCACGGGTATACAAACCATCTCCATAAACAGGTAATGATTTTTTATTTATAATATTATGTATAAATAATGGAATTAATTTTTCAGGAAAATGGTTCGGTCCATAATTATTGGAACAATTTGAAATAACCATTGGCAAATGATAGGTTTCCCCATAGGCTCTAACAAAATGATCACTGGCCGCCTTACTTGCAGAATAAGGTGAATTAGGATCGTAAGCGGTAGTTTCCGTAAATAAACCCTCCTTTCCTAAACTACCATATACTTCATCGGTAGAGACATGATAAAATAAATGATCCCTTTTTTTCTCCCAACTACCATCATGTGCATTTTCATAACTTA
>Ga0214919_10004984_pt1 | contig 19095 bp, 22 predicted proteins | sample LL1503_MetaG_FD_177994 | JGI IMG/M metagenome (GOLD analysis project Ga0214919, IMG submission 177994) | Freshwater microbial communities from Lake Lanier, Atlanta, Georgia, United States - LL-1503 | ecosystem: Environmental > Aquatic > Freshwater > Lake | place: USA: Georgia | collected...
GCTGGCTTGAGGAAGCAGAAACTTTTTCGCTGCAATTCCCCATCAACCGGCGTCGGGCCATCGCGGAGGGGCGACTCCCGCCAGAAGGTTGATGGATTTCGGATTTGGGATTCCGAAATCCGAATTTCAAAACTATTTTCCGCAAGCGCTCTTCATCTGGCCGCAGTCAGCCTCTGCTGCTCCGCCATCTTTGAAAAGTGGCCCTTGGCCTTGAGAAGTTCCTCGAATGTTCCGCGCTCCACAATCCGCCCGTGATCCAGAACAATGATTTCATCCATGTTGGCAAGGGTTGAAAGGCGGTGGGCGATACAGATGACCGTTCGGCCTTCCTCGAGTGAATCGATAGCGGTTTGGATCTCTTTTTCTGCACGAGAATCCAACGCAGCGGTCGGTTCGTCTAGAACTAGGATCGGAGCATTACGGACGAATGCCCTAGCAATTGCGACGCGAGCCTTTTGCCCACCAGAAAGAAGCTGCCCACGCTCCCCGCATGGGGAATCGTAACCGGCCGGCATCTGCACGATGAAGTCGTGAGCATAGGCATGTTTGGCCGCCTGTTCGATTTCCTGCTGGGTTGGATTCTCTTTGCCAAAACCAATGTTGATGCCAACGGGCAAGTTAAAGAGAACAACGTCTTGGCTGACTAGTGCCATCTGGTGGAGTAGGTCTTTTGTCGCGTAGTCGCGCAAGTCATGACCGTCGAAAAGCAACCTGCCCTTCGTCGGATCGTAGAAACGCATCAGCAGGTTGATTAGCGTGCTTTTGCCCGAGCCGCTTTCCCCGGCGAGGCCGACTTTTTTGCCCTTAGGAATGTCAAAGGAAATCTCATGCAGAACATCCGTGTGCCCGTAGGAGAAGGTGACCCCTTCAATCCTAATGCCCTGGTTGAATTTGTTCAGGGCCCTTGGATTGGCGGGCTCGACTACCGTAGGTTTTTCCGAAAACAGCTCTTCCAATCTCTGAGTGCTGACCGTCGTCATCTGAAGGGTGAGATGCAGATTGGCAATCCGTTTAATCGATAGGGGAGCGAGAAGAAGAGCGCTGAGGAAAGCTACGAGATTACCGGGCTTAGCGCTGGTGGAGAAAACGAAGATGAGGAGAAATCCGATCCCGAGCATCGCCAAAATCTCGATCAGGGGATTTAGTAGATTTCGGGTCTGGGCTGTCTTCACGCTCATCTCTACTCCGAGATTCGCTTGATCACGGAAGGATCGCAGTTGGAGAGCCTCCATCGCATAGGCCTTTACGATACGGACTGCAGCCAGAGCTTCTAAAAGTCCGCCACTTTGGGTAACGGTTAAGCCGGTAAACTTCTTAGTGAGAGCCTTCAGCCGCCGACCACTTGAGACAACCGGGACAGCGACCAAAGGAAGCATGCAGATGGAAATGAGGGTCAGCTTCCAGTCGATGAGCAGCATGCTGATCAGAATACTCAAAACAGCGAAAGGCTCGCGGACGGTGTCGATAAATCCATTGGTCATGGCCGTGTAGATGGCACTGGTGTCGGCAGTAATTCTTGCATAGAGATCTGCGACTGACATTTTTTGAAAAAAGGCCATAGAAAGTTCCTGGGCTTTACGCAAGGCGGCGACTTGCATGTCGCGGATCACGCGCGCACTGACCCAGGTCAGGCAGTAGGTGCTGAAGTAGCTGGCCATAGCCCGAAGGCCCATGACAAATGGAAGAAGAGAAAAACCGCCGAGCATCTGTTTCCAGGTGATTTTCTGACCCATCCGCGGGAGCCACTCGTCCGAAGCGGCTTGGAAGCTTTTGCCTACGGCCGCGGTTTTTTCTTTCAGAGCGGCCTTAATCTTTTTGTCGAACGAAACGGTTTCGGTGGCGGGGATTGATTCGACCAGGGCCACCGGCGGAGTTTGAGCTGGAGTGGGGGTCAGACGGTTGAACAAAGTATTGATCGACAAAACAAACAAGCCATTGGAAATACCAAAGAAGATGCTTAAGGCAATCCCGAGGACAAATCGGAATCGGTACGGCTTGAGGTAGGGGATCCCAAAAGCCCAGATTTTTTTAAGTTCGTTCACGCCACCTTCTTAGCAGGAGAGTGCCAGGCTTGCTATCGGTAAGCTTTGGCCATCTCTTAAAAGGCAACGTAGATAAACGGCTTGGCTGGCAAAGTCAGTCGATAGAGAAGATAAAAGAAAAAAACGGCCAAGACGAAGCCCGTGCCGAATGAAACCCAAAGGGGAAAGAATTTTTTTTGAAATTTTTTCACACGCTTAAAAACCTTGTGTTCGACAGACCCGCTGAACTTCTTTGGCCGCAGCCTCAGCAATGATTTGCGAGGCCTCCCAAGAAAAATGCTGCCCATCAACATAATACGAGAATGGATAATCCAATCCAACAGCGACTGCCCCAAATCCTAAATTTTTCAGTGCCAAAACCTGGTGCCTGACCATCTCTTTGTAAAAAAGCTGGTCGCTGTGATTGAGTTGGTTGACATAATATGAAGACCAAGCATCTACAAGGAATACAGCCCTTCGCTTTAGATCCTCATCGCGGAACGATTCAGCCAAATTAAGTTGGGCGCCATTTTTGTTTGAGGGTGTAGCCTGATATAATTTTCCTTGCTGGATCTGCTGGTGCAATATATCCATTTCGCGGGCCCAGTTAGCCTGAAAGCGTTCAGGACTGGGCAGATAATTTTCTCTCCGGTCGTCATCCCTGTCTAGGCGAACTGGTTTTAGCGGATGGCTAAAGGGGTTTGCGGTGAAACATACGCGATACCCTATCCAATTCCAGAAACTGGAAGCTCCAGTAAAAAATTCCCAAGCGCCGGATAGAAACTGCTCTTGGGAATAAATTCTTTGATCTCGCTTGCAATTAGAAAACTCCGTTAAAGCTTCTGCCAAAGCTGCTGAATCACCTTGAAAAACTTCACGGGCTAACGATTGCCAAGAAAGATAGTTGTAGGGAACATTGGGATTATCGATATAAATCGGGGTCGGACCACGGTCGTTCGGGCTAATGTCGCTGATAAAAATGGACCGCGGGAATTCCTTTCTCAACATCCTGATCAAAGGCAGGCCAATTAGGTTGTAGCGGCTCGATCGAAAGCTTGTGTTTACCACGCAAAAATCCTCCCCAAGGGTTTCCTGAAGCCGGCGGCTCCATAAATCATCTTCCGGCTGACCGATGCCCAGGCAGATGGAGGACCCAGAGACCAAGACTAGAGTCTTTTGAGGATCGGCTTTTCCCCGTACGTACGCCATCAGGTTGTCGATCGTTGGATAGACGGCCCGCTCCGGGGAAACCGCCTGAAAAAAGCGAACTCTGTCCCCGAAGGGGTCGAGATGCTTGGCCCATGTTCCAAGGGTGAGAATTGTCGAAACCCCAAGAAACAACCCCGCAAAAAAATGTTTGGGCTGGATCTGGTTCGCAAAATTAAGAAGGATGCCCGGCAAGCCGGCCTGACGGAACTGACCTCGAATCTGACCGGGCAACTCCAAGAAAAATTTCCAGGCTATTCCTCCAGCAAAAAGGAGCGAAAGGGCGAGCCGACGCGAGCTTTTCATAGGGGGAATACAAGCAGCCGAAACATGGTCCAAGCTTGGCCCAAGGGGAAAAAGAAAAGAAGCCATCCGAACCAGACAAACAGCTGTGTGATCAGCCAGGATACCCAGGGGTTTCGGTCGAAAAAAAATCCCAGTAACGTGCCCATCCAAGGAATTTGGCGGTAGGCATGGGTACAGGACAAACCCACCCCATGGTATAGCCCCCATACCACGAAGTTCCAAGCCGGCCCGTGCCAAAGGCCACAGAGGGCAAACGCAATAAGCCCGTTGACGACCTGACGCGGGGCTCCGAGGCGATTCCCGCCCAGTGGGATATAAATGTAATCGCGGATCCAGCTGCTCAGTGAGATGTGCCAGCGTTGCCAAAAATCACGGAGGCTTGTTGCCAGGTATGGCCAGCTGAAGTTGGCGGGGATGCGGATCCCCATGAGCCGAGCTGTGCCAATCGCAATGTCGCTGTAGCCGCTAAAATCCAAAAGAATCCGGAACGCGAGTGCGACCAGAAAAGTCCAGCGGGCGGACAGAGAGCTTTCTGCAAATCCCCCATCACGTCCCTCCAGCCATTGCGTGAGGTTGTCGGCAAACAGCTTCTTGCTGAAACCGAGAGCGGCTTGAAGCAACCCGGCCACAAAATCCGCTTGTCCGGCCTCGCGTAGTCCCCGGCTTAGGGCAGGCAAAAAATTCTCGTAGCGCTTGATGGGACCTGCGACGAGTGTTGGGAAAAAGATGGAAAAGAGTGCGAATTTGGCTGGATGAACGATTGCGGGGTGGCCGAGTTTTCGATCCACGAGATAGTGGACGAACTCGAAGACAAAGAAACTGATGGCCAAAGGCGGAGTGGCGGGGAGCAGTCGGCCCGCTTCGGCCTCAAGTAGGGTCCCGAGTTCCGGGAAAATCGGGCGTACGAGGTTAAGAATAAAAAAAAGGGTGTATTTGTAAAAAAACAAGGTGGCGACAGAAAGTGCGATGCCAACGATGTGAGCTGCTGGACGATTTGATTTTCCGAGAAAATAAACTGTGATTCCCAACAAAATAATTGGGAGCACACCAGCGGGACCGGCAAAGTGGGAGTGAAACAGGGCCGATCCGGCCAGCAGCCAGGCCAGGCGCATACGCGGGCAGCCCGCCGCCAAATAATAGACGGGCAGAAAAAACACCAGAAAGGTGAGAAACCAGTAGGTGGAAAAGATCATGTCAGGTCCAGTTATCTATCGCATTTCTCGGGTTGAGACGATCAGGGAAAATCTTCAGAATTTCGGATTGCGGATTTCGAGAGCCCACAGCCAGATTGCTATCGAGAGATCCGTGGTAGCTGTGAAATTCAGGATCAGAGCACAACCCAACTGACGCAAAATCAACGCTTTCCAAGGTCAACAAAACAGCCATAACTATACAGATGGTGGTTTTATTGGAAAGAAACGAGCCTTTTATGAAAATTAGGCCTTTGGATTGTGAAGTAAAGGGGCCCAAATTTCTCGAAGCCGCTGTGGAGGTTTAAAAAGGGCTTTATGAGGATTGATAGCGAAAAGAGCGCAAGATACTTGGCTCTTACCTTTCGGATACGGCTCCATTGTTTACCTAGTGGCTCAGGAGGAGTAAGGGATATTTAAATTTATGCAGGAACTGGCTGTATCTTTAACGAGTGTTTTTTATTGATGCGGGCAGCAAATAAATGATGGGGGAAATTATGAAAACCTGGGATTGGGCAAAAGATGAAAAAAATTCCACCTCTCTCCATTCATTTTCCGCTGACAAATTGGCTTCATTGACCGAAAACAGAGAACCATCAAACGTCAGATTGGCTTTGGGACGGCGAAGCGGATTTAAACAGGCAGCGGGCGGCAGCGCGTTGTTAATCCAAAAATAATTTTAATATGGGGGTAAAAGTTAAAAATATAATCAAAATATATATAAAACAATATATCTCAACCAAACCCCGAGGAAAAATTTCAAGTGCTGTCAAAAACTGCTTCCTCAAAATATTCCGCGAAAAAAAATTAAAGAATTGTCTTCAGGCTGAAATTCCATGGGTCAGTTACAATTGCCAGCAACTAATAACCAACCTCTTGCAAAATAAAAAAGAAAAAACTATTAGAATAGCAGAGTTCGGAGGCGGCGGATCAACACTGTTTTTTCTTAGTCGAGCCTCTTGCCTAGTCACAGTGGAACATGATCCTCAATGGTTCGCTTTAATTAACTCCACAGTGTCGGCCAAAGGTTATGAGAAAAAATGGACAGCTATTTTGGTGCCACCAGACCTTGGCCCGCCAACTTTACCTTACGACTATGCAGATCCTGACAACTACTCTTCAAGCGAAAGCCAAAATGTGCATTACAAATCATACGCATGTGCGCTTGATGCCTATCCGGACTCTTTTTTTGACTTAATACTCGTCGACGGCCGAGCTAGACCCGCCTGTGTTAAGCATGCTACACCCAAAATAATTTCCGAAGGGCATCTAATCATGGATAACACCGAGAGGTCTTATTATCTGGAAGAAAAGACCAGAAGGTATTTGGCAGAATTTTCAGTGGTCTTTGATGAATTCGGCCCGGTTCCTGGACTTGATCATTTTACTCGCTCCACAGTTTTTCAAAAAAGGCCTGTTCAACTTAAGGAGATCATTTGAATTCTGTTGGATCCGCCGGCGCACGCCCTGCGCAATATCTTCCCGTTTTAATCTTTGCCTATCGACGCCCAATTCATTTTTCTAATTGCTGGAGGTCTTTGGCCGAGAATGCGGAGGCATCGAGCACGGATCTCCATATTTTTCTGGATGGACCCAAAAACGCTTCGGACTCTGTGGCGGTGCGGGAAACAAAGGAAGAAGCAAGACGTATCCACGGGTTTAAGACTGTTCATCTTCACTGCTCGGATGTAAATCAAGGCCTCTCTGCATCAATTATAAATGGAATCGGGATAATCAAAAGTTTGGCACATGCTTGGATTGTTTTGGAGGATGACATAGAGGTGAGTCCTTTTTTCCTTAAATACATGAATGAGGCGGTGGCCATTTATAGGGATGTGCCCGAAGTCGCATCCATCCATGGGTATGTTTATCCGATTGCATCAATCCTGCCGGAAACCTTTTTTTTGAAAGGGGCGGACTGCTGGGGTTGGGCCACGTGGCAGGCGGCTTGGACTCGCTTTGAGCCGGACGGCAAAAAACTCCTTGAGCAACTGAAAATTAGAGGATCAGAAAAGGAGTTCGACCTTGGAGGAGTTGCGCCATTTACCGAGATGCTCAAGTCACAGATTTCTGGTCGGAACGATTCTTGGGCTATTCGATGGCATGCTTCTGCCTTTCTGGCTGGGTTGCATACTCTTTACCCGGGACGGTCCCTCGTGAAGAACACCGGGTTTGATAACTCAGGAACCCACTGTGGCAGTACCATAAAATTCGATATTGATCTTTCCCCGGGTCCGGTTGAGGTTTTGCCTATCACGGTGGAAGAGTCAGCTGTTGGGCGGAAGGCATTTCAGGAATTTTACGAGTCCTCAAAATAAAACCCAACAAACTCCCAAATTGAAAATAAATTGAATAAGTATCTTTCTATTGCAAAGCTTCTAAACTCCAAAGTGCAATCACTTGATGATATTTGTCTATCTGGAAGTTGTGTATTAGACATATTCAATATAAGATCGGCTCGTGACTTGGACTACATAACAATAAAAGACCAATACAAAACAATACCAGGAAGTCCTTTTTCAAATCACGATTCTGAAAAAATGTACTATCCACATTTTGATGCTTTGATATATGATCCTAAAAATTTCCTTAAGCTCTGCGGACTAAAGATCTTGAACTTGAATAATATTTTACAACTCAAACTAAAGAGAAAAGAGTTTCCGAAGGACTTCATTGATATTATAAAAATTCTTTTTTTTATTTAAAATCCAAATATGTTTAAACATCAGATAATTCGGCACGGCAATAAAAACTTTGCCTTAATTATAAGAGGCTATCCAGCTCTCCAAAACGGTATAAAGTTTGCTACGCCGAACAGCTACTCGCAGCAAGTTGCCTTTATGCGCAGACCGAAAGGGTACAAGATTCTTCCTCATCGACATATCATATCACCGCGAAAGATTCTTTGGACTAGTGAAGTCTTATTAATAAAACGAGGAAAAGTCAAAGTGCTCTTTTTCAATAACAAAAATATCAATTTTAAATCAGTAATCTTAAAAAAATGGAATATAATTTTACTCATTCACGGAACTCATGCCTTTAAAATGTTAGAACCATCTGAAATAATTGAAATAAAGCAAGGTCCTTTTAAGGCTGGCCACGATAAAATTATATTAAATAGTATTAAATTCTAACTAAATAAAAACGAAAAATGGCATTTTCTAAATACGCTCAATATTATGATGTGCTCAATCGAGGCAAAGATTACTTCTCTGAAGCAAAGTACCTAGCAAAACTTCTGCACAAGAAAAAAATAACTGGCCGAAGAATATTAGAATTTGGAGCAGGAACAGGCAAACATGCCGAAATACTTAAAAAAATTGGTTTTGATGTAATCGGAATTGAAAAAAGCAGAAGGATGATTTCTGTCGCAAAATCTAGAGGGCGAAGAGAAATCTTTCAAGGTGATATCCGAACGAAGCGTTTGCGAGGACTTTATGATGGGGTTGTCTCTCTATTTCATGTAATGAGCTATCAGTGCCATGATGTCGATGTGGCTTCCGTATTTAGAAACGCAAGTCACCATCTTAAATCTGGTGGCCTTTTTGTATTTGATTTTTGGTATAAGCCTGCGGTCTTAAATTTAAGGCCGGAAGTGCGCGAAAAAACCATACGAACTTCCCAAATGGAAATATCCCGCCGTGCATTTCCGAAAATACGGGCAAAAGCAAATATCGTGGACGTTCATTACCATGTAAAAATTTGTGAACTATTTTCTGGGAAAAATCAAAGATTCGAGGAGCTTCACTCCATGAGATACTTTACGATACAAGAATTTGCGCCTTTTGCAAAGAAAGCAGGATTTTCCCGGGTAGTTTCTGAAGAATTTGGAACCAGCCGACCGCCGGGAAGAAATACATGGAGTGTGTGCAGTGTATATCGTAAAGGCTCCTCGTGATATACGTAAATGAGCCACTTTTGAATGGGAATGAAAAAAAATATTTATGCGAGTGCATCGAAACAAAATGGATATCCTCCGAGGGGCCTTTTGTAAAAAAACTTGAGGAAGGACTGGCAGCCTTTACAGGTCGAAAATACGGCATAGCTGTCTCCAATGGCTCCGTGGCTTTGGATATCGCAATGGCAACCCTAAAATTGAAACCGGGGTCCGAGGTAATTATGCCTGCATTTACCATTATATCATGTGCTTCCGCAATTCTACGCGCAGGCTGTATTCCAGTTTTAGTGGACTGTCATCCCGATGAGTGGAATATGACACCTGAGGGAGTAAAAAATGCCCTTACAAAAAAAACAGCGGCGATCATGGTTGTTCACATCTATGGCTTGCCCGTTGATATGGTTCCAATCCTAAAAATTGCTAAAGAGCGCAATCTAAAGATAATTGAGGATGCGGCAGAGCAGCTTGGACAGACTTATAAAAACAATCACTGTGGGAAAATGGGCAATTTGTCCACGCTGAGTTTTTATCCTAACAAGCACATTACAACAGGAGAGGGTGGGATGATCCTTACCGACGATCCCGAACTTGCAGAGAGATCGAAAGCTTTAAGAAACCTGTGTTTTGGCAAAAAAAGGTTTGTTCACGAGGAATTGGGGTGGAATGGCAGAATGAGCAACCTGCAGGCCGCTGTTGGAGTGGCGCAACTAGAAAAGATTAAGGATACGTTAAAAAGAAAAAGAACTATCGGAAGTTATTATTCTGAAAAACTTAAAACTTATCAGGAATTTCAGATTCCCATTGACAAAACTGATTTCGCAGAAAATATTTACTGGGTGTTCGGAGTTGTGCTTAAAAGTGTGGAAACAAGGGATGCATCATGGGCAATTGAAAAACTAAAGAATCGTGGGGTAGAGTGCAGGCCTTTCTTTCTGCCAATGCACCAGCAGCCAATTTTCAAGAAAATGGGGCTCTTTAAAAAACAAAGATTCCCGAATGCAGAAAAAATCGGAAAATATGGTTTCTATTTACCAAGTGGTGTAGCTCTAACAAAAGACCAGCAAAAAAAGGTAGTTAAAGAGCTAATTAATATAGTACTCGGTCGTGAATAAAGTTGCTATTTTTCCGGGTCAACTACCGCACGTAGGCGGCGGAAGAATCTTGATTGATACGATTGTAAGTAATTTGTGCAACCAAACCCAGTCACAGATAGATCTTTATCTATGCGAAAAACCTCAAAATCAGCAGCAGAATTTGTCTGGGAAAGTAAAATACCTTTGTCAGAGGGAGACGGCTAAGCATATAATCTTTAAGCAGCGAAACAATCTTTGGAAGGAGGCTTTATTAAATGAAAAAATAGATTTCGTTTTAAATTTAAGCCCTTTTGAGTTTCTTGATGAAAACACTCCCTTTATCCAATTTATTTGGGATTTGAATCATCGAACGAATCCTTGGTACCCTGAATTTAATCATGATGGCGATTGGGAATTTAGGGAAAAGCAACTGCAGCGGATCCTGCCAAGAGCTTCGCGAATCGTCGTAGGAACTGAAACTGGCAAGAACCAAATTGTTAAATTCTATGCTGTAGATGAAAAGAATGTTAAGGTAATTCCAATGACTTTCTTTGCAAGAGAAGATAGAATTGAACAATGTGAACTTAAATTACCACAAAACTACATTTTTTATCCAGCACAGTTCTGGCCACATAAGAATCATCTTAATCTTTTAAGAGCGCTTTATCTCATAAACAAAAAAAATGGCGAACCCTTGGATTTGGTCCTTTGTGGGACTGACCAGTCAAACCTATTTGCCGCAAGGAAACTTTCAGAAGACCTTGGCCTAGCGGATAAAGTCCACTTTTATGGCTATGTGTCTGACGGAGATATAATAAGGATTTATCAGAAGGCTGCGGCACTTGTGTATCCTTCGCTTTTTGGTCCCGACAACATGCCTCCTTTGGAGGCATTCTATTTTGGCTGCCCGGTGGCATCTGCGAGCATATCTGGGGTAAAGGATCAGCTTGAGGATGCAGCAGTTTATTTTGACCCTTTTGACCCAGTTGATATTGCAGAAAAAGTCGTGGAGCTGATTTCAAATCCTGTTCTGAAAAATACCCTTGTCGCAAAAGGGCGAAAAATTGCTGAGTCCAGAATGCCGACTAATTATGTGAACAAAATTTACGACACGATAAAAGAGCTTATAACAGAAAAAATGTGCTGGAAACCATGAGGGGACTAGCATTAGTAATATTAATAGCTGAATCACAAAATATATTGCCCTGATAAAATCCAAGCCTCCAAAAGTGATAAAAAATGCCTTAATTTTTAGCAAAATTTCGGAAGTGCTTAAAAATCAGGTGTATCTTGTGGCTTTTTCCCTTTCATTTATTTATCCGTCAGTGCTTAGGCGACAAGTAATGAGGCTCAAGGGCCGTCCAGTGTTTATGCCAAGGAGCCAATCGAAAAGCCGCCATACTTCTTTTAAATCTGAAAATCCATAAATCTATATGCAACCACCAAAACCTTTTTGGACGTGCACCTCTATATTTATTTAGAATATATAATATTGCGTAATACTTTCGGAACAGGTCAAAACTCCTTTTAAGCCAAATATTTCTTTTTCTTGCAGCGCGAAATAATCGCACGACTGCTTGTCTATACTGGTAATTCAGTTGTACATCTGAAAACTGTTTTTTCTTTGATGTGGACCAATCTGCAAAGTGAGCGACAGGCTTTGGGTGATAGATGAGCCGAACATCCAAGAGGTTTTGGTAAAACCAAAGGGTATCTGAGTGGTGTCCGAATGAAGTTGGGAAGGGTTTGCCGCGAAGAAAAGATGTTCTAGCAACGACGCTAGCCCATGAACCCAAAAGACATGACAATCCGCTATTCACCTGAAGAGCGATCAGTGTAGATACGGGAAAAGGTTTGTCGCACCAGCTGTTTAAGAGCGATTTATGTAGGTGAACGGGCCATGAAAGAACGAGCTTGTTAATAGAGCCATCTGGATTGTGTGGATCTGGTGGGGAAAAGCATAAATCTGCATTTGCAAATTGTAGGGCATCGCACATTCTTAGAACTTCATCCTCAATGGTGAAGTCATTGATGGTAGAAAAGTAAACAAACTCTGTTTTTGTTTTTGTTATGCCATAATTCCAACTTTGGTATAGGCCTTTGGGTGCCAAATGAAGTTCGTCACCTGTGTCTGTACAAATTTCTCTTGCCTTTAGTTCAGAGCTATCGGAACTTGGTGTAATCAACCACAAAATCTTGGCGCCACGCTTTCGCAATATCGCCAAGCTTTCGGATTGCTTTTCCAAAAATGGGCGGCATTCAAAACCAGGTATTAAAACCGTTAAGTTGCACGGATCAACCATTTAGTAAAAACTAGAGGCAAACAACATTCCTTGAAAGTATATACTTATTTTACGGAGGTAAAAGAATTGAACCTCGGCAGGAAGGCGTTTCAATTAGTCGAATTTTGGAAGCAGGATTGGGAAAACAAGGGATGGGAGCCAGTGGTTCTCGGAATTGACCATGCCCAAGCCCACCCATTCTTTACAGAATTTTATAAGGAAATTAAAAAAGTAAAGACAACGAATCCATTTAGCTATGAATCCGCATGTTTTTTACGACATTTAGCCATGAGTGCCGTCGGTGGAGGATTTATGGTTGATACTGATGTATTCAATTTGTCGTTACAACCAGGTGACCTTCCTAATAGCGAAAGTCCGCTCCTACTTTGGGGCGGCCATGTGCCGTGTGCAGTAGTAGGCTCGGCACAGGGTTATGAGTATCTTTGCCGTGCCATGGCACCTTATTGCGCCCGGTTCTCCTCTGACATGTATATCATGAGTTTTTTCAACATCCCTCATTTCGGCATCTGCACGGAGCCCCCTGATACTTCCGGAAAAATTATGCACTTTGCAGCAAACAAAATTGGAACAGACAAATTGGAATTTATAAAAACATTTTTGGCGAATCTTCAAAGCAAATAATATGAAAGTCTTCACGTATTTCCAGCCAATTGGGGAATCCTCCGAGCTAATAAAGCAGAAGCGGCTTCTTGAATATTGGGCCAAAGATTGGGGGTCCCAAGGCTGGCAGCCAATTGTGCTTAATGAAGAAGACGCGGCTACGCACAGTTATTATAAAGAGTATAAGAAAGAGATTAAAAAGATTAAAACTACTAACTCATTTGCTTATGAAGAGGCCTGTATGTTGAGGCATCTCGCAATAAGCGAAAAGGGTGGTGGGCTTCTTGTGGATTACGATGTTTTTAATATAAAATTAACCTCCGATGATCTTCCCCGTAGTCCATGCCCGATTATTCTTGGACTGGGCGTGCCATGTGCTGTCTGGTCAAGTGCGGCCGGCTTTGAGATGCTTTGCAAAAGCATGGCCCCTTACTGCGGTAGATTTTCTTCCGACATGCATATCATCCAACATCTCAAAGTTCCGGGGGTATATACCTGTCGAGAATTCCCTGACTCCTCTGGAAAGATGATCCACTTTCCAGCGGGAAGAATCGGTTCGGACAAGCTCGAGTTCATTCAAGCTTGGCTGGGAAAAAATCGCCCCCTCCAGCAGGCAATAGGGTCATAATTCTGGTCCTTACCAATATGCGCCTTTTTCCATAAGCCGAAAATTGGCTGGACTATCCTGTGGCAGCGGACGCACCCAGCTAGAGTTGTAAATTTTGTTATCGTCAAACCGGCCCCCTTTGATTCCGAACATCAGCTGGAGTGAACCACCCAGATGAATCCCTTTTTTACCTATTGCCTTGGCGTGAGCCACCAACGGCAAGGACCAAGCGCCTGCGCCCACCAGGGCAATGTCATATTCCATGCGCGACATCTGGGACTTGAGGTCTTCCAAGGCCTCAAACCAGTCTCGGTGGCGGGGCGGGACCATATAAGGTAGCTGGGGGCAGGCGAGGATCTCCGTGTCCCGGGCGCGACGGGCCAGATCCGCGCGGGCGGATTCGGAATAAACGCCGAGCTCCGCCAAACGCGGCAGCTGGGCCCGAATGGTTTTTTCGAACGGATGTATCACCAGCCAGCGGAGCTTGGCCAGATCGTTCAGCCAGGGGGCGTGGGGATTTAGGATCCTGAGAAAGTAGAAGCCCACCCGGACAGCGTGGGGGCAAAGACGGTCGATTAGGGCCGATTCCAAGGAGGCCTCGTAGGTGCCGCCCAACTGCCACTGGCTCACGAGGTCCAGAGCGTGGACAGCCGCAGGATATTCAAGGACGAAGCGTTGAAAAACAGCCTGCTCGATCGGAAAAAGACCGCCCGAATGGTAAAGGCGCCGGGTGGGCCGACGCCAACTGGTGGTCGGGGGCCAGGGAAGCCTTATGAAGCGGTGGGCGTGCTCCAGCATCAAAAGCTCGCTGGTCCCGATTTTTCCCATGGCACAAGGTCCGGGCCGATGGATCATTTGCCGGATCAGGTCCTCCTGGAGCAGGCGGGAGGCATCAGAATCGTCCCTTTCGGCGGGACCACGCCGCCACCAAGCAAGACCGGTCAGACGATTCAGGCGGGGTATTCTCATTGGCCCGGAAGCTTGTTGCGCTTGGCAAAGCGCCATTTGGTCAGGAAAAAAAACCAGCGACGCTGGGCAACGGGGCGGATTGGCGTAGAAAAGATTCGACGGAAGAAGTCCACGAGGCGGCTGAGGTCGTAAACTGGGGAAGGTCGGTTGCCGACAAATGGCGGAGCCTGCACATATCGGGCGTAGAGGTCTGGGGTGTCGTCCACGTGCAGCACATAGTCCGCTAGCTCCTCCAAGGACCGAAAGTCATCGGCGCAAATGAAACTGTCCGGATTGAAATCCTCCTTCACCCGTGGGTCTCCCCAGTGAATGGGAATTGTGTTTACATGGAGCGGATCGACCAGCTTTTCCGTCGTCCAGCCAGGGCGAAAACGATTTTCAAAGGCGATGTTGAAGCGATAGGAGCGGATCCAATCGATCTTCCGCTGGTAACGATTTTCCTTGGGAATGCGAAACCCAGTGTTGTTCAAGGCGGGCCCGGCTGAATCCACCTTCCGTCTGCGGTTGAGAATGTGGAAAAAGTCCTGCCTTTTTTGGGTGGTCCGGTCGGAATAGGCGCAGAGTAGGGAACAGAAATGGGGCTTTGTGGCCCTTATTTTTTCCGGGCCTGGGACATTGATTCGGATCATCGGCTCGAGTTGCTGATCGAAGGCATAAATCGGGAGATAGAAAGCCCGTGGGTCGTCTACCTTATGGGGAATGACAGCGTAGTCGCACTCCTTCCAATCCGGTCCGTAGAGCTCTTGCGACCAGTAGATTTTCACACCATTCTGGAGGCGGTGTTGGTGTCCAATGTGCCCGTAAATGACAAATTCAGCTGGGTCGTCCCAGACAATATCAAAATGGGGAGTCAGGAGATCTGCAAAAAAACGGCGACCACCTGCGTGCAGGTCGCAAAACGCTAGCGAAATGGAGGGTTTGTTCACTTAAAAAACTCCCGTGCCAGGCGCGTCAGATCGGTGAGGGGCCTTCGGAATGCGACATGTTCTATCACTTGGGTTTGAAGCTTTTGTACGAAATCCCAAAGTGAGGGGGTTTCGATGAGACGGGTCGCTAGGTCGACTCCCTTTTGCAGGCTGCGGCAGTCTATCCCAGGAAGCAGGGGGGAGATCTGGGCGAGGGAGCCAGCGTTACCCAGAAAAACTGAGCCCGAGAGAACGGACTCGACGGCCCAATTCCCCCACCGTGGCTTGGGGGTGGTGTGAAGGCAAGCGAAGGCGGAAAACATTTTACGAAGATATTCCATTGCATTACCCGTGGGGCGGTCGAGGGAGATTCGGGAAGCGGGCAAGACATCGGCCCAGCTATTTTTTTCAATCAAGATGACAGAGCGTTCTGGAGAGGGCTTCACCACTTGGCGCAGTTTTATCCAGGATTGGAGCGATTGAAATTGAAGCGGAAATTCAAGGACATGAGGACGGTTCCGGGGTCTGGTGCGGTATCGGCGGAAACCATGATTAAGAAAAAGGTTATAACTTGACGTAGGAGAAAGCAGAGAATTTTTCTGGAGGGGGCCACCCGCCTCGATCGAGTAGTAGGCCCATAGGGTTTGGGGGCATTTACGAACAATTCTTTCGGGAATTGGAATATCGATGCCAATCACCATGTCGTACTTGTCCCATGAGATATCATCCACGGAGGGGAGTTCACGGCCCAGAGGGGAAGATTCGATCTTGTTTATTTCTCCCATTTTGTGGCGGAAGGAGTCAGCAGGATTAGGGTCGTAGGCTTGCTTTTCTTTCCAAAGAAAAGTTTCCGGTTCTTTGGCTTGTCGGACGACATGGTAGTCGGCCCCAAGGTCGGCCAAGAAAGAGAAGGGCCCAAGGTGGCAAGCGCTCGAAAGGACGGTTTCCTGCCAAGATCCTTTCCCGGGCTGGGGGTATAGGGCGTGGTAAGCCGTTTGCTTGACCAAGGCAATTTTTCGGGAACGCCAAAAAAGCAGGTCTTGATCCAAGGAAGAGTCGGTGACCTGCTCGGGAAAGGCGTGGATTTCAGCCCAGTTCAACAAAAAGCGGGGAAGAAAAAAGCCAAGCTTTTCCCAGCGCTGGGGTAAAGGCACAAGGCGAGTCGAAGTGGAGATAGGAACAGAGGCCATTGGTTTTAATGTTATAGGATTCTAGGAACGGAGCGAGACGAAGAAGCGACTTTTCTGGCATCTATGCTAAGAAAAAACAGTGAATGTTCCGCTTCGTCTTCTCCGCGGCTGGCTTTATCGCCAGTTGCCAAGTTGGGGAACGGCTCTTCACCGAAAGAGAGTTACAGGATACGAAAGAAGATGGGGACTTGAGCAGGAGGGCTTTTGTAAGGAGGGCTTTTTCAGGGTTTTCCGTGAAAACTTTTTGAAGGGAGGAAAGGGCGAAACCTTTCTCGAGTTAAGGGCGGGGGATGGGTTGGTGGGAAGTTTGGGAGTTTGGCTCGAATCCCTTGGAGAAACATGGAAGGTCGAGAGTTGGGAGGATCGGCCTCTTCCCTTACGACAACTGAGGGCAAATCGTTTCCAATCGAAAATCTTGGAAGGAAGATTGACCCGTTGGGAGTCGAAAAGTTCAGTGCAGGATCCCGACGGCATTACGACCCGTGGAGCCAGGGAGGCCTCGGGGGTATGCCGAGCGATTCGAAAGTCCCAAATTCGGCCCCGTTGGATCGGAATATGGAATCCGAGTCGACGACCCGTTTGGTTGAAACGATTAGGAAAAAGCGGATATCGCTTGGCCCTTATTTACGAGCGGATGGAATTTTATCAAGCGAGTGGGACATGGTAGTCGCTTTTCATACGAATACTTTGGGGGTTCGTGGCTCGGAAACGGCGGTCTGGGACTATGCAAACTTCAATGAAACGATTCTGGGCAACCGTTCTGTCCTCTGTCTCCGCGAGGGGCTGTGCGAAAAAACAAATGCCGTATTTGCTAAGTGGAAGGAAAGATTTCCTATTGTGAGTTATCGCTCCAAGAAGGAGCTGTCTGAAAAACTTCAATCTCAAGAGGCTTCCGTCCTCTACCAGATAAAGGCCGGCCCTTTTGATGGATTTGTTGTTCCCGGCGTGCGGAACTGTATCCATTCGATGTTTCTGTCGGATGAATTTCACGGTGACCGGTTTGCCTATGTTTCAGCGTGGGCATCCCGAGTCATGACCTTGGGGGACAAATCATTCGTTCCTCATTATGTGCCTAAGCTTTTTTCCGCTCAGAACTTGCGAAAATCCTTGGGAATACCAGCCAAAGCAAAGGTATTTGGGCGTCATGGAGGCTGGGAGACTTTCAACATTCCTTTTGCACGAGAGGCGGTGGCTCGACACGCCCGATTGCATTCCGGAGATCATTTTATCTTTCTCAATACTGAGCCAATTCGGGAGGGGAAAAATCTGCCCAACATTCACTATCTCGAAGCGACGGTGGACCCTGAAAAAAAAGCGCAATTTCTGGCCAGCTGCGACGCGATGATTCACGCAAGGGATACAGGAGAAACTTTTGGGTTAGCTGTGGCGGAGTTTGCCGTGCTGGGGAAAGCGGTCATCACCTTTGGAGGCTCCAAGGAAAGAGCCCATTTGGAGATGCTTGGAAAGCAAGCCAGGACCTACAACGATCGGCAAGAACTACAAAAAATTCTGGAGGATTTTGAACCTGGGGTAAGCGGGGGGACAGAGTATCAGAATTGGGCGGATCCCGCTGAGGTGATGTCGATCTTCCGAGAAAGATTTTTGAGTTAGTCGCTAACGGTTGGCTTCGATGCCAAAGGGGGCGAGGTAGTTGCGGAAACAAGGGAAGCGGCCGTGAAAAGCGAAGCTCTGGGAGGGTTTCCACCGAGGAAAGTCTGGAAGCTTGTTTTCGAAGGAAAAACGGAGTGCGATATCCACTGGGGCAAAACAGATTCCCGCCTTGCGGGCGGGCTCTTCTAGATCCCGGCAAAGAAAGACGTCGGAAAGGGTGCCTTCCTTGTAAAGATGGGCGTGGGCATCGACGAAGTTACGAAACTTTTTCGACTGGAGGCTACAACCGCCGTTACCGACGCGGTTGGTCCGGCCCGACTCAAGCATTTTGGTGGGCCAAGGGGCTCCGATGAAATCATATTTCAAAAAGGCCGGGTCCCAGAGGTGAAAATTGACAGGGAAACCGTCTACCTCGATGTGTAGGAGAAAGGAGGTCGAGAAGTAGCGATTAAGTTCCAAGGCTTGGAATCGTTGTCCTTGGTTGAGGTTAGCCGGAGGAACTTTAAAAAATTCACCGGGGTGAGCAATGGAGGGGCGACTCCCTGCAAGATGCCGGACGGCTCCGAATTCGATGCCCGAGCAGACATGGTTGAGGACACGGGCGGAAAGATCCGGACTTTTTTCAGGGTTGTAGATAAGCAGGGTGACGTCTGGCAGGCTGAGTTTTTGGCGGGGGGGAGGGGGAAGAGAAGGAGCGGAGCAAAATGTTTTTGAGAGCCAAGCAGACAGACACCAGTTCATTTTCTCAGAAATGTTTTGATCGAAGTGAGGTCTTGCCGCTTTCCAAAAAACCATGACAAATAAGCAAGATTCACCCCTCCCCAAAACGCGAGGAGGGCAAGGTAGGAACAGCCACAAGAACCCATCATGGGGAGAAGCCGCCAGAGGGAAAAAGCTGCAAGGCTGATCCAGAGGACGATCCAGTGTAGGGTAAAGAAACTGAAGAAGCGGAGCGGTCTGGACAGAACGAAGCCGCCGACCTTGGGAGCGTCGATAGGGTAGAAATATAGATCCTCGATTTCGGAGCCGATCAGAGTGTCTTTGCCTAAAACTTTGTTCAGGCGCTGTTCAACAAAACGAGCATGGATTCGGGCGAAGTCGACAAAGTGGAGATAAAAACAGGACTGGGTTCCAGCGGTGATAACGAGCAGGGGAACAAGGGCGAGGGACACGGGGCTGTCCCAAAGAAGGCAGCCGATCACGAGAACGAGAAAGA
>Ga0214919_10004985_pt1 | contig 19093 bp, 23 predicted proteins | sample LL1503_MetaG_FD_177994 | JGI IMG/M metagenome (GOLD analysis project Ga0214919, IMG submission 177994) | Freshwater microbial communities from Lake Lanier, Atlanta, Georgia, United States - LL-1503 | ecosystem: Environmental > Aquatic > Freshwater > Lake | place: USA: Georgia | collected...
ACTAAAATTACAAGACTAGAAGAAAATATTAAAAATTTAGAATTAAAAAATTTAGAATTAGAAAATAAAAATAAATAATATATATTTTTTAATTTAATAAATTTATGTGTTTTTTATTTTTAAAAAAAAATATTATTATATATTAATACAAATAAAAAAATATATAATATTTATTAAATTATTTTATAATGTCAACTACATTTTCTATTTATACTGTTAAGAAATATATTGGTATGACTTCGTCAAATTTTGATGATAATCTTATTCAATTTGAATCTATTGAAGATATAGTTGAAGAACTTACAACTGTAAATAATTCTTATCATTTTCGTGTTCATCCAAATACAACTTATATATTTTTTGGTGATTTAGATCATTATAATAAATCTATTGATACATTTATTAACTTACTAAAAACATTTCTAGAAACATATTATAATTTACAATTTGAAGATGCAGATTTTAAATATACAAAGAATAATAAAAAAGAAGGTTCATATCATTATTCTATACCTAAATGGCACCTTACTACTGAAAAATTAAAACAAATTCATACAGATTTTATAAATTCTAATCCTACTAATTTTATTTATGAATTAGATAATAAAAGTGTTACTTGTGTAGATACTAGTATTTATTCAGAACATTGGTTTAGATGTCCCAATCAATACAAAGGTAATCATAACGATATATCTAAACATATTATTGCTAATGGTGATATGATAGATTTTATAATTGATTATATACCATATTATAGTATTAACATTAATGATATTACAATAAATGTTATTGAAATAAATTCTACAATAACAACTATTAATAAATCAAGAAAGAAGAAAATACCAAATAAAAATTTACAACTACAAACATTATTAACTACAAATCAAAATAATTTACAAATTACACTACCTATAAATAATATATCTAATATAGAATCCATTACTAATATACATCCAGAGTTGTTAAGCGAATCTATATTTAGAAGTAATTTATATAAGCAATTCTTTGAAAAATGTTATAAACAAACACGATTTGATGACTATAATACGTGGATATCAATAGGTATGGCAATTAAAAAAATATTTCCTAACGAAGAAGATGGTTTAGAATTATTTAATTTTTTCAGTTCAAAAGGTCAAAAATATGATGGTATTGATATTATTACTAAAAAATTCAATTCTTTTGAACCTAATAGAGAAAAAGGTTATAATGTAGCAACTATTTATTATTATGCTATGGAAGATAACAAACCTAAAGCAGTTGATATTATTAGCAAAAATACATTACAATTAGCACCTACTGACATTTGTTCTTTTATTAAGTTATTAGCGGGTAATAAGTTTTTTTATAAAATTGAAGGTGAAGTGTATAAACTTTATTGTTTTAATGGCAGATATTGGGAGAAAGATGATGTAATATTTAGAAGTTTTATAAGTAACGAATTACATGAATTTTTAAAATATATATTAGTAAATGTGTATTGGGAAACTGTAGGTCGAGAATTTCAACAATATAAAAATAAGATTGATAAACTTAAAACTATAAGTTATAAACGTGAAATAATTGAAACTTATAAAGAATATAACGCTAGAAGAGAAATTAATTTTGATAATAAATGGTGGCTCTTTGGTTTTAATAATAAAGTGTATGATATGAAAGAATGTGAATTTCGTGAATATAAACCTGAGGATTACGTAACAATTACAACTGGTTATGATTATATAGAACCAACAGACGATGAAATTATATTTGTTAATAAATTAATTATACAAATAATGCCTATAAAAGAAGAAAGAGACACATTTTTAGATATTCTTGCTTCTGGAATTGATGGAAGATGTCCTGAGAAGTTTATTATTTTTAATGGTGGTGGAGGTAATGGTAAAGGAGTTATTGACGACTTTCTATTAAATATGATGGGTAATTATGGTATGATAGGTAATAATAATTTATTATTTGAAAATTCTAAAATGGGTAGTAATCCTGAAAAGGCTAATATGCATAAGAAAAGATATATAGTATTTAGAGAGCCACCACCAAATAAAAAATTTGAAAATTCAATAATTAAAGAACTTACTGGCGGTGGTAATTTTTCAGCACGTGGTCATTTTGAAAGTGAAACGCAAAAAGAACTAAATAATACAATGATTTGCGAATGTAATGAAAAACCACCTTTTAAAGACAAAATCGCAGAAGCAGAAATAAGACGTTTACTTGATATTTTGTTTAGAGCTTCATTTACAACAGATGAATCAATAATAGATGAAAGTAAATATATATATAAAGCAGATCCGTATTATAAAACTACAGAATTTAAAGAGAAATATAGATGCGCTTTATTTAAAATTATTGCAGACAGACATAAAATATATTATCATGAAAATGATAGTATAATTAAAGTATCACCTAGTATAGTAGCTAGAACACAAAATTATTTAGAAAGTTGTTGTGATATTGTCGGATGGTTTAAGGATAATTATACAGAAGATAATACTAAATATTGCACTATGAAAGATATATATGAAGACTTTAAATATAGCGAAATATATATAGAAATGTCTAGACAAAAGAAAGAAAATTATAGTAAAATTAAATTCTTTGAATTATTAAGAACTAATATATTATTTAAGAGATATTATTTAGAAAGACACAATGGCGAATATAGTATTATTAAAGGGTGGTATAAAAGATAAACTATTTATATTTTTGTTAAAGTTGTGAAAGTTAAACTATGTTTTAATAAGTATCTTAGTAAAATGCATATTTCTTATATACTTATTATTTTATACTCTAACTTTCACAACTTTAACAAAAAAGTAAATATTATATAGATTTAATACCATCTATAGATGTTTATAATAAAGAGTTATTTTGTATTGTTGATAATATACAATCAGTAGAATTAGATTTTTAAATTTTAGGGCTTGCCTACACAAGTAGCAGTAATCTATATAGAGTAGTTGGGACTTGTGTAGGCAAGTAATACCCCACTTAATATCATTTATACACTTAAAAATATAAAATACAATAAAACTATAAAGAATTGAATATTAAATTTAAAAATTTGGATTTTACGGGGGTGGCACACAAGTAGCAGTAATCTATATAGAGTAGTTGGGACTTGCGTGCCACTTTTTCATCACTTAAAAACAATTATACACTCAAAAACTAAAAAACACAAAAAACAATAAAGAAATAAATATTAAATTTTGAAAATTGGATTTAATTTATATATAATTTGCATTTTTTAACATTCATAAACTTTTAACATAATTTTATACTATATTTTACAGATATAAAAAACATAATTTTATATGTAATTTATAATATTCAACAGAATATATCTGTCAGAACTTTAAAATCTAGGACATTTTCATATTTTTGCATTCTTAAAGTTTCTGTTAAATTATGATGTAAAAACTATATTTTATTATTTATCGGTGCTTACACACTCATAAAGTTTCTGCTAATGTTTTATTATTATAATATTTTATTATTTTATATTATTTTAATTAATATTTATTTTATAATATAATTAAAATTATAAAAATATTATATGTATCTAGATACATTTTCATATTTAATAGTTTTATATTTTTAATATAAACATATAATAATAATTATATATATTGTAAAAATGAATAATGATGTTGTTAATGAGATTAATGAAGAAAAAGAAAATATAATTATAGAATCAAGATATAATTCTGGAACAAAATTAAATGATATTGTAGAAATTACTATAAACAATGATATTTTTATAAATAATATAACTAATAATATTAATCCATTTAGTCTTGAAGATTTAGATGATATTACAGTTACTCAATTTAGGTCATTATTTACAAATAATTTTAATAATCATTATAAAATTATAAATAAATTAGGTTATTTAATTTATAAAAATAAAAATAACATAAATTTTTGTAGAAATAATAATATAGTTATTTATTTATCTAGAGATATTGAAATTAAACATATATATGAAGAAGAATTTTATAAAATATATAAAGGTAATTTAAAAAAATTATGTATTGAATTATTTCATATTCATAAAAATGATATTAGTCTAGATGATTTAACAGAATATATGCAATATTTTTTATTATGTTTTGAACCAATGGATTAAATTTATATATAATTTAAAATATAAATCCTTACAACCAATCTATAACAATACACTTCACAACAGTTTTATTATCTTGTATATCATATATGTTTTTTTCAGTAAATTGAATACTTGAATCTGGAAATACTAAATAAAGTTCTGTTATTAATTCTATAATATGTTGTTTATCATGTAAATAACGTTGATAATTAAATAAACTAGAGAATGAAAATGTATAACTTGTATTTCCATTTATAGCAGCTTTAATTACTTCGCCATATATTTTTTGTACATATCCTTTCATAATTATCATTCTTTCTTGCACACTTTTATCATCTTTAAAGTTTTTAAGTGTTTCTTTAGTTAATGGACTAATTGGAACAATATTATGTGTCATATTCATTTTTAAGTAAAAAATGTATAATTAATTAAGTAAAAATGTTTGTTGTAACTATCAAAACTATATAAAAAGAAAATCAATTTTTAACTTATATTTTAAAAATTTAAATTAAATTATAAATATGTATGTATCCAGATTAAACTTACTTAAAATAATCTTTATACTTAGGATTATTTATGAAATCAGTCCATAATTTATAAATAGTTTCATCTTTCATAATACATGTTTTACTTTTATAATTTTTTATTTGTGAACTAGTCCAATTTCCTAAAAATTTAATATCTTCTTCACCACTATGTTTAGATGGTCTTTTATTATTTTTATCAATATAATCTTTTATTTTTAATAAATTTAATTTCCATTCATCTTCATTTGATAAGAAATACTTATTATAATTTTTATCTTTAAGAAAATTAGACCATTGTTTATAAATATTCTCATTTTTCATAACATGTTGTTTTTTAGTATAATAAATATTATATGTATTATAAAATCTTGCTAAATGACTATATTCTATTTGTTTATGTGATGGTCTAGAATGATTAATATCTAAATATGTTTTTAATTCTAAAAATAGTTTATAAAAATTTTCTTCTGGAGTTTGAAAATATTTTTTATATTTTTCATCATTTATAAAATTATTCCATTCTTTATAACGTTCATCATTAATATCTTTTTTATTACAGTATTTAGTTTGTGTTGAAATCCATTCATTTAAATATGACTCATCTTTATTTTCAGATGTTGAAGATGGGCGTTTTTTATTACTATCTATAAAATTTTTTAATTTTTGTAAATTAATATTAAACATTTCTATTTCTGTATGAAAATAAACTTTATATTTATCGTCATTAATAAAACTTTCCCATTTTTTATAAACTTTTTCATCTTTCATAATTCTTGATTTTGTTTTGTAACATTTATTATATCTTAAAATACATTGACCTAAATATTTTATTTTTTTATCTTTATTATTACTACTACTAATTGGTCTTTGATTATATGTATCAATATAATTTATTATATTATTTAAATTTATATTAAAAATTTCTTCCTCTGATAACATATATTCTTTATATTTTTCATCATTTATAAATTGAGTCCATTTATCATATATGTTTGGATAACTCATATTTTCAAATTTCTTCTTATATTTTATTTTATTATTTACAGTCCATGATCCTAATGTTTTTATTTCTTTATTCTCATCAAGAATTGATGGTAGTTTATTATACGTATCAATATAATTTTTTAATTTACTTAAATTATTATCAAATAATTCTTCCATTTCAGGAACTTTTAAATATATTTTATATGTATCATCATTAATAAATTTTTCCCACTCATTATAAATATATTCTATAATCATATTATTTTCTTTATTTTTATAATTATTTTTTTGATTTGAATACCAATTTGCTAATAGTTTATGTTCTCTATTTTTATCATTATTAGATGGTGTTTTCTTATGAATATTAATATAATTTTTGAAGTTTGTTAAATGTTTAATAAAAAGTGTTTCGCTTGTTGGTAAGTCAAAATATACTTTATATTTATCATTATTAATAAAATTATGCCATTTATTATATATAATTTCATTACTCATTTTTTCTGTTTTAGTTTTATATGTTTTTTTATTGCCACATACCCAACGTCCTAATTTTTTTATATATATATTATCATCATATTGAGATGGCAATTCTTTATTAATTTCAATATATTCTATTAATTTATTATATTCTACATTGAATAATTCTTCTTGTGATAGAAAATAAATTTTATATTTATCACAAGTAATGAATTCAGTCCATAATTTATAAATATTTTCTAATTTCATTATACCAATTTTCTTATTATAATTTGTTTTTTGATTTTGGAGCCATCTACCTAATACTTTAATTTCTCTAAATTTATTACTATGTGTTGGTCTTTGTTTATTAATATCAATATATTTCTTACATTCTTCTAATCTTTTAATCCATATTTCCTCACTATTTTTCATTATACACATACTATCATAAATTAACTCATACTTAAAATTAATATCACGTAATTCTTCATTTTCTTCATCATCATCATTCTCATCCTCAATAACTTTAACTAATGAAATATAACCACCTACTTTTTTACTTTCCAATGATTTTTTTATTCTGCTATCATTTTTTGCCATCACTTTCATAAAATTTGTAATACTTGATTCATCTTCTTTTGATGAATATGGTAATATTATATTAGCAATTGTTTTCATTTCATGTAATCGTAATGCTCTACCTATAATTTGTATAAGCGTTGTTTTTGAACTAGGTAGATGCATAAAACAAACACCTTTTGTAATTGGTGCATCAAAACCCTCTACTAATATACGAACATTAACTAAAAATGGTAATTCACCAATCTTAAATTTATCAATTATAGTCTTTCGTTTTGTTTTTGTTGTATCACAATCAATATATTCACTAGATTTTTTCTGTAATTCATTCATTAATTTATTAATTTGCTTTCCTTCTTTTTTAGTATTACAATAAATAATAATATTACGATATTCCTTTAATAAATATTCGCAAATATTTTTATTTGTTGGATCATCTGTAAATATAGGTATATTTATAGTGTAATCACACAAATACTTATTATTAATCATATCTCTAATATTTTTTTCATAATATGTAAATCCCTCTTGGGCGTCAATTGTGGCTGATAAATAAACATTATTATTCAGTTTAGTAAAATTACGAATGATATCAATATAAGTTGATTCATCTTTAATTTCATTGTCATCATCATCTTCTAGTGGTGTTTCTTCATTATCTTCAACATTATCTTCATCTTCACTATCTTCATTATCTTCTTCATTATCACTATATTCTTCATCGTCATATTCTTCATCACTATCATAATCATTTTCTATATCACTATCAAAATATTCATCGTCATCTTTGCGTTCGGGATTTTCTAAATCCTGATAAATTTCCGGCTTACTAATATGATGTGCTTCATCAATAAATATTTTATGAAATTTAGAACTATGTTCTTCCACTATTTTAACACTATTATAACAACAAATTGTAATATCTTTAGTTTCATCAAAAACATTTTTACTATCACCGATAAGTTGTATCTTATTTTTAAGTTTTGGTTTATGTTTTTTTATCTCGTCTTGTATCTGTTCCATTAGTATTATTCTAGGAACGAGTATTAAATATTTTTTATTTGGTTCTAATGAATGCACTATTATAAAATTCTTACCTGTTCCAGTTGGTAATGATATAATTATATTTGCTTGACCATCAATTATTTTTTTTATTAATTCTTCTTGATAATCTCTCACTACATATTTAATTATATTTTCTATAGATGTCATTGGAGGTGTCTCTAATAAACTTTCACAATATTTTATTATTTCATCTCTAGAATAAGGTTTATCAATAAATAATCTATGCTTTTCTTTTAAATTTAATGCTAATTTACATTCACTATTACGTGTAATAATTAATTTTTCCCATCCTACAATAGTTTTGTTTAATTCTTCATTATATACATTTTGACTAGCGAAAAAAGTAGAACACTCTTTCCAAGTTAATGTATCTTTACGTAATTTACATTGCACTATAGTATCTATTAAATTACTACAATCTATACCCGTATCATTGCGTGACATTTGATTGAGCTCTTTAAATTCTGGGTCAATATCAGCATATTCGTAAAATGCAGTTTTATATTCTTCAGTTAGTTTTATACACGAAAAATACTCGAATATTTTACATAAATCATTATTATCTAAGTCTTCTATTTTTTTAGCCCTAAGTAAATCTTTAAATCTATTATAAATATGGTTTTTATAAATTTCTATTATACTCATTTTTAATGTATTTAGATATGTTTATAATGGTGTTTATATCTAATATATAAGTTTATTTTTTAAATTATTATATTCAATTTTATAATTTAATGTATCCAGATAAGTTTTTAGAAAAAACTTAACTAAAAGTTTTGAAAAAATATAAAAAATGTTTCACTAATACTATGAATTATCTAATTCTGGGAGCCTTTAGGCTCCCTAGCTTTTAGTTAAGTTTTGGTAAAACTTAGTTTTTCTTTTACGAATTGTTTTTTTCTTATAGATTATTTGTTTTTTACTTTTATTTTTCATATAATCGTCTAAAATAGCTTTTTTTACATGCGGTTTTAAAAATTTATTTGTAGAATCATAAACTATTTTTGGAGCTTTATTATTTGTGTATGCTTCATAATATCTGTCTTGACATATACACCATTGATCACCTGGTTTTACAACACTACTTAAATCATTTCCTTTTGAAGCAGTATAGTTCATGAATGATTCATCCATCTTGGCGCATACTAAATGACTTCCATTATCAAACTCATCAGTTTTGCAGTAGCCATCACGATTGAAACCAGTCAAAGGTTTCATTGAACACTTTTTCAAAGTCTTATTCTTAATATTTTTAAATAATCGTTTATTCATATTGTAACTTTATATATTATTTAGATTATTTTTTTGTTATTTATGATAAATGTAATAAAATATATTATACAATGGTTTTTTTACACTTTTTAACATTTAAAACTCTGGTTTTTATAAATAATAAAGGTATAAACACTAATTATTTATTTTTCCAAACAAACGTTCATAATCTTTTACTTTATTTTCTAAATTTATTATTTTTTCTGTATGATGATAATATGAGTTATTTGCTCTTTCATTTCCTTTTCCTATAAATATTCCTACACATACTCCAACAAAATAAGGGAAGAACATATATAAAATATATTTATATGTTATTTAACAAGTAAATAATTTAATATTTAATCGGCGTTTTAAATGTTAAAAGGTGTAAATGATAAAATATGTAAAAAAGATAAATTTATAAATTATAATTTAGATTATATTATTATTATATAATTTGATAATTATTTATATAATAAAGAATTTACTGATGACAATAGAATTAGATTTGTATTATGAGTATATTATTCAAAATTAAAATAGTATAGTATAATAATAATAATATTATAAAATAATAAATATATATAATAAAATGGAAAATAATTGTGATACTATACTAAAACTTATGAAAGAATCATTTATACAAATAGAGGGATATAAAAATAAAAGATACAATGTAATACTCCAAACAATTGAAGAAAAAATAGAAATTGATAAAATTAAAACTATGAATATAGCAAATTACTTGAAATGTTTTGAAGTTTATTCTAAATTTTGTAATAAATATCAGGATTTAGAATAAGTTTTTAGAAAAAACTTAACTAAAATGGCTTTTTCTAAAAGCTGTTTTAGTTAAGTTTTGGTAAAAAATTATAACATAAATGCAAATTGTATTATTCCTAGAAAACCTTTATCATTAACTGCTAAAAGAGCTGGATGGCAAGGGTGTAATCTTTTATTTAACAATATAGAAATTTTAATGTAATTTATTAATTATATTATGTATTATGATGCAAATGTAGGTAAATTTTTTTGTTCTAGAATAGAATTAAGTTTTATCATAATAATTATAGTTTTTATTACTCTTGTATATTTATCTAAATTTGGATTTATTTTTATATTTATTTTCATATAGTCTAAAATATCTATTATATTATGAATATGTAAATTATTTTTAAATATAATTCTATTATTTATAATACTTACATTTGTATTTGTATTTGTATTTCTATATCTAGATACACTATTTTTTTCATTAGGTATTGTTATATACTTTCTATAATAATCTAATGCTTCATATAATAATTTATCAAATTCTTCTATACTAATGCTATATTCATATTCATATTGTGATTTTATTATTTTACTTTCTTCTAATAATGACATTGTTTTTTATTATTTATAAGATATATTTAGTTTTTTAAGTTTTATTTTATATTATAAATTTTTATTATATATCTAGATACAATATAAATATTTATAAATATATAAATATATATACATATAATAATACATACAAATATAAATCTATAAATCTATAAATCTATAAAATAAAATATTTATTTATTGATATACGTAAAAGTGATGAAGTTTATTCCAAACATTTTGACCAATCGCAAGATTATAGTTTTTATAACATACCAATGAATATGATTAGATTTAATGCTCAAACTATTATTAATCATTTAGAATATTATGATGAAATATATATTGTATGTCAATCGGCGTCTAGATCTCAATTCATTAAAAATAAATATTTTAATAACTATGAAAAGATTAAAGTTAGTAAAAATCTTCAGTTTGTTAATTTAAATCATGGTTTAAATAATGTGACTCTTAATGAAAATACTACTATGAGAATAAATATTGTAGGAAGTAATTCATTTAATTTTTATAATGTTATGAGAATTCTTCAAACAGTTCTGGGACTAATAATGATATTAGTAGGAGGATACACTTTTATGCAAGTAGGACGTAATAAATTATTTAGTAAAATTAGTGCTACACCATTAATTATTTTAGTGTTATTTGGTGGTATGGTTCTTTATAATGGCTTAACTTCAACATGTTCTATATCTATCTTACTCACAGACTATCTAAATTAAGTTTTTAAGTTTTTAGAAAAAACTTAACTAAAATATAGTGAAAATATAAAATATAAAATTGAAAATATAAAGATATAAAGGTATTAAGATAACAATATATCAATCAATATAAGCTATGTCATTCATATTATCTATTATTAGGAATATTATTCCAAATAAAATACCAACATATCTTGGTAGATGGAGAATAGACTATTGTAATGTTAAAATTAATAATACAGTAAAATTAGCAAATGAAGATCATTGTGGTACATGTAGTCAATATTCAACAAATAAAATTCAGGATTTAAAAAAACAAAATGAAACTAAGTTTTTAGAAAAAACTTAACCAAAATATAGTTCAAATATTTTGAAAAATATAAAAAATATGTATAATTAATATATACACAAATTTTAATTAAATTTTAAAAATTTTTTTTAACTTATTTGCGTTCGGGATTTCCTAAATCCTGAGATGAAGACACTAAAACAAAGAATACATAAAAGAAAGTCACATGATTCAAAAACAAAAAAATCATTTTTATATAATCCAAAAAATCCTAAAAAATCATTAGATTTATTTACTAATGATAGTCCAAATGATACTATACATATTAAATATACTACTCTAGAAGATGTTAAGAATACGATTGATAAACTTGAAAAATTATATAAGGATAAAAAATATCCACATAAACGTATATTCCAAGTAGGGATGATTATGAAAGTTCGTTTAGAACTATTAAACAAGAAAAAACAAGAACACTATTCTTTAGCTAATAAATATTATCATTTTTTGAAAAGAAGAACAACATTAAATGATAAAGATAGATATACATTTTTATTTAAGTATTAATGTTTATTCTTTAAATAAATGTAAATCCATAGAACCACGAACTAATAAAATATAGACTATTGTATGGATTATTAAACCAAGCGTTGTAGGACAACCGTTACTTTCTGCAATTTTACCAAAACATCCACCTAATAATTTTTGGGTAAACATATATGTGTATGGATGTATCACTATAATAAAAATAAGTGCTGAGAAAATACTAATCTGCCATTTCTTAGAACTTGAATCTGACATTCTAGTATATTAGAATTATATAAATAAGTTTTTAGAAAAAAAATTAAGTAAAATTAAGTTTTTAGAAAAAAATTAACTAAAATTAAGTTTTTAGAAAAAACTTAACTAAAATATTTTAAAATAGTTTTTAATATTTAATACTTAATATATACAAATATATTAAATATAATAAAATAAAATATTTAATTACTCTAGATACATAAAACAGCTTTTAGGAAAAGCCGTGCCAAAAAAATTTAGTGAAAATGAAATCACTCACGGTACCAATAAGATATGTACCAAAAAGTTTATCAAAAAAAGATAAAAAAAAACAAATTAAAATGTTAATGATGTCAAAAAAACTATATAAACAACATAAATACTCTACACGTAAGCAATTATCATCTTATAAAAATAAAAAATCAGACCATATATCAAATGCTCGTAGAATATACAATATCCAAACTATAACTCCAAACAAAGAATTATCAATTAAAACTGGATGTAAATTATCAGCATTAAAACAAATTGTTAAAAAAGGCGAAGGTGCGTATCATTCGTCTGGATCAAGACCTAATCAAACAGCAAAATCATGGGGATTAGCACGCTTGGCAAGTTCAATAACTTCTGGAAAATCAGCAGCAGTTGATTATGATATAATTGATAAAGGTTGTAAGCACAATAAAAAAGCATTTATTTTAGCAACTAAATCTAGAAAAATAAATAAATTTGGTCATAGTAAAACAAAAAAAATTAAATTTTTAGAAAAAACTTAGTATTTCTAAAAACTTAAATTTATATATTTATATATATTTATATATATTAAGTATCAAGTATTAAATATTAAAAACTATTTTATAAAATATTTTGGTTAAGTATTTTTTACACCTTTTAACATTTAAAACGCCGATTTTATGATATAAATATATAATATAAATATACACTATATGTTTGTGAATTGTTTTACAGTAACTATGGTATCGCGGTTTTATGAAACCATATTAAAAGGGATTTCAAATGATTTTGGTAAAAACATTCCACGTTCTTTACCATTTGACGGTGGGACTATGGGTTTTATTACTCATCTATATTGTGTAGATGCGAATGTAAATGTTAAAGAAATATGTAAAAAAAATAACTGCAAAATTGGTAGTTTGTCTAAAATACAAATAGAAGAAAATACCTACAATAATAATTATATAGTAAGTTATACGAATACCAAAGAAGGACAAAAATGTTATTTAGAATTTAAAAATTCGGCGTTTTAAATGTTAAAAGGTGTAAAAACTTATAAAATGGAAAGCGGACATAGTAAAACAAAAAAAATTAAGATTTTTTAAAAACTTATTTTTTTCTAAAAAAACTTAAATTAATATATTTATATATATTAAGTATCAAGTATTAAATATTAAAAACTATTTTATAAAATATTTTGGTTAAGTATTTTTTAAAAACTTATAAAATGGAAAGCGGACTAACTATGGTGTTACATTCCGTAATAATTGGTATTTTATTATACCTTTTTATGCTCTATATGCTTAAACAAAAACAAAGTGTAGCTGAAAATCGCAGTATTGTATTGGCTGCAATTATATTGATATATATGATTGCATTTGGTCATGGGATGCCAAGTTCAATAAATAAAAATTTATTATAAATATGAAATAAAAATAAATTTTTTAAGAAAAAACTTAAATTAATATATTTATATATATTAAGTAATAAATAACTATTTTAATCATTTTTAAATAACTTTATAATTAATATATTTCTATTTACCTAATATAATGGATCTATTCACACAATTATTTTGGCTTTGTTCATTAGCATTTATTAGTTTATCAATATATTTACTATGTTGTAACAAGAAGACTGATATATTTTATGCACAAATTGCATCCGGATGCGGTATGTTTATAACTAGTAAGATTGGTCGTACTTTTTTAGGATTTAATTAAGTTTTTCTAAAAACTTAGTTTTCTTAGTTTTCTTATTTTTCTAATTTGTGTAAATATCTTATAATTTCATAATCTTTTCTAAGAATAAAATTTTTTCTTAATCTTTCTTCAAATCTTCTTTTATTATGAATATTTAGATATTTCATTACATCTTCAACTTTAATACTAAATTTATTAGTTTCACTTTGTTCAAAAGCTGTAATATTCATCTATAAATTTATTTGATATTGCTGTATATTTTTTAAGGAACTCTTTTAATGTTATATGATTACTCATTTTATTATAATATAATATATTATTATATATTTAGATTTAAAAAATAAAATAATAAAATAATAAAAGTTTAAAACAATCCTAGTTATACATCTGGCAGGTGTATAACTAAATATTACACTAGTAAAGTATAAATATATCATTTTATTAATTTTTAATTAAGTTTTTATAAGAAACTTATTTATACTATATAATATAAATTTTGAAAAATATAAAAAAATATTTCTCTAATGTTTGCGTGCGGGATTTCCTAAATCCTGCTTTTGGCGCGGCAAATTTTGTAAATGTAGGCAAAATCATTTTTTATAAAAAAAAACAAGGTATTACTAAAATATTTTTGGTCACTATCCATTTCACCGAAATTCGCCACCGAGCGCGAGAGCGCGAGTACTACCGTAATAAAACAATAATATTAGTGTGAAATATTATTATAAATCTAAAATTTCATTATCATTATCATTATCATTATCATTATCATTATTTTGTTTTGGTCTTAATCTATAATAACAATTATCTATATCATCTATCATATTTGATATAGATTGTATTGATTTCTTAATTAGTTTATTTGACCTAGCATATATATCTTCTTTACAATTTAATTTTGGTATAATATATTCTATTTTATCTTGAATAATTATATATTTATCATTCTCAGTTTTTATTTCATATTTATCATTATTTTTATCATCTTTTATTAAATCAAATAATTGTTTAATTATTTCTATACCAATCTTAAAAAAAGAATCTTTAATATGTGTTCCAATTTTACCTAATAATAAGTAAAGTTTTTCTATACAATTAGCATTATTAACATTTTTTGTTGCAAAAATAGTATATGGCATTGGTATAAACGCTTTATTTATATCTTTTAATAATTTTTGAAGTTCTTCTAGAGATGATGTTATGCCAAAACTTAAAATATTATTTTTTAATGAATCATTATGTAAGCAATAAATTACATACATCTAAGATTTTATTTTTATTATATCTTTATATTTATAAAGAAAAAATAAGTATAAATATAATTAAAAATTTGAAAAAATATAAAAATATAAAAAATATTTCACTAAATATTATGAATTGAGTAATTCTGGTGGGCTAAAGCCCACCTAGCGTTTAGTTAAGTTTTGGCAAAACTTATTTGAATATGTGTTTTATTGCTTCAAGCATATTTCTACTAGGTGACTCTCCTTTACATACAGTTTTTCCAATAAAAAATGTAATATAATTAAAATCTTTTTTATATTCTAATTTTTTTTCACCCATATACAATAGTACTCCTAATATAATGAAAATAATTATTAAAATATATAATATAAATGTTATTTTATCATAAATATTATCTTCATTCAATTCTTTTTTATTACTTTCAATTTCGTCTTCTTTTATAATATTAATAATATATGTTGTTGCTAACAACAATATTATTATAAAAAATAAATATATTTGGCATTTTGTAATTAACATAAATATAAAATACAAAATACTTGCATTTTTTAGAATATTTAATATATTTTTATTTTTTATTCCTGAAGATAAAACAACAAAGAATATCATTGTAAATAATCCAAATAAATGTTTTACAAACATATTGCTAACTAATACATATTGTAATCTACAAGGAAATAGCTGTGCTAAAAAATTTGCAGAAACAATTAAAAAAAATATAAATATACAAAATAAATTTGTATCAACTATAAAATTTGCCATTTTATTATATAAGATATGGGTATTATGATGATTGAAATGTTAAAAAGTCTATAATTATATTTTTATTTATTATTATATATAAATATATTATTTTATAAAAAATATGAAAAACATTATTATAAAATTAAAAGTATTTTGCACATAAGACAAGTATATATATAATAAGTGATACAAAAAATAGTGATACTATTTTACCTAAAACACTTTTTGGTAATTTTGATTTATTTTTGTCTTCTTTGTCTTTTGATAAATTACCTCCTACATATTTATTTCTACTACTTTTACTTGAACTTCTATATCTCATTATAATTTTAATTTATATATATTAAGATTAGATAATTATTTTATAAAAACTTATTTTGGTTAAGTTTTTTATAAAAACTTATTTTGGTTAAGTTTTTTCTAAAAACTTATTTTGGTTAAGTTTTTTCTAAAAACTTATTTTATATTTTTTTATATATGCTTACTATAATAAAGTATAAATATAATTTTTCTATAAATGACAGTTTCTAATAAACGTAAAAGTATGAAAAAAAGAAATAAAAATAAATTATCTAAAAAAAGTAAAAAAAATAAAACAAAAAAAATAAACAATAGATTGCAAAATAAACAAATTGGTGGTGTTGATGGTGATAAAAAATATAAATATAATCATTGTGAATACGAAGATGAATATAATATAAAAGAATGTTGTATAGAATGTAATTTAAATTATATGGTAGATTTTTATAACAAAAATCATAGAATAATACTTAATGAATTAGCAATACAAAACAATATATATAGTAGTCGTAATATAAAAAATATGGCTGAAACAGATAAAAAAGAAATATTTTATATGGGTTATCTTTATCCTGATAATCCCGAACTAAGTTTATGTTTATTTATAAAAGGTGAAAGATTAGCTGAAGTGCTTTCTACAGATTATAGAACAAGAGACGTAGATATATATAAACTAAGTTTAGAATTAGTTACTGATTTAGTTAATAATAATTTTTTACCAATTGAATATGCTCCACCTGGATATTCTCCACCTGAACCTGAACCTGTTCCTGAACCTGTACCTGTACCTGAACCTGAACCTGAACCTGTAATAAATAAAAATTTGAAAAAAAATAAAAAAACTAGATTTTGGAAAAGGCTTTTTAGAAGTTAAAAAAATATATAAAATTATTTTTTTCTAAAAACTTAGTTTAACATAAATTCTAATCAAAAATATAATCTTAGTAAATATTATAATTTTGATTATACTTTTAATCAAGATTCCATTACCGATATGTATATTTTTTTATTATTCTTATCTATAATTTTTATTAGTTGTATTATTGCATTAGTAATCAAATATAATAAAACAAATAAATTTAATATTAAATATAATATCAAAAATATTGTTAATGTTATAATTATTATTTTATTACTATGTATAACTTATATTACTTTGAATAATACTAATAGAAGTAGTAATAATAGTAATAATAGTAATAGTAATAGTAATAATAGTAATAGTAATAATAATATTATTATTAATATTAATAATATATCTGACATTACTAAACATATTGAAAATATTGATGATAATAACTATTCAATTATAGAAATTGATAATTATTTATCATCTTCTGAATGTGATGAATTAATATTATATGCTGATAAGCAAGAATATTTTAAGAGTCAAGTATTATCGCCAAAAGGTAGTGTTGATTCAAAAACTAGAAAAAGCAAACAATTATGGCTAACAGATAATTCACATATTTATTGTAATAAAATTAGTAAAATTGCTAGCCAAATAACACAACTTCCTATAGAGAATATGGAAGAATTACAAATAGTTAAATATGAAAAAGGAGGCTATTTCAAAGCACATTATGATCCAGAAGTCGTATATAAATCTAATATTAATGATCGCATTTATACAATTATAATATATCTTAATGATAATTTTGAAGGGGGTGAAACATATTTTAAAGAATTAGACATATATGTTAAACCAAAAAAAGGTAAAGCTGTTTTATTTAAATCTTTAAATAACGATAAAACATTATTAAGAAAATCATTCCATCAAGGACAGGAAATTACAAGTGGTGTAAAATATATGTGTAATAAATGGATACATATAAATAAATTTATACACTAAATTCAATTATAATTCTTATTTGATATTTATCTATAATTTATTATTTGATGCATCTAGAATAAGTTTTAAGATTTATTTTTTAATTTTTAATTTTTAAGTTTTATGAAAAAAATAAAATCTAAATAATTAGTAAAATATGTATTAGTAAAATATGTATAAAAATATTATAAATACATGGATTGGCTTAGCCATTTGTGCTTATGCTGGAAAAACAAATTGTAATGATTGTCGTAAATATTATAATTTTCAAAATAATAAAATAAAAAATAAATTTTTATGAAAAATAGTTATTGTACAATATTATCTTACTTTTTTTATTTATTCAAAATTTAAATTATCTATTGTATTTTTATTATAATATAAAAATGGTATATCATTGTAATATTGATTATTAATATTACTATTATTTTCATTATTTTCATTATCAATATTAGTCATTATTTTACAAAACTCTATACCAGAATTAATAAAATCGCGATAATCATTTTGTAAATCATCAATATTCAATTCATTTAGAGTATTTATATCACCACAATCAATATAACGTGTTTTAGTAGGAGTTCGAGTTGTGGTAGGTGTATATGTAGTTGTAGGTGTATATGTAGTGGTAGGAGTTTGGGTGGTGGTAGGTGTATATGTAGTGGTAGGTGTATATGTAGTGGTAGGTGTATATGTAGTGGTAGGTTTATATGTAGTGGTAGGAGTTTCAGTTGTTGTGGGAGTTTCGGTTGTTGTGGGAGTTTCAGTTGTGGTAGGGGATTGAGTTGTGGTTGGAGTTTCAGTTGTGGTCGGTATTTGGGTTGTGGTAGGGGTTTGTGTTGTGGTCGGTATTTGGGTTGTGGTAGGAGTTTGGGTTGTGGTCGGTATTTGGGTTGTGGTAGGGGTT
>Ga0214919_10004986_pt1 | contig 19091 bp, 19 predicted proteins | sample LL1503_MetaG_FD_177994 | JGI IMG/M metagenome (GOLD analysis project Ga0214919, IMG submission 177994) | Freshwater microbial communities from Lake Lanier, Atlanta, Georgia, United States - LL-1503 | ecosystem: Environmental > Aquatic > Freshwater > Lake | place: USA: Georgia | collected...
GTCGTGGACAGTTTTGATGAGATTGAGCGTTTGGCTTCAATGGTGCCGGCCGATGGTGACGTGGCCTGCATGATTCGTGTCACACCCGGTATTGAGGCGCACACGCACGAGTTCGTGAAGACCGGTCAGGAGGACACCAAGTTTGGGTTCTCTCTGGCGAGCGGTGACGCCCAACGGGCCATCGATGCCCTCCGTGCGATTCGAGGCGTCAACTTCGTGGGTCTGCACACGCACATCGGTTCGCAGATCTACGACTTCGCCGCCTTTGGTGAAACAGTGCGCGTCCTAGCACCGCTCGTCGCGGCCAACGGCGTGCGGGAACTGTGTGTCGGTGGGGGATTAGGTGTGGCCTACGTGGCCGGCGAGCCCACCATCACGATTACCGAGTGGGCCAAGGCCGTTCGCGATGCCGTTCGTGAGACCGGCATGGATATCGATCTGCTGACAACGGAACCGGGCCGTTCGATTGTGGCCCGCGCCGGAATGACTATCTATTCCGTCGGGACGCGCAAAGTCGCGGCCGGCCGCAACTATCTGGCGGTGGACGGTGGCATGAGCGACAACCCCCGTCCCGTGCTCTACGGCTCGGGTTACGAGGCCGTGATGGTGAACAACCCTCTCGCCGAACGTGACGGGACATTTCGAATTGTCGGCAAACACTGTGAAACAGGGGACTTTCTCATTGACGCGGCCGCCCTGCCGGAGTCGATTGAGTCCGGTGATCTGATTGTCACCCCCGTCACCGGCGCCTACGGCTACTCGATGGCCTCGAACTACAACCGCGTTCCCCGTCCGCCGGTCGTCTTTGTCTCGAACGGCACCGCCCGCCTGGTCTTACGCCGTGAAACTCTCGATGATTTGGTGCGCCTCGAGGTTTAATTGCCGTCTCAGAGATTTTGATAGGCCCTCCATCAATTAGCCTTTACCTATGGAACGGGTAGTAGTGCGCGTTGGCGTCATTGGTGCAGGCAACGTGGGCTCCGCGTTGGTGGCCATGCTGCTCGACGAATCCCGTTTTCCCGCCCTCATTGAGGCCGTGGGGGCACCCTTGCGCTTGGTCGCGGTGGCCGTGCGTGACACCAACAAGCCCCACCCCGGAGTGCCTAGCGAACTCCTTACTTCTGACGCCCTCAGTGTCGCCACCCGGGACGATGTTGATCTGCTCGTCGAACTAGCCGGTGGCGTTGACGACGCCTACCGCTACGTCCGCGCCGCCCTCGAATCAGGCAAGAGTGTCGTCACCGCCAACAAGGCGTTGATCGCCGCCAAGGGCACGGAGCTCGAAGCGATTGCCCGGGCCAAGAACGTTGACTTGATTTTTGAAGCGGCCGTCGGTGGTGGTATTCCCATCCTGCGCGCGCTCCGCACATCGTTAGTGGGCGAAAAGATCCAACGCGTCATGGGTATCGTGAACGGCACCACCAACTTCATTCTCTCGGCCATGACGAGTGATGGCGCCCAGTACGGCGACGTGTTGGCCGAAGCGCAACGACTCGGATACGCCGAAGCCGACCCCGCGGCCGACGTCGAAGGCTTTGACGCCGCGGCCAAGGTCACCATTCTTTCTTCACTCAGTTTTGGAACCTCGCTCGAAGGTGTCGCCATTGCCCGCGAAGGTATTTCGAAGATCACCGCCGATGACGTGGCCTTCGCCAAGCGCCACCACTTTGTTATCAAGCTGGTCGGTGTGGCCGAGCGCGTCGGGGACTACGGCATCTCGATGCGTGTCCACCCCGCGATGTTGCCCGAATCACACCCCTTAGCCTCCATCAACGGCGCCTTCAACGCCGTCTTTGTCGAGGGCGCCAAGGCCGGTCCACTCATGATGATGGGTCAAGGCGCTGGTGGTGACCCGACCGCCTCGGCCGTGCTGGGTGACATCTTGGAGAGTGGTCGCAACTGCATGTTGGGTCGCCGTTCAGCCACCCCTGACGTGGAAACCAATCTCACGATGGTTCCGCAGTCTGAACTGCAGAGTTCCTTTTACCTCACGCTTGATGTTCTCGATCGTCCCGGTGTGTTGGCGGCCGTCACCAAGGTCTTTGGTGATCACGGGGTTTCCATTCGCCTTTTGGAGCAGAGCGGCATTGGCGACGAAGCTCGCCTGACGTTGGTGACTCACCTCGCGATGGAGTCCGACATGGCCGCGACGTTGGAAGAACTGCAAACAGTCGAGACGGTGGATGCCATCGGCTCGTGTATTCGAATCTTGGGTGAGGACTAGTCATGAGCCAGTGGAAGGGTCTGCTGAATGAGTTCGGAGACTGGTTAGACCTCCGTGGGGTTGACACACCGGTCACATTGATGGAGGGCAACACGCCCCTCGTCCCCGCTCACTACCTCTCTGAACGCTTGGGCGCCGAAGTCTTTTTGAAGATTGAGGGCGCTAACCCCACCGGCTCCTTTAAGGACCGCGGTATGACCATGGCCATTAGTAAGGCCAAGGCCGCGGGCGCCAAGACCGTTATCTGTGGGTCCACCGGCAACACCTCGGCCGCCGCCGCCGCTTTTGCGGCCAAGGCGGACATGTCCTGCGTCGTACTCGTGCCCGAAGGAAAGATCGCCCTCGGCAAACTTGCTCAGGCCATCATGTACGGCGCCGAGGTCATCCAGATTCGTGGCAACTTCGACCGGGCCCTCTCACTGGCTCGCGAACTCACCCAGCACATCCCCATCACGATTGTGAACTCCATCAACCCCGACCGTATCGAAGGTCAAAAGACGGGGGCCTTTGAACTCGTCGATGCCCTCGGCGAAGCGCCGGACATTCTCGCCATTCCCGTGGGTAACGCGGGCAACATCACGGCCTACTGGCGTGGCTTCACCCAGTATCACACGGCCGGCAAGGCCACCAAGCTGCCCAAGATGTGGGGCTTCCAAGCGGCCGGCGCTGCACCGATTGTTCTTGGTCACCGTGTCGACGATCCCGAAACTATTGCGACCGCTATTCGTATTGGCAACCCCGCCTCATGGGCCCCGGCCCTCTTGGCCGTTGATGAGTCCCACGGCGCCATTCGCGCCGTGACCGACGAAGAGATTTTGAGTGCTTGGGCCTGGCTGGCCAAGACCGAGGGAGTCTTTTGCGAGCCCGCGTCGGCCGCCACCATCGCGGGCCTGATCAAGTTCGGCGTGCCGGCTAACTCCAAGGTCGTCTGTGTCCTGACGGGCAACGGGCTGAAGGACCCCGACACGGCCGTCAACTCGGCATCGGCCCCCACCGTGCTCGACGCGTCCCTGGAGTCGCTGCTCACGCATCTCTCGAAGTAGTCGTCTCGGTAAGAGGCTAAAAACCTCGAGTCTGGGCTCGGCGCGCACCTCTCCGTCCGTACGCTACGATGGCGATGTCGTCCACAACCGGCTTAGCGCTTGGTGTGGGAACTCTCCAGTGACGACAATCTTCTGCAGTAACTCTGCGAATACCCATTACTTCGTGTATTCGCTTGGAGGAAGGAACCAATGGCTGACAAGCCCAACCAAAATCGCAATGCACTTGAGGGCAAGGAAAAGACTGAGCTCCTCGAGATCGCTAAGGCGGCCGGGATCAAGACTTCCGGTCGTGCCTCCAAAGATCACCTCATCGAGTTAATTGCCGGCGGCTCCGCCCCCGACAAGTCCGACGCCGCAGAGAGCCCCCGCCCCCGCATTCGTCGCGCCGTGGCGATGTCGGCCGAGGAGTTTGAATCTTCACTCTCAATTCCGACTGTGGCCCCTCGGGAATCCTCCGATGGTGAGTCGGCTCCTAGCGGCGAGTCGGCACCGACCGAATCGGGCGAGCGCCGCCAGGGTGGTCCTCAGGGCCGTAACGACCGAGGCCCCCGCGAACAGCGTGAGCCCCGTGAACCTCGCGAACCACGTGAGCCTCGGGACTTCGACCGCAATGGTCGCAATGCCAACGGCAACGGAAATGGCAACGGGAATGGAAGCGGCAATAGCAACCGCAACCGCCGCAACCGCAACCGCGATCGCTTCGAGCGTGGCGGCGAGCCCCAGCGTGACTCCGACACGAACTACACCGGTGAGTTGATTGAGATCGAAGGCATTTTGGATCTGCGCGACGACGGCTACGGCTTCTTGCGCGTGAAGGGCTACTCGCCTAGTCCTAACGACTGCTACGTCTCCATCGCCACCGTTCGCCGACTCGGTTTGCGTAAGGGCGACGTCTTAAAGGGCGCCTACCGGCCGGCCGCGTCGAACGAGAAGTACGCCGCACTGCAGCGCATTGACACCGTGCACGGCTACGACCCCGAAGTGGCGCGCCTGCGTCCCCGCTTCGAGGACCTCACGCCCCTGTTCCCCGACGAGAAGTTGCACCTCGAAACCCTCGATGGTTCGAAGACTGATCTGACTCCTCGCATCGTCGACTTGATTTCCCCCATCGGCAAGGGTCAGCGCGGACTCATCGTCTCGCCGCCCAAGGCCGGTAAGACGACCGTGATGAAGCAGATCGCCCAGTCAATCGAAAAGAACAATCCTGAGGTTCACCTCATGGTCTTGCTCGTTGACGAACGCCCAGAAGAAGTAACCGACATGCGTCGCAGTGTGAACGGCGAAGTCATCGCCTCCACCTTTGACCGTCCGGCCGATGAGCACACGCACATCGCCGAACTCTGCATCGAGCGCGCGAAGCGTCTGGTGGAGATGAAGAAGGACGTCGTCATCATCCTCGACGGCATCACCCGTCTGGCGCGTGCCTACAACCTGGCCTCGCCCGCAACGGGACGCATCATGTCTGGTGGCGTGGACTCCGGTGCCCTCTACCCACCAAAGAAGTTCTTCGGTGCGGCTCGCAATATCGAAGAAGGCGGATCACTCACCATTTTGGCGACCGCCCTCGTAGAGACCGGTTCGAAGATGGACGAAGTTATCTTCGAAGAGTTCAAGGGCACCGGCAACATGGAGCTCAAGCTCGACCGCCGTTTAGCCGAGCGCCGTCTCTATCCCGCCATCGACGTCAACTCTTCGTCCACTCGTCACGAAGAACTCCTGTTCGAGCGCAACGAGTTGGCCCAGATCTGGAAGTTGCGCCGCGTTCTGGTTGGTCTGTCGGCCGAAGGTCGTGAAGCGGCCGGTCTCGAACTGCTGATTGACAAGCTCAAGACGACCAAGTCCAACGCCGAATTCCTCGCCGAAATAGGCAAGGGCCCTAATCCCACTACCTGATAAAACTGCCGGTTTTGGCCTTTGGGCCAATATCCGGTAGGATTATCCGTCGCACCAAGGAGTTATCGAATCATGAAGCCCGACATCCACCCGAACTACGTAGAAGCCACCGTTACCTGCTCATGCGGTAACACCTTCTCGACCCATTCGACGAAGGCTTCGATTGTTATCGAACTCTGCAACGAGTGCCACCCCTTCTTCACCGGTAAGCAGAAGCTTGTCGACACCGGTGGTCGCGTGGAGCGCTTCCAGCGTCGTTACGCCTCACAGGGCAAGGCCCGCGCCCCCAAGGCGTAGTCCTTCCCTGATTCGAATCTCGACGTGCGTTCGGTAGACGACACCCTCTCGGCGCTCGCTTCAGAACTTATTGAAGTCGAGGCTCACCTTTCGGAGTCTGACGTCGCCAGTGATCTCACCCGTTTGCGCGACCTTTCACGTCGCCATAAGGAACTGTCGGAAATCGTTAACGCCTGGAATGCCGTTAAGGCCGTGCAGGAAGACATCGCTACCGCCAAGGAGATGTTCAATGACTCCTCGGGCGACGACCGTGAACTCTGGCGCGATGAAGTCAACACGAGTGAAGCCAAGCTGCCCGAACTCGAAGCGGTTCTAGAAGAACTGCTCTTGCCTCGCGACCCTAACGATGGCCGCAACGTCATCATGGAAATCCGCGGCGCCGAAGGGGGCGACGAGGCCAATCTCTTCGCCGGTGACTTGGCGGAAATGTATCGCCGCTACTCCCACCTACGAAACTGGAAGCTCGAAGTTGTCGAGCAGCGCGAGAGCGACCAGGGGGGCTTTGACGAAGTGACCTTCCTTATTAAGGGTGAAGACGTTTGGCGTCGACTCGAGATGGAAGCCGGAGTGCACCGCGTCCAGCGCGTGCCGGCCACCGAAGCCAAGGGTCGCGTCCACACGTCATCTGCGACCGTCTCAATTCTGCCGGAGGCCGAAGAGGTCGACGTGGAAATCAACATGAGTGACCTCAAGATTGACGTCTATCGCTCCAGTGGCCCGGGTGGCCAGAGCGTTAACACCACTGACTCGGCCGTTCGCATCACCCACATTCCGACCGGCATCATGGTGGCCATGCAGGATGAGAAGAGCCAGATTCAAAACCGGGCCAAGGCCATGATCGTGCTTCGCTCACGTCTCTTAAAGGCGGCCCAAGACGCGCAGGCCACCGAACTCGGTGATCTGAAGCGCACGCAACTTGGTGGTGGTGGTCGCAGCGAGAAGATTCGTACGTACAACTTCAAAGAGAATCGCGTGACCGATCACCGCATCAACTTGACGCTGTACTCGCTCGACGCCGTTCTCGGTGGTGAGCTCGATACGGTCGTCGACGCCCTCCTCGCCGATAAGCGGGCCCGTCAGCTGGCCGAGAGTGACGGACGCTAGATCTCGATTTATCGACGACCTCGTGGACCGAGGTCTCGAGCGTCGCGAAGCCGCGTGGCTCGTTGACGAGTTTGCCCCCGGCGGTGACGCCGACGCCGAGCAGGCCGTTCTTTCGGCCGGGCTTCGTCGATTGGCCGGTGAACCACTGCAGTACATCATTGGCCACTGGCCCTTCCGCGAACTCGACCTCGATGTCGATCCCCGGGTGCTGATTCCCCGTCCGGAAACCGAGGAACTCGTAGGCCACGCCCTCGAGGCGCTCGCGACTCGCGGGGCCGCGTCCCCGCTGATCTTGGACCTCGGTTGTGGATCGGGGGCGATCGGCCTGGCGCTGCTCCAAGAGCTCGCGACCCGTGGGATCGCGGCATCGCTGATTGCCGTTGATGCGTCGTCGGACGCGTTGGCGGTTGCGAAGCGCAACGCCCTCAAGCACGGACTGCTACGCGTCACTTTCATCGAGTCCAACTGGTTTTCGTCCCTTGATGAAAGCTTTCTCCACGCCTTTGATCTCATTGTGACTAATCCGCCGTACATCGCCGAAGCGGAGATGGCCGAACTAGACGACGTGCTGACCTACGAACCACGTTCCGCTCTCGTTGCCGGCGACGTCGGGGGACCGGGCCTCAGTGATCTCCAGACAATCCTTCATGAAGCGCCTCGGTGGCTTTCGTCATCAGGGGCCCTCGTGGCCGAACACGGCTTTACCCAGGGTGATGCTTTGCTCGCGATGGCCCGTGGGGCTGGCTTTCACTCCGTGCGGGACCTCACCGATATGGCCGGCCATCCCCGTATCTTGGTGGCCGAGGACGTGGCGTAATGGAAATCTTGACCCCACTTCAGATCGACGAGGTCGCGGCCCTGCTCAACGCCGGCCACGTCGTTGTTATCCCCACCGACACCGTCTACGGCGTCGCAGCCAAGTTTGAAATTGCTTCGGCCGTGCAACAACTCTTTGCGATTAAGCAGCGTCCATCAACCGTCCCGCTTCCCGTTTTTGTCAATGACGGCGAAGGACTCCTTCAGGTTGGCGGCCGCGAGACAGCCTCCGCATCAACGTTGGCCCACGCCTTTTGGCCCGGTCCACTCACGCTGATCGTGCCGGCCCTTTCGAGTTCGGCCGAGCGCATCGGTTCTCGTGACGCCACCATTGGTTTCCGCCGTCCCAATGATGAACTGGTGGAGTATCTCGTGTCGCGTTGTGGTCCGCTCGCAGTCACCAGTGCCAATGAGCACGGAGCACCGCCGTGCACCTCGGTTGACGAAGTGCAGGAGGTCTTCGAAGGAAACGATCTCGTGGCGGCCGTGCTCGACGGTGGGGAACGCAACGGGACCGTTTCGACGGTGGTGATCTGTGACGATCACGGCTATCGCATCGTCCGTGAGGGTGCTCTTTCCGGCGACCAACTGGCCGCCGCTTTCCGCGGTTAGAAGAAGAACTCGCCGTTTCGAACGTGACCCGCCAGACCAATGGTCTCGGTCAGTTCAAAAGTCTCCATCGTGGCCGGGTCACTGGTCTTACTCCAAACGCGGGCCCCATCACTGTGACGCGCAGCCACTACGGCGTGCGTCGCACTGCCGTCACGACCGTGAACCACGGTGTAGGACTCGACTGTTACGGCACCGTCTTCTTGGCGACGGGGGCACTGGGGCAGCGCGTCGACGATGTCTTGAACTGAGGCGTGCTGGAACGCAGTCTCGGGGGGCGTAGTGGAGTAGGTACCCCACGCGTGCTTGGTCGAGAACCAGCCCAGGCCGGTGACCAGTCCGTGATCACCGGGGTGCTCGCGCAGTCGGTCCACCATGGCCGCAATGGAGTGGGTGACGTAGTTGTTACCCGGTCCACCGCCGAAGGTGAGGCCACCAGTCAACGTCGGGATGCGGGTGGTGCTGAACGCATCGATACCGATGACGTCGCAGGCCGTCTGCACCACGGTGGGGAAGCAGGAGTAGAGGTCAAGGTGGGCCAACGCATCGCTCGTCACTCCAAAGGTTTGAAGCTGCGACCAGATGGCCCGCATGGCGGGGGAGTCGTCCAGTTGGGGACGGTCGGAAACGAACCAGTGGTCCGTGGCGTCGGCACCGGTTTGCGGAAAGACCATGCGCTCGCGCGGGACGCCTAAGGCGACGGCCGCTTCGTAGCTGGCGATGATGTAGGCCGCGCCCATGTCGACGGGCAGGTTGGCGACCAGCATCTTGGTGTAGGGAAACGAGACCATTCGATTCGACGGCGTTGGCGTGGCGATGGTGGCGGCGTCGGGGCTGTTGGTAATCCAGGCGTAGGGATTGGTGGCGGCCACCGAAGCAAAGTTGGCCCAGAGTTGTCCGAGTCGTTCGCGCTGCTGGGTTATCGACCAACCGAGGCGGGCTCGACGTGCATTCTCAAAGAGGGGGTAAACCTCGACGGGCTGAGTGAGGCCGTTGCCATACTCCTCGGCCGTAAAGGGAATCCGGTCTTCTTCGACGAGGGCCGGCGAGACGACTTCGGGACCCTGGGTTACCCAGTTCGGCTTATGTCCTTCACGACGGGCGAGTGAGGACGCGTGCATCGCTTCCGAACCGACGACGGCGATGAGGTTGGCTTCGCCCCGCAAGATTCGCAGCGACGACTCGTGGACCAACTTTTGGGGGATGTTGCCGCCGGTTGGGGTCAGGCGAGTGGTGACGTGGGTCGCCCCGAGACGCTCGGCCACGAGAAGCGCCGGGTCGGCTGTCTTCCACGTGAACGATCCAATGGCGATGATTTCCTCCAAGGCGGCCAATAGGCCACCCGTGGAGTGAGCGTCATCGACGGCGCTCTCCAGAGCACTCACCATCAAGTCGAGGGGCTCGGGTCGCTCGGCGTAGGTCGCAGTCGGGCTGGGTCGATCGGTGATTTGGCCGACGCCAATGATGACGGGGGTACGGGGAGAGATAGTCACGGACGTAGTTTTACCGAAGCGGACTCGGTGCGCCTGTGGTGACGGGTAGCGTGGAGGCAATGCGAATTGCCGTCGGTTCAGACCACGCCGGATTTGACCTCAAAGTCACCGTTCTTGACGCCCTGCGTGAGCGCGGGCACGAGGTCCTCGACCTCGGGACCCACGACGCCACGACTTCGGTCGACTACCCCGACTTTGGGGCCGCCGTGGGCCGTGCAGCCACTGACGGTACGGCCGATCTCGGGGTAGCCATCTGTGGTTCCGGCATCGGTATCTCCATCGCCGCTAACAAGATTCCCGGCGTACGGGCCGCACTGGTGCACGACGCGACCTCGGCCCGTTTGGCCCGCGAACATAATCACGCCAATGTGCTCTGTCTCGGCGCACGTCTTCTCGGTACCCAAGTAGTCCTCGATGCTCTCGACGCCTGGCTCGGGGCGACGCCCGGTGACGGCCGACATCTCGGACGCATCGACAAACTCTCCGCTCTCGACTAACACTCTCACAACAGAAAGAAAGAACACCGTGGCTCACTCACCATTCGACGCTTGGATTTCCGGAGACGACGAAGTTACGTCCCTGCTCGCTCAGGAGTGGACGCGTCAGATCTCCTCCGTCCAGCTGATTGCCAGTGAGAACTTCACCTCACCCTCAGTGATGGCCGCCACCGGTTCGATCATGACGAACAAGTACGCCGAGGGGTACCCCGGCCGCCGCTACTACGGCGGCAACCAAATCGTCGACGAGATGGAGGACCTCGCCCGCCGTCGCTTGACCTCACTCTTCGGTGCCGAACACGCCAACGTTCAGCCCCACAGCGGAGCCAACGCCAACGTCGCGGTCTACCAAGCACTCCTCAACCCCGGCGACACCATCCTCGCGATGCGCCTCGACCAGGGTGGCCACCTCACCCACGGTTCACCGGCCTCGATCACGTCCAAGATTTGGCGCTTCGTTTCCTACGGCGTGACGCCTCGTTCCGATGACCCCAACCAGCCGGGCGAAATCATTGACTTTGACAACGTGCGCGACTTGGCATTGAAGGAGCGCCCGAAGTTGATTGTCGCCGGAGCAACGGCCTACTCTCGCCAAATTGACCCCGTGATCTTTCGAGAGATTGCCGACGAAGTCGGTGCTCTCTTGATGTTCGACTCGGCCCACCCGGCCGGCCTTATCGCCGGTGGCTCACACCCCAACCCCACTCCCTACGCCGACGCCGTGACCTTTACAACGCACAAGACGTTGCGCGGCCCCCGCGGTGGTGCGATTCTTTGTCGCGAAGAGCACGCCAAGAAGATCGACAGTGCCGTCTTTCCGGGGCAACAGGGTGGTCCCCTGGAGCACGCGATTGCGGCCAAGGCCGTGGCCTTCCGTGAGGCCAGTCAGGCCAGTTTCCACACCTACACCGAACAGGTCGTGGCCAACGCTCGCGCCTTCGCGGCGGCTCTGGCTACCGAAGGTTTCCGGATCGTCTCGGGTGGCACCGACAACCACCAAGTCATCTTGGACTTGCGCGACTTTGACGCCGAGCTCAACGGCAAGGTGGCCCAGGAAGTTCTCGACCGCGCCGGCATCACCACCAATCGCAATCAGATTCCTGACGACCCCCGTTCACCATTCATCACCTCCGGTCTGCGCCTCGGTACGCCCGCGCAGACGACGGCCGGTATGAAGGAGGGCGAGTTCGGCCAGATCGCCTCTCTGCTGGCTCGCGCTCTGCGCCAACGTGAAGACGAAGCGGCCATCTCGCAGATTCGTACCGAGATCGGCGAACTCTGTGCTGGCTTTAATCCCTACGCCAACTTTGTGAGTTAGGTATTCGTGGGCAGCCTCGTCATCTACATCACCGTCGCACTCGTGGCGGGATTAGTGACGGCGGCGGCGAACCTCCCGGCGCGGGTCATCTCCATGCGCATTGGTTACACGGCCCAACCCGATGAGCGCAAGGTCCACCAGAAGGTAACGCCATACGGCGGGGGAGCGGCCATGTTCGTGGGTCTCTGCGTGGCTCTCGCGATGGCGCCACTCATTCCTTCGCTGCGCAACATCCTCTCGTCGTCCAACGAAGTAGTAGGCATCTTGATGGCTGCCGCCCTCGTCTTTATCGTCGGCGTGGTCGATGACTTCCGCGACATGTCGGCTCCGGCCAAGGTGGCTGGCCAAGTGCTGGCGGCGACGATTCTGTATTTCGCGGGGGCCACGATGTTCCAACTCAAGCTGCCCTTCGCGGGATTTGTCGTATTGGGCCCCTCGATGCTGCCGCTCATCACCGCGGCCTGGGTCTTCGCATTGAGTAATGCCATCAACTTGATTGACGGTCTCGATGGATTGGCCGGTGGCATCGTTGCGATCGCCTCGGGCACCCTCTGTATCTACGGGCTCAAGTTGATCGACCTCGGTCTCTTACCGTCGACCAACGTGGGACCGCTAATTGCGGCCGTGACCTGCGGAATCTGTCTGGGCTTCCTCCCGGACAACTTCCATCCGGCCCGAATCTTTATGGGTGACGCCGGAGCTCTGATGCTGGGACTCTTAATGAGTGCCTCCACCATGGTGATTGGGGGCCGAACTCCTCCGGCTTCGGGCGTGACCTTCTTCTTCTTTGCTCCGCTGCTGATCCCCGTCTTTATCCTCGGGGTTCCGCTGATGGACTCGGTTATGGCCTTTATCCGCCGCACTGCCTCTGGTCAGGGTTTTTCCACGGCCGACAAGAATCACATTCACCACCGCCTCATGCGCCTCGGCCACGGCCACCGCCGCACGGTCGTTATTTTGTGGCTCTGGACGGCTCTCCTCTGCTCCTTTGTCCTCTTTCCCCTCTTTGCCCCTCGGGTGAACTTCCTGATTCCCTTCGGCGTCGCCCTGTTGATGGTGGCCCTCTACACCTGGTTCCACCCAGGACTACGTGGCCCGGTCGATACGACCCCGGTCAACACTGAGCCCGAACCGGTCCGCCGACGGCCGTGAGCGAGTCCTCGGACCCCACTGGGGAGGAAGTATCTCAACTCACGCCTGAAGAAATGTCGGTTTTGGCCCAATTCGCGACCCTGGGAACGACGCTGGCCGGCACGGTGAGCGTCGGGATTCTTGCCGGGCTGGGATTTGACCATTTCTTCCACACGTCCCCGATTGGGCTCTTTGTCGGGTTGGGCCTCGGTATCTCCGGGGCCGTTGCCGCCATGGTTAGACTGATGCGCCGTTGGATGTAAGAAAAACAGCCATGACAGACGAAACCTCCCCAAACCCCCTTTCCAAGTTGATGCGTCGCACGACGATCTCAGCGGTGGCTATTTCTGCCGTGGGCTTCGTGGTCGCGCTCCTGCTCGGTTCAATCCTCGGCGCCCTCGGCGTACTCCTTGGTTTCGGTGTCGCCCTCCTGAATTTCCGCCTTCTCGACCGTGAAGTCTCCCGCGTCAACATCGACCCCGAGGCCGGCGAAAAGGCCACCAAGGCCGCCCGCAATCAGCTCGGACGCTCAGCCGGGGCCAGATTGGGTATCGTGACCGTCGTGGTCATCGCAACCTTTATGCTTTCCAAAGAATTAGCGCTCGGTACCGCCATCGGTGTCGCGCTTTCTCAGGTTTCGTTCGCGGTAAACGCGTACGGAGCCGTGGCTAGTGAACGAGGACTTAAACTATGAGCGTGCTTGGAGCAATCGAGGTCGGACATCACCCGTTCGCGCACCTCTTCGGACTGACGATTGACATCGACATCGTCGCCTCCAGCATTCTCGCCGCCGCCATTGTTCTCGGTCTCTTCTTCGCCGCGGCCAACAAGGCCAAGAAGAACGACGGTGTTCCCGGCAAGTTGCAGCTCTCGTTTGAAATTCTGATCGAACAGATTGGCGAACTGGCCGAGTCGGCCATTGGCAAGAAGCACTACAAGCGCTTCATGCCCCTCAGTCTCACCCTCTTCTTGTTCATTCTGGTTTGTAACTGGCTCGGCGCCCTGCCCGCCATCATGGTGAATATCCATGGCGGCGAGTACGAACTACTGCCTCCTCCGACCAGTGACGTGAACCTGCCCCTGGCCATGGCCATGGTCGTCATCGTCTGGGTTAACTTCGAATCAATCCGCGCTCGCGGTATTGGTGGCTACGCCGCCCACTTCTTCCAGCCCTTCAAGGCCCTGGCCCCCATCAACCTGATTGAAGAAATCATCAAGCCCGTCACCATGACCTTCCGACTCTTCGGCAACATGTTCTCCGGTCTGTTGATGATCATGGTTATGACCACCCTGCTCCCGATCTACGCCCTGCCCTTCGGCGAATTGATCTGGAAGCCCTTCGATATGGGCATCGGTGTTATTCAGGCCTTTATTTTCATGCTGCTAACTATCCTCTACTTCGGAATGGCAATGAGCCATCACGACGACGAGCACGCAGACGAAGTCCACGAACTACAAAGCTCTCACTAAAACTCACTAAGGAGAAAAGAAAATGGCAAACACTGACCAAATGGCAAGCGCAGTACGCGTTGCTGGTGCTCTCGTCGGCGGCGGCCTCGCCCTCGGCCTCGGCGCTGTTGGCGCTGCATTGGGTGACGGTATGGCCGGTAGCCAGACCATCGCTGCAATCGCTCGTCAGCCCGAAATCGAAAGCAAGGCTCGTACCTACTTCTTCCTGACCGTCGGTCTGGTTGAAGCTATGTACTTCATCAACCTCGTTTTCGTAGTTCTGTTCGTTTACGTCTTCCAGTCGATCTAGTTATCGCTCGTGGGGTGGGGGTGCGTCGCACCCCCACCCCGTGCGGTTTCATAAATCACTAGGACGAAGAGAAAGTTCGACATGCTCTCAGGCATCTTCTTAATACCCAATGGCACCTTCGTAGTGGAGCTATTGGTGTTTGTCGCCATCGTGGTACTTATTGCCAAGAAGGCGTTGCCCCCCATCATGAAGTCCCTTGAGGACCGTCAAGACAAGATTCGCACCTCCCTCGAAGCTGCTTCACGCGCCCAAGAGGCCGCGAACGAGGCCGCCCAAGAGCGTGAGCGCGTGTTGGCCGAAGCTCGTGAGCAGGGCCGCCAGATTGTGGCGAACGCCCAGTTGTTGTCGGACCAGATCAAGGACGACTCCGCTGGCCGAGGCAAGGCTGAATACGACCGCCTCATCGCCGCCGCTCAGGGTGAAGTCGCCGCCGCCAAGCAGCGTGCCGTGGAAGAAGCTGGTTCTCGCATGAGCGAAGTCACCTTCGACCTCGTCGCCAAGATTGTCGGTCGTGAAGTGGACCAAAATGCCCACCAGGACCTCATCCGCGAAGCAGTTTCAGCGCTGAACGCTGACGCTCGGTAGGACTCGAAATGCTGCCCACCATTGAAGGCTACGCCGCATCCGTGCTGAGCGAGATCGACACGGCGACCACCACGGTCGTCGCAAACGACCTCGCGGCACTGGACACGGCCTCTGACATCAACCCCCAACTACGGGGTGCGATGACGGACACTTCAGTGCCAGGCATCATCCGGGCCGCCGTGCTGGCCGACGTCCTTCAGGGCAAGGTCGACGCCGTGTCGCTGCAGTTGGCGACCTACGCCATCCGAGTTTCACCGGCCCAAGACGCCAACAATGCGTTGCACGATCTCGCAGTCTTTGTTGAGACGTTCCGCCGCGATGGACTCGTGGCCGCATCATCGCTCGGTCTCACCATGGCGCGCAGTCGCGTCGCTGGCTTTGCCGACGCTCGTCTCGCTCGCTTGACCCCCGTGGACATGGAGCAGATTGAAGACGATCTCTTCCGCTGGGCTCGCACCATCGAGAGCACCGATGAGCTCCGCCGTCTCTTGACAGACCGCGACGTCACCATCGCCGCGCGTCAGGCCGTCGTGCAGTCACTCATTGGTGGCCGAGCGCATGCCCAAGCCGTGGCGATTGCCCACTACGTCATTGAGGGCGGTCGCGCCCGTGACGTTGTTGGCACGCTGGACTTCCTCGTCGACCACGTGGCTCGCGCCCGTGACTGGCGAGTCGCCAAGGTCCACGCCGCTAAGGACCTCTCGGACTCCGAGCGCGCCGAGCTAGCTCGCGCCCTCACCGCCATGGTTGGTCACAACGTTGACCTTCAAATCAAGATCGATCCGTCGTTGCTCGCTGGTGTGGTTGTCCACGTCGGCGACATGCGACTCGACGCCACTACCCGTGGTCGCTTGCAGAGCCTCAAAGATGCTCTGGCTGTATCCCGTCCCGCAGTCTTGTCCGTCAGTAACTAAGAAAAGGAACAACGATGTCTGAGTTGACCATTAGCGCGAGCGAAATCACCGAAGCGCTCCGTCGCCATGTCTCTGAATACAACCCCACCGTGGGTGCCGAGCAGATCGGCCGCGTCGTCGAAGTGGGCGACGGTATCGCCCGCGTCTCCGGCCTCCCCTCGGCCAAGGTGAACGAGCTCCTCGAATTCGAGAACGGCACCGTCGGTCTGGCGATGAACCTCGACGAAGAGACCATCGGTGCAGTAGTCCTCGGAAACGTCGACGGCATCGACGAAGACCAGATTGTGCGCGCCACTGGCCGCATTCTCTCGGTTCCCGTTGGTGACGCCCTCCTCGGCCGCGTCGTAGACGCCCTCGGTAACCCCATCGACGGCAAGGGTGCGCTCAACGGCGCCATCCAGCGTCGTATGGAAATCCAGGCCCCCGGTATCACCGGTCGTCAGCCCGTTGGCGAACCACTCCAGACGGGAATCAAGGCCATCGACGCCATGACCCCAATCGGTCGTGGTCAGCGCGAGCTCATCATTGGTGACCGTAAGACTGGTAAGACCACAGTCGCCATCGACACGATTTTGAACCAAAAGGGCCTCGGTGTTAAGTGCATCTACGTCGCTATCGGTCAGAAGAACTCTTCGGTGGCTCAGACCGTAAAGACCCTCGAAGACCACGGCGCCCTCGAGTACACCGTGGTTGTAGTGGCTTCCGCTGGTGACCCCGCACCGTTCAAGTTCTTGGCTCCCTACGCCGGTTGCGCCATGGGCCAGTACTGGATGGAAAACTCCGAGCACGCCCTCGTGGTGTATGACGACCTTTCCAAGCAGGCCGAGGCCTACCGTCAGGTTTCCCTCCTCCTGCGTCGTCCGCCGGGCCGTGAAGCCTTCCCCGGCGACGTCTTCTACTTACACAGCCGTCTCCTCGAGCGTGCCGCGAAGTTGAGCGACGAGTTGGGTGGTGGTTCACTCACCGCACTGCCAATCATTGAGACCAAGGCCGGCGACATCTCGGCCTACATCCCAACCAACGTGATTTCCATCACCGACGGTCAGGTCTTCTTGGAGAGCGACCTCTTCTACTCCGGTGTACGTCCCGCCATCAACGTGGGTAACTCCGTGTCTCGAGTTGGTTCGGCCGCTCAGATCAAGGCCATGAAGTCGGTCGCCGGTACGTTGAAGATTGACCTCGCCCAGTTCCGTGACCTCGAGTCCTTCGCGACCTTCGGTTCCGAGCTCGACAAGGCCAGCCAGGCCCAGCTCGACCGTGGTTACCGTTTGACCGAGTTGCTGAAGCAGGGCTTGAACGCCCCCGTGCCAGTACAAGAGCAAGTCGTCTTGATCTACGCAGCGACCAAGGGTTGGTTGGACACCATTCCCGTCGTTGACATCAAGCGCTTCGAGTCGGACCTCATCACGGCCTTCCGTGCGACCTACGCCGACCTTTTGGAGACCATCAAGACGACGAAGGCTCTGCCGGACACCGACAAGTTGGACGCCGCAATCAAGGCAGTAGTCGACGGCTTCGTCGTCACCACTAAGTAGTTACTGAAAGCAATCGAGAAGGAAAGGAGGTAGGCAATGGCTGGTGGACAAGAACGAATCCTGCGACGACGTATTAAGTCGGTGCAGGCCACACGAAAGATCACGAAGGCAATGGAATTGATTGCCGCCTCCCAGATTCAAAAGGCTCAAGCTCGTATCACGGCGAACCGTCCATTCCGCGACGGAATGGCTCGCCTGATCCAAGAGGTAGTCAAGGGCGACCCGATTCTGGCTAAGCAGTTGTTCTCTTCCGCGGAGAATGTTGAGACGGCCGTCATTTTGGCCATCGTTGGTGACCGGGGACTTTCCGGTGCCTACAACTCATCCGTGCTCCGAGCGACCGAGCGTCTCATCGCGGACCTCAAGAGTCGTGGCGTCAACGTCCGCGTCTTTACCGTCGGCAAGAAGGCCCTGGCCTACTTACGTTTCCGTGGCATTGAGGTTGAAGAGGACTTCGTCGGTTTCGCGGACCGTCCCAACTTCTCCGACGCCCGCCGTGTGGCTACGGCCGTTTTGGCGCCGTACATGAACGGGGAAGCCCAAGAGCTCTACCTCGTCTCTACTAAGTACTTGAGTTCGGCTACGCAGAAGGTTGACACGTCAATCCTTCTGCCCCTCCAGGCTCCCGAAGTCGTCGTTGAGAGCACCAAGAAGCTCGAGGGCTACACCGAATTTGAACCTGAGATTGCGCGACTCGTCGCCGGTCTCATCAAGGTGCCGATTGAGTCAGAGATATTTACCGCTCTGCTCGAAGGTGCCGCCTCCTTCCACACCAGTCAGCAGCGCGCCATGGCCGCCGCGACTGAGAACGCTGATGAACTCGGCCGAGGATTGACCCGCATTATGAACCGAGCCCGCCAGGACTCGATCACCACCGAAATCATGGAAATCGTGGGCGGCGCCGAAGCGCTCCGCTCGGGAAAGTGAGTTACCAATGACCATCGCACCAGAGAAGACGAAATTGGAGACCGGACGCGTAGTCGCGATCGCCGGTCCCGTTGTCGACGTGGAGTTTCCGCCCCACGCACTACCTGAGATCAACCACGCTGTGGAAATGGACCTCGACCTTGACGGCGAGCTCATCACCGTTACGGCCGAAGTCGCCCAACAAATTGGTGAAGGTCGCGTCCGCTGCGTCTGCATGAAGCCCACCGACGGTCTCGTCCGCGGTGCCATCGTGCGCAACACTGGCCGTGGCATCTCGGTGCCCGTTGGTGACGCCGTCCTCGGTCACGTCTTCAACGTGCTGGGCCAGCCCCTCGACACCGATGACATCGGACCCATCGAAGAGCGTTGGGACATCCACCGCAACCCACCGGCCTTCGACCAACTCGAGCCTCGCGCCACCATGTTCGAAACGGGCATCAAGGTCATCGACCTCTTGGAGCCCTACGTACAGGGTGGAAAGATTGGTCTCTTCGGTGGTGCCGGTGTAGGTAAGACCGTTCTGATCATGGAAATGATTAACCGTGTAGCTACTCAGCACGGTGGCGTGTCTGTATTCGCCGGTGTTGGCGAGCGCACCCGTGAAGGTACCGACCTTCTCCTCGAAATGCAGGAGTCGGGCGTTATCGAAAAGGCCGCCCTGGTCTACGGCCAGATGGACGAGCCACCAGGCGTGCGTCTCCGTGTGGCTTTGGCCGCTTTGACGATGGCGGAGTACTTCCGTGACGTCAAGAACCAGGACGTGCTGTTGTTCGTGGACAACATCTTCCGTTTCGTACAGGCCGGTTCAGAAGTATCAACGCTGCTCGGCCGTATGCCGAGTGCCGTGGGTTACCAGCCGACCCTCGCCGACGAGATGGGTGAACTCCAAGAGCGCATCACCTCGACCCGTGGTCGTTCGATTACGTCGCTCCAGGCCGTGTACGTT
>Ga0214919_10004988_pt1 | contig 19089 bp, 20 predicted proteins | sample LL1503_MetaG_FD_177994 | JGI IMG/M metagenome (GOLD analysis project Ga0214919, IMG submission 177994) | Freshwater microbial communities from Lake Lanier, Atlanta, Georgia, United States - LL-1503 | ecosystem: Environmental > Aquatic > Freshwater > Lake | place: USA: Georgia | collected...
TTTGAATAATATGATAAACAATTTTTATAACTAAATACATTTGAATTAAATACATTTGAATTAAATACATTTGAATTAAATACATTTGAATTAAATACATTTGAATTAAATACATTTGAATATCCTGAATATTTACTATAACTTTCACAATTTACTATTTTTATTGAATATAATACAAAAATAACAATTATATACAACATACCTACAAATATGTAATTATTATATTTAAATAATACTTAAATGTATTTATATAATTATAATAAAAATGACAGAGGAATCTTTTAGCCCTGAATATATAAAACATATGACAGAATTTACCAATAGTATATCAAATACTAAATATATTATTGAAGTTACTAAATTTTGTGGATATAGTGAATTTTTATTTGTTTTTAAAAATTCCTCATTATTAGACTTATATAAACATGTTTCTCATCAGTTTTGTTGTAATGATATTAAAGGGCTTTATATTAGAAATGAACAAACCAAATCTAAACAACGTATTCCTATTACTGAACAAATAACAATACGGCAATTTATAATGCAAATTATAAATAGTAACGATGAAATTAAAGACATGTTGAAGCCAGTTTATTCTTTACCTAGTCCAGTAGTTTACCGAATTTATTTTGATGACGGTCATTGTTTTTGTCACACTACAAATGATTGTCTTTAATTACGGCAAATTTTTCTTAACTTCCGCTAAATTGTCACCACATCTTTTAAAAAAATTATGTAATTCAGTTGGATCCGTACCAGTAACACTATCATCTGGAATGAATGTAGTATTGCCTTTCTTATAACACAATAAAACTGGAATACCATTTACCATTTTTTTACTTTTCAATAAAGCGTATACATCAAAACTTTCATCAACATCAATGTCACAGCATATTACCTCATCAGGAGATGAGGCAAAGAACCCATGAACAACATCCTTAATTTTTTGGCAAGGTCCGCACCAAGTGGCACCTAATTTTAAAACAATTAATCCAGGATTATGTCCTAAAAGATGGAAAAACGCATCTCGATTTGCAATTTCACTAACTATTTTTTTGCTCATTATAGTTTTAAAACATATTTAATATTTGAATTTTAAATGTAAATATTAAATCATTAACTTTTATCAATTGTAACTTCCTTTGCAATTTTCTTTAAAATTTTGGTGTTATTCGCATCATTATTAGAGCAAACTGCTTGGATCATTATGTGTGAATAAACGTCCGCCTTATGAGATTTACTACTTGCACATTCAGGATTCTTTTGTTTCCATTCTTTAACCATTTTACTGTTTTTATTGGCAATATCTTCAATGGCTTTTAAAACTTTATCATTGTTTTCATTTTCTTTTTCCCATTTATCCTCGTCTTTCACATACATTGTATCTCGTTTTGAATCGCTACAATGAACTGGGCGCTCGGTGACATCCAGGTCCTTTAGATTCTTTATAATGATTTTAGAGATACCCTCGACATATCCTATTTTTGCTACATTTTCAAGGTCGCTTAATTGCAATTTAATGGAATCTACAAACTCATTAATATTCATCGCATTTTTACATGTTTCATTTAAGAAAAATTGTAAATTAAATGTCTTATTGTGACTGTTAATGTTGGTTATACTGTTGTTGTTAGTTGTATTATTTTTACAAACTTCTTGAAATGATTCAACCATTTTTTGTTGAAACTCTTGATTTTGTTTTTGTAGTTCATTATTACTTTTTACTACTTCTAAAACAAGATTTGATAATATATGTGTATCATTATTTACATAGTTTTCTTGTTTAGTAATTAAAAATGTACATTTTTTTTTATGTTTACATAATCCAGATAAATAATTATATTTATTCCCACAAATGCAGTTGTAATTTGGAACTATTTCATTATCCATTTCATTATCCATTGTTATCCTTTTATGTTTTGCTGTCAATAAATGTCTATCATATTGACTTTTACGTGTGGTCTCATACGAACAATTTTTACACAAGAATTGCGAACTTTTTTGGTCCTTTTTATTATCCATTAGTTCTTATATTAGGATAACAAAAAAGTTCCTAAATTCTTTTTAATTAAAATACTTATAAAAATAAAAAAATTTATCGTCACAATTTGAAAAATTGGGGAATTGTGTTGAGACGCTAAAAAAAATTATGGTCACAACGAAGAGTTTTCCCAAGACCTTTTTACTTTTTGCAAAAATGGACATTTATTTTTGTCCATTTTTTGATTGGCTCACCGACTTTTGAAAATCATATGTTAAATTTATATAATATAATCCCAATATAACTTAAAGAAACTTAACTTTTATCAATTATTACTTCCTTCGCAATTTTCTTAAGAATTTTGTTGTTGTTCGCATCATTGTTCGAGCAAACGGCTTGGATCATTATGTGTGAATAAACGTCCGCCTTATGGGATTTGCTACTTGCACATTCAGGATTCTTTTGTTTCCATTCTTTAACCATTTTGCTGTTTTTATTTGCAATATCTTCAATGGCTTTTAAAACTTTATCATTGTTTTCATTTTCTTTTTCCCATTTATCCTCGTCTTTCACATACATTGTATCTCGTTTTGAATCGCTACAATGAACTGGGCGCTCGGTAACATCCAAAGCCTTTAAATTCTTTATAATTATTTTAGAGAGACCCTCGACGTATCCGATTTTTGCCACATTTTCAAGGTCGCTTAACTGCAATTTAATGGAATCTACAAAATCACTAATATTCATTGCGTTTTTACATGTTTCATTCAAGAAAAATTGTAAATTAAATGTCTTGTTGTGACTATTTGTATTTGTTATATTATTACAGTTATTATAAGAATCCTTTTTCACAATTTCTAAAATTAAGTTTTTAAAATCTTGATTTTCTTTGATAAGATAATTAATTAATTCTTTATCTACTGATTCATTTTTAATAGGTTCTGTATTAGTATTTATTTCATTTTTATATATAATTTCTTCATTTTCACAAGTTTTTTTATGAAGATATAATCCTTGTCTATAACTGTATTCTTTTCCACAAGAACACACATATTTTTTGAGATTTTTTTGTAACTGTCCGTCATTAATTTTATGTTTAGATGTCATTATATGTTTGTTGTATTCACTTTTCCTATAGCATGTATAATGACACTTTTCACAATATAAACACGATTGTGATTTTAGAGAGTTTTCTGTAATCATTTGTAACTATATATATTAGTTACATAAAAATCTCCTAAATTCTTTTTAATTAAAATACTTAAAAAATAAAAAAAATATCGTAACAAATTGAAAAAATTAGAAAAAGTGATGAGACGCTAAAAAAAATTATGGTCACAACGAAGGGTTTTTCCAAGACCTTTTGGACTTTTGCAAAAATGGACATTTATTTTTGTCCATTTTTTGATTGGCTCACCGACTTTTGAAAAACATATGTTAAAATATATAATAAATTCCCAAAGTAACTTAAAGAATAAAGTTTTCTTTTTACTTGTTTTGTGCAACAACAAGTTCGAGTTCATCGATGTCAATGTGAGGCAATTGGACGTGCGATTCCCAGAAATATCTACAATAAGCCCATATAAATTCGCAATCTGTTTTATACCACTTACTATGATATGTTAATAAAGAATTATGTAATTTATCAGGCAATAAATTCAAGCTTTGTTGCGGTAAAACATAAGATAATAACACCAGTTCATTTACAGGATTTGGCAACTTATTTTCAATAAATTCTTCCTCAAAATAGGGTATGTATTGAATCAAATCTGTCAACAATGGCGGATAACTATAATTATAACACCATCTCCAATCAGCGCACCCAGTAGTGTAATATTTCATAGTCCATTCTAGACCTTCTAAATAATTTACACAAATTTGTTTTTTTCTTTCCTCAGTAATTTCAACATTAAATAAACGTTTATAATAGCGTTCTTGCCATCCATATTTGTAAGGATTTATATATTTTTCTAGGTCACGTTCATATGTGGGAATCGCATCGAATTTTTTATAAATATCTTCAGGGGTCTCGGTTTTAAAAAATGTTGTTTTTTCCCTTTTATCACGTAATCTTGTTTCAACCTTTAAATAATTTTCTTCTTGATCAGATAAAAAATTTACCATTTTTCTTACATTTTTCCAATATATTTTTTTACCATCCGTTAAATTATCATTTGTTCCACCCAATGTTGCCTTATATGCCATAATCATTTTATCAACACCACCAGTTCTAATATTTACCGATGGAAAATGAGGCATAAAATCATTTCCCAAAAAGAAACACATGAAAATATAATCATAAATTCGATTTTTATGTTGTTCTGTAGTTAATTCGTTGTTATTATTCATGTCAAGTGTGATTGTTTTAGCTAATTCAGGAATATCAATCAAATACGTTTCATTGGGTTCTAGTTCGGAATTGATGGATTGTATGAAATGCGGTGTTTCTCTAAATAAATATATTTTGTCACTAATCGGCAAATGATTAATTGAAAGCATAATTAAATCTGCGTCCAATCCATATATGATTGAAGTAGAATTTTTATGATACTCTGGATTTTCTCTAATAAATTCAAACAATTTATGTTCTCCTTCTCCAGCCTTGTCACTTAATGACAAAATGATATTTTTCACATTGTACTTTTTCGGTTCATTGTAATAAGCACGTATTTCTCTATTAAGTTCATTCATAAATTTAGTTCCTGGAGTAATTGCGGTAGTATTAAATGGATCTGGCTTAGAATCTTTAAATATGGACTTGGATATTTGCGCCTGATAAAGAGACTTATAACGTCGTTCACGTTGTTGCTCAAGTTTTGCTACAGGTGCCACACCATCAAACGCAATGTAAATGTATGTATCTGGTTCAATTAGCGCAATATATTCGTCAATCTTTTTTATAACACATTGTATGATTGTTTTCACATCACTTTCAAGCAATTTTGTAAAATCTATATTATGAACCGCGTCATAAATAATAGAATTCGAATCTATATAAAGATTGTTTACTTTCAAACAATTTTTATTATATTTTTTAATAATTTTAGAATGTTTTTTAACTATAAAACTAAAATAACTTGGAATGCCCATTTTATATTAATTATAAATATATTTTTAAACCTATTTACTATATAATAATTTACAATACATTATTATATTTACACGTATGTTAATAACCAAACTGTAATTTAGTTGTGTAATAAAAAGTAAATTATTATAAACTATAATTTATATAAATAAAAATGGAAAAAAATGATAAATACAATGAAAAATTATCATTACAAGCAATCGAGAAGAAATTAGAGTTTTTTAAAGATATTATCCAAAGAACAATACTACACGTTAAAAAAGTAAAAAACCTAGATGTTTTAGGAGAAAGCGATGTAACCACATGTATTGACCGATTAAAAGAATTGAGTAAAAAAATAAACGAAATAACAGAACAAAATATTAAAAATAGCGAATTTTTAATAAATAGTTTACAATTAATTAATAATGAATTTTCTAGTTTATTTAAGTCATATGGAAGTCAAGATCTAGAAGATTTATTAATTATTTGTTTCGGCAATAATAATAAGGTTACAACAAATGAATCAGAACAATTAAAGTTTGATTTGTTAAAAAAATACTTTCATCCAACATCCTATAAAATGATAAATAGAAAAGATGAAAAAAATAAGAAGAAAATAAATGATGAACTGATAGACGAGAAAACTCCAAATTTAACATGTTTTGATGTTTCGACAAATTTTAAACAGTTTCATATGAAAGTATATGGTATTAAAATATATATACATAATTTCTTATCCAATAAATCAATTATAATTTATGGTATTATTGATGATATAATATTAGATTTTTTTAATAATAAATTTATTAATATACAAAAAAATAAAATACTAGATAATAAACCAGATGATTCAGATTTTAAAAGCGAAATTTTCAATAATTTTATATCATCATTAACCCTAAAAGATTATTTAATTAACAATGATCATAATGAAATATATAATAAATTTGCCGGATATATGAGTCAAATACATAGTTCCAAACAAAAGACTATTTCACAAACAGTAAAAGAATTTATTACAGATGATTTATTTTCAAAACGTTTAATATTAATTCAACTTCTTATAAAATCCGATAATTATGAAAACCAATATTTGGCTTATTTGTTGTATGATATTCTCTCGAATGATTCAAATGGAAATATAGATACACAAGAACAAGTAAAGTTATTTGATAGTTTTCCGTGGACAATTAAACAACATTTTAGAACCGCAATGAAAAAAACAATTCAATACACAAATGAATTATCTAATTTTGATATTAATAAAATACCATTAGAGCAACAAATTTGTTTATTAAAAGCAAATGATAATGTCAAGGAAAAAGCAATGATTAAATTGAAAGAAGTTAAATCAAAAACAGAGGATTCGGGTTCAAAGGCACGGCAATATTTGGATGGATTATTAAAAATACCCTTCAATATTTATAAAAAAGAACCAATATTGAATTTAATGGATATAATTAAATGTCAATTTAAAGATATTTATAAAAAATATGATATTACAAAAATTATTCAAGAAATACAATTAAAGGATAAATATACTAGCATAGAAGTTTTAAAATATATAAAAGTAATAAAAAATAAATTGTGTCATAAAAATTACGACAACGATTTTATGATTAAAATAAAAAAACAAATATTAAATGGCGATAAAAATAACTTAATTTCAAATATTTCAAATATCAATGATTCAATAGCCATTAGTAAAATGGAATTGACAAAAATTAAATATTCTCATAAAAAGAAAAATGAAATAAAGACTGATATAGATTTGTTTTTAAATAATTGTTTTGAAAATTACAAGGATTTTTTACCAATTTTAGATAAATTATTTAATAATCAACCCATATGTAGCCCAAAATCAGCAACAAATAATATTAACAAAGACATAAATGAGTTAGATGGTAATTTAAATAAAATAACCGAATATATTGGTAATGTTAAAAAAACATTGGATAGTGCCGTTCATGGTCACGAAAGGGCTAAAAAACAAGTAGAAAGAATAATTGGGCAATGGATTAATGGTAACCAAGATGGATATTGTTTCGGGTTTGAGGGACCACCTGGTGTTGGTAAAACATCATTGGCGAAGAAAGGATTGTCTGATTGTTTAAAAGATGATGAAGGTAATAGTAGGCCATTTGCGATGATTCAAATGGGAGGAGATTCTAATGGAAGCACAATACACGGTCATAATTATACTTATGTTGGTTCAACCTGGGGTTCTATAGTTCAAATACTAATTGACAAGAAATGTATGAATCCTATTATTTTTATAGACGAAGTTGATAAAATATCAAAAACAGAACACGGAAAGGAAATAGTAGGTATTTTAACACATTTATTGGATCCAGCACAAAATGATTGTTTTCAAGATAAATATTTTACTGGAATAGATTTAGATTTATCTAAAGCATTATTTATTTTATCCTATAATGATGTTGACGCAATTGATAAAATTTTATTAGATAGAATACATAGAATTAAGTTTGATTCTCTTTCAATAGAAGACAAGCTAGTAATATCAAACAGTCACATTTTGCCTGAAGTTTATAAAAAAATGGGATTAGAAGATATGATTTATTTTTCAAATGAAGTATTAAAATTTATTATTGAGGAATATACATCGGAGTCTGGTGTTAGAAAATTAAAGGAAGTATTATTCGAAATAGTAGGTGAAATTAATTTGGATATTTTGAAAAACTCACATTATGATATTGAATTACCGATAAAAATCATTATTGAAGACGTAAAAAAGAAATATTTTAAGGATAAACATGAGGTAAAACATAAAAAAATACACATTGAAAATAAAGTAGGTGTTATAAATGGGTTATGGGCAAATTCACTTGGTAAAGGAGGTGTTATTCCTATACAAACCAACTTTTATCCGGCTGACAAGTTCTTAAGTTTGAAATTAACAGGAATGCAAGGAGATGTTATGAAAGAATCAATGAATGTAGCACTAACATTAGCATGGAACCTAACTAAATCAGAAGTTAAAAATGAAATAAGAGAGAAACATTCGAACATTTTAAGCGGTGTTCACATACATTGCCCTGAAGGTGCGGTTCATAAAGACGGTCCTAGTGCAGGAGCCGCAATAACAACTACAATTTATAGTTTATTCAATGATTTGAAAATTAAAAATAATATAGCAATAACTGGAGAAATATCATTGGATGGATTTATTACAGAAATAGGTGGTCTAGATTTAAAAATATTAGGTGCAATTAAAGCAGGAGTTAAGGAAATTTTATTTCCGGTTGAAAATAAGAAAGATTTTGATAAATTTTTTGATAAATATAAAGATGATGAACTTATAAAGGATATTAATTTTAATCCGGTAAATCAGATACAAGAAGTATTTGATATTGTTTTTGAATAGTTTATAATCCAATTATTTATAGTTATTGGAAAATATAATAATATAATAATAAAAATTATTATAGATTATTATTATATTATGAGTGAAGGACAAAATCAAAGCGGATGGGATAGAATGAAATCATTTGGAAATAAATTATCATCATTTAAAAATAAGATGAATAATAGTTCAAATAGTCAAGATGATTCAGATCCAGCAAAAATACCAATGTTAAGTGTATTTACATTAACTGAAATAATATTTGTATATTCGCCTATTTTTATTGCATTTATAATTACATCATTGTCATTTATATTTCAAAATTGGAAGGGTATTATTTATTTAGCGTTTCTTATAGCAGCTTGTTTATTAAGAGATTTAATATATAGAAATGGTTTCCCAGATAAAAAAGGGTCTGACTTAGTTGGAAATAAAGTTTGCGATAATATTATATTTAGTAATTATGGAAATGTATCATTTAGTTCATACGTATTCGCATTTACTATAGTATATTTATCAATACCAATGTTTATAAATAAATCTTTTAATCCGTGGTTATTTTCATTATTAATAGTGTACTTTTCTTTAGATATTTATAGTAAATACATTAATGGGTGTATTACAAAAGTTCCTGAATTATTTATTAATGTATTATCTGGAGGATTACTTTCTTTATTAGTAGTTTTATTAATGAAGTATGGTGGATCAAGTAAGTATTTATTTTTCAATGAAACACAAAGTTCAAAAGAACAGTGTTCACAGCCAACAAAACAAACATTTAAATGTGATGTTTATAAAGATGGACAATTAGTTCAAACACTTTAAGTTTTTACATATTTGAAGAATTAATTATCAAATTATTTGCGATGTTATCATCATTGTTATCATCATTGTTATTATTATTATTATTGTTGTTGCAAGTTTGTAAAAAAATCTCAGAACGAGGATAAAAAGATGCAGCGTGAGTTTTAATCCATTGTTTAAAATCTCTTATTATGAATTGACGTTGAAATGACTCTGTTAAAGTCTTCATATTGCCTTTTGTATTATAAACCATTGAAAATTGATTAAATGCTAAGAAAATATTAATATTTTTATATATGTTTAAATTTGAATAATCAAATAGCGGTTTATGTTTTTTTTTATTTACCATATTATGAAATAAATATAACATATTTTTAAAATCTGTTTTATTTGGAATATCAGATGGTGATATTTTTGCTAAAAATTTAGTAGCGTGTTCTGAACATTCAGGGCAAGGTAAATAAACACACGTTCTTCTAATAAGAGTAAATAATTGTGGTATTAATTTATTATAATCTTCTTCGTGAATATTTACGGCTAATATATGAAAAAATCTCCATATAGGAGGTCCCCAAACATCTGGCGGCGACATATTATAAACTAATAAATATAATAAATATAAAGATAATTCACAATTTATATTTATTAATGAAGAAATATAAAACAGAAGGGAATGTAGATTTTTTTAATGAATTATATAAATCATTAGATGAAAAAGAAGAGATACAAGACGATGAAGACAAATGTTTAATAACAAATGAGACATTAATTGATAAATTTGTTAAATTAGAATGCGGACATAAATTTAACTATATACCATTATTTAATGATATTAAAAATCACAAATCCAAGTTTAATTCATTAGAAGCAAATGGAACAATATTAAAACAAAATGAAATAAGATGTCCTTATTGTAGAAAGAAGCAATCATCTGTTTTACCTTATTATGAAGATTTATTAATTGAGAAAATAAATGGTGTAAATTATTATGATTCAAATTCTTCAAGTTTAGGATGTATTTATTCACAAAATGGATGTCAATTTAAGTTTGTATATAAATACCATGATGGAACTACTAAAGAATATGATTGTTATCAAAAACATGTGTATAATTTTGAAGATGGAAAACAATATTGCTTTCATCATCATGACATTATGAAAAAGAATTTAATTAAAAAACAAAATTTAAAGATTAAAGAAGATATTAAAAAGGCTAAAATTGAAAAATTAAATAAGTTAAAAGAGGAGAAACAGAAGGCAAAAGAACAGTTAAATAAGGCGAAAGAAGAAAAGAAGAATTTAAAGGAAGAATTAAAGAATTTAAAGGAAGAATTAAAGAAAGTAAAGGAAGAAAAAAAGAAGATAAAATTATTACAAAAACCTCAATCGCAAATAGCTGTTATACCTAATTTAGAGAATGAAGAAAATACAATTATTGAACCATCACTCCAAATATGTTGTACAATGTTAAAAAATGGTAATCAATGTTCTAAAAATATATACATGGATAATTTATGTAAAAGACATTATAATTTGAAAAATACGGAAAATATTGAAAAATAATTCTAGTTAATGTAAACAATATAAAAATAAAACATTCATTACAATTATATGGAAACCAAAGAACAATTAGTAAACAATGTAAAGGAATGGATAAAAATTGATAATGAAATAACACAATTAAAAACAGAAATTAAGGAAAGAAATAATAAAAAAAAATCCTTAACCGAGAATTTAGTTGTTACTATGAAAAATAATTCAATCGATTGTTTTGATATTAATGGAGGAGCGCTTGTTTATAAAAAGAACACTGTTAAAAAACCAATTAATAGTAAAAGCCTGTTATTAGCTTTACAAAATTATTATAAAAGTGAGCCTGCTAAAGCAGAAGATTTAACAAAACATATTTTAGATAGTAGACAAGAACAAGTAAAAGAAACAATCAAACGTAAAATAAATAATTAAAATATAAATAAGGTTAAATATTAATTATTATAATAATTATAATAATTAATGGAATATATTAGCAGTAGTAGTTCTGATGATGATGATGATTATAACCCTATAGAGGAAAAAAAATATAATTACAATATTAATCATTTATTAAATGACAATATAGATATAATTTTAGAAAGCAATAGTTATAATAAAATATATCTATGTTGCTATGAAGTAAATAATAAAAAAGAATTAACTGCTCCATTTCTTCAATATTATTTAATAAATGACAATTTGTATGAAAATTTAACGTTTCCTGATTTAAATTTATTAAATATTAATTTAGATACTGATAATTTAGTCGAATACGCAAAAGGATATTTGTTTATGTTATTCAATAATAATTATAGCCTGAATGACAATCTTGAATACAATGGAGCAATGTATTATAAGGATGATATTTATTTGTTTTTTGATCTATCAAAATGTAAAATACAAATAGATTTTTTATTTAAAAACAGCAAAATATGGTTGTGTTTATTAGATGAAATAGTGAATCAACAAAATATTTGTAATATAAATATATCGAATAGAGTAACCAATTTTTTTGTAAATAACTATGATTTAGTGTTTTTATATGACAATAATGATAATATTTATGAAACACCGTCTGCTTGTTATGTAGGGAAAAACTGGAATAAATTAAATTTTACACACATATTTGGAGTTTCGAAATCAGATAATAAATCTATATTGGGACCTTATTATTATTTTAGTAATTTTAACAATGCTGTTGAACAGTGTGACTATTCAGATAAATATGATAAAATGGGTATAATACGGTTTGCGGTGTTTACAGGAGTAATAAAAATAATTACAAATATGGAAAGTAATTCTAATGACGAATCGTCTACTAAAAAAGAAATGTTAAATGATCCTCAATTAAATAATAAATATCAAGCATTAACATCCAGAATAACGGATCATGATGGTAAATGGGCAGAAGAATATGACAGTGCTTATATTGGTTATTCTATAGAATTAGATGATGGAACAAAATTAAAAGAAAATTGTTTAACCGTAGTTAAAAAATATGAACAACAGTTACCTTTAACATGTCAATACATTGATAAAAATTCGGTTTTGATATCCACACAGAATAAGTTTAAAAAATACTCAATATTGTAATAATTATTTTATTTTATTCTAAAATAATTATATAATATGATGACATTAAGCGAAATAATTACGTATCTTGGAGTATCGTTAATATTATATTATAGTCTAACTAATATATTAAATTTTTATGGTATAGGTCAAGATGTTTATAGTATATATGTATTGTTTTATCTTCTTCTTATGATTTTTATATTAATTTTACCAAGCAGTTATCCTGAGGTATAATAAAATACATTAATAAAGTAAAATTAAACATTTGGATCTCCTGAAATATTAATAACAACATTTTGTGAATCTGTATTTGCTTTTGGTTTTTGATTTGTCTTATTTTTTTCAATAATTTTCTCTAGTGTTTTAATATTCATTTTATCTTTTAAATTATCATATATTTCTGATTCCATTGGTTCTCTGTTATTTAAACTGGTAAAAGAAGTAATAAAATCATTTACAATTTGGTTGTTATTTTCATTAGTTTTTTTAAGTTTTATTTCTTTCATTTGTTGTAAATTTGCGCTTTCTAAGTTTCTTTTTTCATTTTTGGATTCATCATACCATGGATTTTTAAATGTATCAGCACATATTTCTGGTAATATTATTTTTCCATAAGTATTTGAATCTTTAAATGTCTTCTTAAATTCATTGATTATTTTCTCTGGAATACTTGGACTTGTTTCCATTAATCTATCAAATTCTTCTTTACAAAAATCAATAAATTTGGTTACATCTTTTCTCTCGTGTGGGTGTTTAGCTAATTCAATCTTTATATTTCTATAGAATTTATCCCATGCTATTCCGCCTACACGATGAGACTCATTTAATTGAGAAATTTTTAAAAATTGTTGTATGGTGCTAATAATTCCTGCTAAAATATTAAACCCACCGACAGTCATTACGAACAAATTCTGATATTGGATTGGAACTCTTTCTTGAGCAAAATTTGCTGTTCCAGTTAACGTAGATATAACAATTACCGGAATAGTATACATTGTGTTTAAAGATGAGTAATATTCATGTGCCTTTGAATGTAACCATTTGAAACACATTGCTTTGTCAGCCCATTCAATTAATATACCTTCGTGTTCATCACTCCATTCAATAGTTTTAACTACACTACCATTATCAAAAATAGTAGTTAATTCTTCATCTATATCACTCATATTTATATATTATATAAATAATAAATAAATAATAATAAATAAATATTATAATATTATATTATGGAATCAAGAGTTACCGCACTTAAAAATAACTTTAATAACATTAGTGTTATTCGTAATAATGTAAAAGATATTTTCGATTTTTTACAAATTAGGATAAACAAACTAAAGTTTTTTTATTCCGAGTTTATTAAAAACAATAAAACAGAATTATTTATTTTTGGGTTAGATTCATTTCATTTTCAGAGCAGATTAATTGATATTGAGTATGAAGGAATGTATAAGATTTTTAGGTCAATTAATAACCGCATGTATTGCGAATATTTCAAATTATACAAGATTATTGTTTCTTACATTAAAGATACCATTAACGACAAAAAATTATTGGAATTTATTAAAGTAAATAATTTTCCAATATACAAAGATTTAGAACCAGAAAAAGAATACAAATTTGAAATAATTATAGAAATACACGAACATATATTAATATTAATTACGTCTATTATTGGAAATTTAACAAATAAAGAAAACGAATATAAATTATATCTTGATAAAAATCAAATAGGATTAAATATTGATAATTTTGTAAACACATACAGTTTTGATGTAATAATGATGAGAGAAAAACTAAAATTGTTTTTAACGTATATTGAATTTTTTCATAAATTACACACAAAATATTTACAGCGTTTTAGTAATAAAATACAACTTATGAACACACATATTAATGATGATATTAAATTTGATGAAACTGTTAAGATTAATAATTCAAACAACTTAACAGACACAAAAAGTTTTGATAATTCAAGTTTATTATTATCTCCAAGAATCAACAGTTCTAGTCACAAAAATACAGGATTTTTACAAAAAAGCATGGATTCTGTAAATAGTTTATTTTCTATTAGTAAAAATACTGATAATCAGAGTATAAATTTAGTTATTACTAGTGATAAATTATTAGATAATGAAAAAATAAGTGAGCAAAAGATTAATACGGCATTTACAACTATTGATAACATCTGTAATACAGTCATTAATAATTCAAATGACAAAAATGAAAATGAAGAATTAAACAATTTTTTTGAAAACCCTATAAATATGGATCAAGATTATCATGAAAATGTTGTAAATAAAATAGAAGAATTTGTTGAAAATGTTGTTGAAACTAATGAAATCAATACTTCTTCTTTAATAGAAGACATTGTTAAAAAGTATGAAATAAAGGCACCTATTTTAATAGACGAAGTTGTTGAAATAAAGGCACCTATTTTAATAGACGAAGTTGTTGAAATAAAGGCACCTATTTTAATAGAAGAAGCTGTTATAAATAATCAAAAAAGTGAGGAAGAAATTAATAATGATGATGTGTCTGTATTGTCACTAGATAGCGCAATAGGTGAAGAAGATACCAAAGAAAAGGAAGAGCCTAAGAAAAAGCGCGTATACAAGCCTAGAAAGAAGAATTAGTGTGTTTAAATCCTTTAAATTCTTTTTATAATATATAAAAAAATTGAACTAAAGATAATATATTATAAAATATAGTATAAAGAGAAAATGGAAAAGAGACTTACTAAAAAGGCAAATGAATATTTTAAAGAATTTAAAGATAATATTAAAGACAAGGCTGAAAAAATGGGTCTTACAAAGAACGAACATGTAAATCAATTAATACAATATATTTATGACCATGACCCACTGTGTTTTAATAAGGAAGATTTTCAAAAACGAAAGCGCGTTAAAAACGTGGTGCCGTTATTTGATAGATGTTGTGCAAAGCGCGCCAGTTGTGAACAATGTACTCGACGAAAGAAGAATGGTAGTGAATATTGCGGAACTCACGTAAAGGGAACGCCTCATGGAATCGTTCAATCGCAAGAAGAGAGTAAAAATACGACACAAAAAATCGAGGTTTATGCGAAGGATATACAAGGAATAGTATATTACATTGATAGTAATAATAATGTGTATCAAACCGAAGATATTATTAAGAACAAGATTAACCCCAAAATTATTGCCAAGTATGTAAGAAATGGAGAACATTTTAGCATTCCGGAATTTAATATTTAGAATTATATAAATATTATATATATGTCTCAAGGCTTTGTAAATTTAGGAAATTTAATACCCGGAGAAAGATATTCTTTTACAACAAAGGATGTACCTGGTGGTAGAGCACAAGGCACATTTGATAGAGCTATCCTCAAGCCTGGTATGGACAATCAATATTTTTTTACAAATGTTTTAGAACCGAATGGACCTGCTGGTAATGTTAATTATACCAGGCCAAATGACTACCCACGAAATATTATTCATCTACCACTTTATGGAGAACCACAAATTCTACCATCTAAACCGTCTCAACCAGATGACGAAGATCTACTACCTCAGCCACTAGGTCGGGGCGATAAATCAAGAAAAACAAAACGTCGTCGTAATAGGAAATCGAAAAGACGTCGTAATAGGAAATCGAAAAGACGTCGTTAAATTATAAAAATGTAAATTAGTTTAACAATTTTTTTATAATTATTTTTTTATTATATGGATGAATATAGTAAAAAAATATTTGCTACTTCTGGAATATCTTTTGAAAATATAAGTGATTTAGATGGATTAATGATACCACGAGAACAATTGTTATCTGATTCAAAGTATGATGAAATTAAAAAACTTATTCCGGAATTGAAGAAAATATATAGTTCATCTTTTATGACTGGACTACAAAGAAACGCTTATAAGCATCAAAAATGGCCACTGTTGAATTTAATTAGACAAATATTGAACGCATATAATTATGAGATGGAACCAATAAGAAAAAGTGATGGATACACATTAGAGGGTGTAAAAAAATATAAAAGATTTTTTCAAATAAAGAAGATTATTATAAAAAATAATACAATAGAAAATAATAACAATAACAATAATGAAAAAAATTGAATAATTTAATAACCTATATGTTGATATTAAATTATATAAAATGGAATATGAATTTAACAACACTATAGATAACGAAATGTTCATTTATGATATAGAAAACGAATGTATTTTACCCAAAGAAGAAATTTATAAAACCAATAATAATCAGGAAACTAAAGATGAAGCACGTGAGTCACTAATACAACCTAAATCAATTCTTTATAAGGTTAAAGACAATGATGATATAACTATGATTATAATTAAAACAATCGTAATTCTCTTTATAATATCTTTTGTATTACCATTTATAATTATAGACTTATACATTGGTTATACTGATAAAACATGCGTTAATATTTATCCTGATAAATTAAAAATCAGTTTAAGTATATATTTAAAAGTTAATTCGTATATATTGTTATTTATTTTATCAATTTATATTTCTTTTATTTATAAAAAAATACAATTATTTGCTTATAATGAAATAATAAGAACCATATTTGGGTTATTTATTTACATTAGCCGAATTATTATGTTTGGATGGAATGTATTAGGAGCCATTATATTTTGGGGTTATATTGCTGAAAAAGGTAATTGTTCTGTTGTAATTTATAATTATTTATATGCCACATTTATTATTAAATTATTGATAATAATAGTTTTAATTTCAAATACAAAAAATAATATGAAAGATAATTAAATATATTTATCCAAATGTGTTTTCAGTTGAATAATTTATGTATAAAAAGCCATCTTCATCTTTATAATTCTCATAAAGAGTTATCATACTTGTTGATGTAGGAGGTATAGTATTACTTATAAAAATATACAACGCAACTTCTGATGAAATATTTATATTTTGACGTATTATATATAAAAAATGACCTACTAATAAATCAAATGGTACAAGGTATTTTGTTTTTTTTATTTGTGGAATATTAATAGATTTTTGATATCTTTCGCATATAATAGGAATTCTATATGGATACTTTTGTATTATTTTACAAGCTTCGTTATATCTTTCTGTAAATGAAAACTTATTTTTATAGTTCATTCATTTAATTATTGATAGATTTTTATATTATTATTAACTTTATTTATTAATTTGTAAATAAAAAAGAAGCCTTGTATGGCAACTTTTTTGTTTATTTGTTTATTTGTTTATTTGTTTATTTGTTTAGTTGTTTGTTATTTGTAGTTAATTTATTTGTTTATTTGTTTGTTTATTTGTTTGTTTATTTGTTTGTTTATTTGTTTGTTTATTTGTTTGTTATTTGTAGTTAATTTATTTGTTTATTTTGTGTGTATTATTTTTATGATAATGAAACAATATAAAATATTTACGCATCTAAAAGAAGATCATCTGGTGGATTGGGTGTATTGTAAAATACGTCTAGTACGGGGTCTGCTGTGTAATATAACCCTCCATCTTCATCCAATAATGGCATTCTTGTTTCGTGATTATATGACATTGAATAATCCTTAATCGGGTAACTGGGTTTGTCAATCATTATACCACATACCTCATATGCGCATGTATTACAGTAAAGAGAAGATTTATAACGAAAACTGTACATTTCCTCCTCACACTCGCCACATTCACAGCAAGTAATGTATTTGCGAGGAGAGTCGTCGCAACGGCATCGAGTCATAAGAGGTTTAGAATCATCATCTAATTCTTCTTTTTTCGCGCTTGATTGAATTCGATTATTCATTATATATTTATCAATCATCAGGTTGATGTCTTCAGTGTCGTATTGAGGCGTCGAATTCTTATTATGATGTTCCATAATGTCAATATAATTATCAAGTATCTCTTTTGTCCTTGCTACTTTTTCGGCAGTCGCTGAACCAAGAGGCGGTAAGTCGTCGATGTCTTCGTCTTCGTCGCAAGTATTTAGTCGTAAATATTCTTCGTATTGTTTGTCCCAAAAATCTTCTTGTTCTTCTCTTTCTGTCTTTGTATTATGAGTATCAATGTGTATTTCCTGTAAATGGTCAAAGTTATGTATAGAGTAGTCAAAATCAGGGTTATCCTTTACGGAGCATGTATGACGAGTATTACGTAATTTCGCAATTTCATCTTCGCTAAGGTTGTATGCGGAGTCAAGTATTTCATCGATTTCATCTTCAATACGAGAAACTTTGTAATCATTCTCACAATCAGGATCCAAATTGTAATGAGTTTCTTGTTCTCCTTTTTCACATATTTGATAGTAGCATTCGGGGCATACCCACGTGTTATTATGTGACATTAAATAGTCACAATTAGTGCTAGTTTTGCAAGCATCGCACATATCATAATGTTCCTCGTCGTTGTAGTAAGTAGGTTTGTTAAAGTGTGTCATGGTACTAAAAGTATATATTTATTATTTTATACATTTCTAAAAAAAATAAAAAAGTATTTCAATTTTTTATTTTTGTGTTTTTCTAAATAATATATTTTTTACTTTTTATAAAGAGGTTCTTTTTTTAGCAGCTTCTTCTTTTTTAGCAGGAGTTCCTTTTTTAGCAGGAGGTGCTTCTTTCATTTTGCTGTCATAGCCTTCTCGAAATCCCTCGGTGTGTGAGTAAATGCCGAAGAAAGCCATAAGAATCAATAAATATGGGAATAATACGAGGAACCATGCCAAATAGGAGAATCCCTTGTCGCACAAACATGCTAGAATAAGAGTCCAAA
>Ga0214919_10004989_pt1 | contig 19089 bp, 18 predicted proteins | sample LL1503_MetaG_FD_177994 | JGI IMG/M metagenome (GOLD analysis project Ga0214919, IMG submission 177994) | Freshwater microbial communities from Lake Lanier, Atlanta, Georgia, United States - LL-1503 | ecosystem: Environmental > Aquatic > Freshwater > Lake | place: USA: Georgia | collected...
GCGATCTCGCCGATGGTGAGGCCATGGACATAAGGCGTCTCGTAGGCGCCCACATAGCTGCGCCATTTGCGATCAAGGAAGGGGCCGTCGACCTTCTCTCCGCCGAGCGGATTCGGGCGATCGAGGACCACCACGCGCACGGGACGCGGCAGCGAGAAGCATGCCTCGATCACGTACCGCATGCAGCTGATGTAGGTATACGAACGAGCGCCGATATCCTGGAAATCGATGACGATGACGTCGAGGCCGGACAGCATCTCCGCCGTCGGACGGCGCGTCGCTCCGTAAAGCGAATAGATCGGAAGACCCGTGCGCGCATCCTTCGCATGGCCGACGGCGACGTCGGCTGCGGCGACGCCGTCGATCCCATGCTCCGGGCCGAAGAGCTTGACCAGTTTCACGCCGGGCGCGCGGGCGAGCACGTCGACGGTACGCTGACCGAGGCCATTGACGCCGGCGCGGTGCGTCACGAGGCCGCAACGCAGCCCCTTAAGTTGGGCGAAGCCATCGGCGGCGAGCACGTCGATACCCAACATGACCTTGCCCGTGATCGGCGCGACGGGTGTCGGCGCGGCGGGCGCAGTTCCGACGGAGCCGCCGCCACCGCCGCCGGCGCAGCCGGAAAGAACGACGGCGCCCAGCGAACCCAGGGCGGTGAGGTGAAGAAACTCGCGGCGATCCATGGGAAGCAGTGCCGCCCAGCATCGGCGGTTTGCCGAAGGGTTCAAAGTCCGAATTCGAAAATCCGTTTGCAGGCGAGCGGCCCCGCCGACACCTTGCCGTCATGCGCGTCGCCCTCCTCGGTTCCGGTCGCGGCTCCAACGCCGACGCGGTCCTCCGCGCCCAAGCCGAAGGTCGCCTCGGCAAGGCTAAGGTGGTCGGCATCTGGTGCGACGTCCCGACCTGCAAGATGCTCGAACTAGGCCCTAAGTACGGCGTGCCTGCCCGCTTCCTCGACACGGGTCCCTTCAAGACGAAGTTCTCCCCGGAGCGCGAACAGGCTTGGGCCGATGACCTCATGGCGGCCAAGGTCGATCTCGTCGTCCTCGCCGGTTTCATGCGCGTGATCAAGGCGCCGCTGCTCGACGCCTTCGCGGGTCGAATCATCAACCTTCACCCCAGCCTCCTGCCGGCCTTCCCCGGACTCGACGGCATCGGTCAGGCTTGGAACGCGGGCGTCCCGGAAGCCGGTTGCACCGTCCATTGGGTCAATGCCGAGGTCGACGGCGGCGCCCACCTTGGGCAGACCCGCGTGCCCCGCGAGACGACGGACACCCTTGATACTTTCGCTCACAAGATCCATGCCGCCGAGCATGCCCTGCTCCCCGCCGTGATCGCCCGCCTGAGCGAGACCCTTTCCTGATGATCGAACTGAAGTGCCCCATCCACGAAGACATGGTCCAGCCGCTGGAAGACCATTTCTGCGAATTGACCCGCTCTTCCTGGATGCTTTTCCATGAAGGCCCCGGGAAGCCCCACTTCGTGATGGGCTACTTCGACACCAAGCCCGAAGCCGACGAAGCGTGGGCCGGCCTGCGCAAGGCCTTCAAGAAACTCCCTGAGGCCTATGAAGAGACCATCATGGCCGACAAGGACTGGAAGGAAGCCTACAAGGAGCACCTCAAGCCGTGGGATCATGGACGCCTCCACTGGGTCCCCGCCTGGATGCGCGGAAAGCATGCCGTGCCGGCCGAGGCCGCGGTGATCTGGTTCGACGCCGGACTGGCCTTCGGCACCGGCGACCACCCGACGACCCGTCTCTGCGCCATCCGCATGATGGACTTCCTCGAGACGCATCCCGCCGCGAAGGTTTCCGTCACCGACGCCGGCTGCGGCTCGGGTATCCTCGCGCTTTCCGCCGCCAAGCTCGGCTGCGGACGGATCGCCGGCTTCGACCGCGATCCCGAATCCGTCCGGGTCAGCATCGCGAACCGCGAAGAGAATGGTATCGCCGATGACGCGGTCGCCTTCCACCACGCCGGCCTCGAAGAAGGCTTCCGCCTCACCGGCCGCGCCGACATCGTTCTGGCGAACATCATCAGCGACGTGCTCTGCATCTACGCCGACAACCTTGTCGACTCCGTCAGCCCCGGCGGCGTGCTTGCTCTCAGCGGCATCCTCGCCAAGGAACAGGACACCGTCCGCGCCCACTTCGAGGCCAAGTGCCGCACGGCCTGGGGTGACGCAATGAAGTCCGACGGCCGTGTCATGGGCGAATGGAGCGACGTCGCGCTCTTCCGACCCCTCTGAGCAGTTGCTCGGACGTCGCTTCCCCTTTCCTTCGACCCATGCCTGACAACACCGCCCAACGTATCCGCTTCGGTCGCATCCTCTCGATCGCGTTTGGCCTCCTGTGCGTCGGACTCGGCATCAACGGTCTCCTGGGGGGCTTCAGCCTGGGCTCGCTGCATATCCCGCCGCGCTGGGATCCCGCCGTCGTCACCTTCCCCGTCGCCCTCCGCGCGGAGTGCTGGTTCTTCCTCGCCTACGCGGTCCTGCTTTTCCTCCCTTGGCGCCGCATCGAGAACCGCAAAGTCTGGGGGTGGCTCTTCGCGCTCCTCTGTCTCGCCTCGGTGCTCTTCGCGTTCACGATGATCTGCGAGGTGATGGCCAAGAATTACATCGCGCAGAACGCCCACGTGAAGGCGAAGATCCCGGTCTTCCAAGCCGTGCTGCTCTTCCTCGGACTCGGTCAGATCCCGGTCGAACTGTTCAGCCGCAAACCCGAGCTGCTCGACTGATCAGAGCGCGGCGTGCAGCGCTTCGGCGCGACGAATCGCTTCCTCGACCGTCGGCGCGGTCACCGTGATATGGCCCATCTTGCGGCCCGGAGCGGCCTTGCCCTTGTCGTAGAGGTGCAGCTTGGCGGAAGGATCCGCGAGGACCTTGGTCCAGTCCGGCTCCAGGCCGTCACGCCAGACGTCACCGAGCAGGTTGACCATCGCGGAAGGAGCGAGCGGCTTCGTGCCGCCGAGCGGCAGGCCACACACGGCACGGATATGCTGTTCGAACTGGCTGGTCTCGTTGGCGTCGAAGGTCTGGTGACCGCTGTTATGCGGACGCGGGGCGAGCTCATTCACGACGATACGTCCGTCCTTCACGAACATCTCGACCGCGAGGAGACCGACGAGCTGGATCTTCTCGGCGATGCTCAGCGCCAAGGCGCGCGCCTCGGCGGCGGTGGCTTCGGAGATCCGGGCCGGCGAGATCGAAAGATGGAGGATATGGTTACGGTGGATGTTCTCCGCCGGGTCGTAGACGGCGGTGCGACCGTCGACCGTACGCGCGACGAGGACCGAGATTTCCATCTGGAACGGTACCCAGGCCTCGAGGACGCCGACGGCGCCGCCGATCTTATCCCAGGCGACGGCGAGATCCGCCTCGGCAGTCGGTAGTTTTACCTGTCCTTTGCCATCATAGCCGAAATCAGCAGTCTTCAAGACACAGGGGAAGCCGACGGTCTTCACCGCGGCCTGAAGCTCGGCGAGCGAGGATACGACGGCGAAGTTCGCGCACGGGATGCCCGAGGCACGGAGGAATTCCTTTTCGCGGCGGCGGTTCTGACAGGTCGCGAGGACGTTGGCCGAGGGATGGCTCGGGACGGACTTCGCGACGAATTCGACGGCCGAGGGCGGGATGTTTTCGAATTCGAGCGTGATGCGGCCGCAGCCCTGGGCGAAGCGCGTCAGCGCGGCGGTGTCGGTCCAATCGGCGGTGATATGCTCGTCGGCGATGCCCGCGGCGCAGGCTCCGGCAGACGGATCGAACGTGCGCACCTTGTAGCCAAGCCGGCGCGCGGCGATGGCCGACATGCGGCCGAGCTGGCCGCCTCCGAGGATGCCGATGGTGCCGCCGGGCTGCAGGGGTCGCTCCATGGCTTAACGCTTCTTGCCTTTGCGGCCGGGAATCGGGTTATCGAGCACGGCCTTGGTCTGCTCGGCGCGATAGGTGTCGAGCTTCTTGGCCAACTTGGCGTCGGAAAGCGCGAGGATCGCGGCGGCGCCGAGGGCGGCGTTGATCGCGCCGGCGCGGCCGATCGCGAAAGTGTGGACCGGGATGCCGGCCGGCATCTGGACGATCGAAAGGAGCGAGTCGATGCCGTCGAGGGTCTTCGACTGCACGGGCACGCCCATGACGGGGAGCGAGGTCATGGCGGCGACCATGCCCGGGAGATGGGCGGCGCCGCCGGCTCCGGCGATGATCACCCTCAGGCCACGACGGCGGGCGGCCAAGGCGTAGTCCTTGAGCTTGAGCGGCGTGCGATGGGCGCTGACGACCTCGGCCTCGAAGGCGACGCCAAGCTTCTTGAGCGTGTCGGCGGCGTTGACCATCGTCTCCCAATCGGACTGGGAACCCATGATGATGCCGACCTGTGGGGCGGAGGAAAGCGCGCGAGCCATGCCTGAAGCGTGTCGCAGCCCTGCCCGCCTGTGAAGCCCGAAGCGAAAAAACTACTCCGCGAAAGGCACGTATTCCGGCACGAGGTCGCGCATCCCCTGCTTGCAGGCCTGTCGTTCCAAGGGAAGGAGGGCGCGCACGCGTCCCACCAGCGCCTCCGATGAATCCTGCGGGGCGTGGTCCGCCACGAAGCGGAAGACGCGCGGGTGTTCGGTCGGGCGATACTGTTCCCCTTCATATTGCAACTCCTCGACCAACTTTTCTCCCGGGCGCAGGCCGATGATACGGATCTCGATATCGATGTCGGGACGAAGACCGCTGAGCTCGATGAGCTGCCGGGCCACGTCGATGATCTTCAAGGGCTGGCCCATCTCCAGGACGAGGATGTCTCCGCCGCTGCCGAGCGTGGCGCTCTGCAGGACGAGACCGACCGCCTCGGGGATGGTCATGAAGTATCGCTTCACTTCCGGGTGCGTCACCGTGACAGGCCCGCCCGCATCGATCTGGCGACGGAACATCGGGATCACCGAGCCGGAAGATCCGAGGACGTTGCCGAAGCGTACGGCCAGGAAGCTGGTCTTGCCGCCGGACTGGGCCTGCATCGCGCGGACGACGCGTTCCGCGAGCCGCTTGCTGGCGCCCATGACGTTGGTCGGGTTGACCGCCTTGTCCGAGGAGATGAGCACGAACTTCGCCGCGCCGTGCTCCGCGGCCAGACGGGCGACGATCTCCGTGCCGAGGACGTTGTTCTTGAGGGCTTCGGAAGGCTGCGACTCCATCATCGGCACGTGCTTGTGCGCGGCGGCGTGCAGGACGAGCTCGGGCTTGAACCGGACGAACACGTCACGCATGCGGTCGACGTCGGTGACATCGCCGACGATGGGCGTGATGAGCGCCCCGGCGCCGGCGGCGATCAGTTCCTGTTCGGCCTGATAGAGGAGCACCTCGCACTGATCGAGCAGGATGAGGCGGGCAGGCGAACGCGCGGCGAGCTGGCGGCTGAGCTCCGAACCGATGCTGCCGCCGGCCCCCGTGACGAGCACCGTGCGGCCCTTGACCATGGCGTCGATGGCTTCGTCGTCGAGCTTGGCGGGCTCTCGGCCAAGGATGTCCTCGACGGAGATCGGGCGGATATCGCTCGCGCGCACGCGGCCGCCGGCCAGCTCGGACATGGAGGGGACGACGAGGACGCGGAGGTTGCTGGCCGAGGCGAGCGCGCTCACCTCGCGGATGCGGCGGACGGCCGAGGCGGGCAAGGCGAGGATGATCTCGGTGATACCGTATTTCTCGGCCAGCTCGGGCATGCGCTCCGGGGCGCCGATCACCGGCACGCCGTGGATGTGCAAGTCATGCTTGGCGACATCGTCATCCAGGAAGCAGACGGGCTCGATGCCGTGGCCGAGTCGACTCATGAGCTCGGAGACGAGCTGAGCCCCGACCTGACCGGCGCCGACGATCGCGATGCGTTCGACCACGCCCTGGGCGGCCTGCTGCTTGCTCCAGAAGCGTTCACGCAGCGCGCGGATCGACACGCGGAAACCGACGAACAGCACGAGGGACAGGTTGAAGTCGACGAGCGTGACGCCGCGGGGCACGCTGAATGCCTGAGCCGGGTTGCCGCTCCCGATGAGCGACGGCAGCAGGAAAGCGAGGGCGGTCGCGGCGGCCAAGGCGAAGCCCATGCGGAGCGCGTCAGGTAGCCGGAAGTAATAGAAGACACCGCGGAACTGGCCCCACGCGCCCAGCAGCAGCACCTTGAGGGGAATCAGCCAGAGGAGCACCATCGGGCGCTGCACATGCATGTAGGCCTCGGCTGCCTGGCGCTCGCCGATGGTCATCTCTTCCGGTCCGGCGAAGCGCAGTTCGTAGGCGAACCAAAGGGACAAGGCCGCCAAGACGCCGTAAGCGGCGAAAAAGAACGCTGCGCGTTGGAGGCGATTGACCGGGGCAGCCATGGGGTGGCTTGATAATCAGGAACTCGGCCTTTTATTCAATGACGATACGAAAGCCCAAGGTGCGGCTCTTCTCCCGCTTGAAAACCGACCGGGCGGAGAGTCCCTTCCCGAGCGGGGTGAGGATGCTCCCTCCGAGGACCGGGGCGCGGGTGTCCCCGGGCGACGCGAGCGCCCACTCTTCGACGTTGCCCAGCAGATCGTGGATGCCCGCGGCATTGGCTTCGGAGCTACCGACCAGATGCACGGACGTTCCGTCCGTGTTCTCGGCGGTCCAGGCCTGGGCCTGGAGGGTAGGTTTGCCCAAATCGCCGGCGGCGGCCGTGAATTCGGCCGGCGTCGGCAGACGCACCTTGGCGCCGAGGATCCAGCCGAGCCGGAGAGCGAAGGCCTCGGCCTCGGCATAGGTCACGGACTCGACCGGGTTGGCTTCCCGGCGGGTAGAACTGGGATTGGACCCCATGACGGAGGCATAGAGACCTTGGGGGATTTCCGTCCGATAGATTCGTACCGACGAAGCGGGCACAGGTCGGAGATTTTGGTCGATGTTGCTCAGCGCGCCACGCACGGCGGCGCCGTTCACCGCGAGGTATTCCAATTCCTTGCGCTCCAGGTCCTCGGTCAGGAACGTGCCGGTGTTGGCCGATCCGATGCGGCGGGCTTCGACGACCAGGTCGTCGGCCAACCGGAGCGCTTCATCGGCACGGCGGCGGCGTAGGGCGGCGCGCAGCTGCTCACAGCGGGCGCGCAACGCGACGATCTCATCATGGAAGCGGGCGAAGTTGAGACGCGTGGCGATGGCGGCCTCCTGCGTGCGGTCGGCGAAACTGCTTTTCGGGTAATCCGTGAGCAACTTGGCGAACGCATCCACCGCGGCCTGCCAGGCTTGGGTGGCGGAGGTCCACTCACCCTTCTTCTCGAAGGCTTCGGCCTTGGCGCGATGGGCCAGGATGCCGTTCCAGGCTTCGCCGGAAAACGCCGTCTCGCGTCGTTCCGCCAGTTTGTCCGACCGACCGAACTCGGTGTTCCGTACGTCGCGATAGCGGGCGAGGAAGTCCGTCTCGCAGTCGATCGCTTGGTTGAACTTCGCGGCCGCGTCGGCGAACTTGCCCATGGCGAAAAGCTGCTCGGCCTCGGCCTCCAGGTCGCGGCCTTTCTGCCAAAGCGGCGCCGACTCGAGCCGGCGGAGGCGGGTGTCGAGGCGTGCGCGTCGACCGGGATCGGCCAAGCCCGAGAATTCCCATTTCATCTCGATCTCCTGTTCCCAGGCGATGGCCTGACGGAGCAAGGGGATGGCGGCGGACTCATCGGTCTTCACCAAGGCGAGCGCTTTCGCTTCGGCCTCGTCCGAATCATGGCGGAGCTGTTCGCCGCGGATCAGATGCAAGCGACGGCGAAGGGATTGCTGACGAAGGTCGTCGGTACCGACCGATTGGCGGGCGCTGACGTATTCCTCCTGCAGGCGCAGGGCTTCCGCCAAGAGGGCGACGTCGGCCTCCTTGAGTTCGAACCTTTCCTGACGGATTTTCTCGAAGGCCGCCTCCAGGTCCAACGAACGGAGCCGAATCGCTTCCGCGGCCTCAGGCGTGACGACCAGCTCCGCTTGGCGCGTGCTCCGGCGGTCGGAAGTATAGAGCAGCAGGCTGGAGACTCCGAGGAACAGCAGGACGACGACGAGGAACGGCACCCGGATCCGGAGCCATATTTGCCTGAACGAAACCTTGCTCCTCCCGGCGCGCGGGTCGGGATCGGAGACGAAGTCGTTCTTGGGGTTCAGGGGGCCTTGGGTCATTTCAGGGCCGCCAACTTCGACGCCGGCGGTTTGTTTGCTTTAATAGTTCGTCACACTGGTTCATCAAAGTCATACCTTCAATATTGGAAATGGCCCAATTCAAGCGCATCGCCGTCGTCGGCGCCGGCCTCATCGGCGGCTCAATCCTCCTTGCGGCGGCCCGACGAGGGCTGGCCGGTTCGCTCGCGTGCTGGTCGCGCTCGGAAAAATCCCGCAAGATCCTCCGCGCCTACGGCGTCGCCGAAGTGTTCGCCGACGCGGCCGCCTGCGTGAAGGGCGCCGACCTGGTGATCGTGACGACCCCGGTCGACACCGCCGAAGAGACCTTCCTCGCGATCGCGCCCGGGCTGAGTCCCGGCGCCGTCGTGACCGATGCGGGCAGCGTCAAAGGCGCGATCCTCCTCGCCGCTCGCCGGCTGCCGGCCGCGAATCCCTTCGTCGGCTCCCATCCGATGGCCGGGGGCGAGAAAGCCGGCGCCGCGCACGCCGACGCCCACCTCTTCGAAGGACGCGTCTGCTTCCTCACCCCGACCGGCGCCGAAGACCCGAAGGCCCTGGAGACCGTCCGCCTTTTCTGGCGGGAACTGGGTTCGGTGCTGCACGAGACCGATGCGGCCAGGCATGACGAGATCGTCGCCGCGATCAGCCACGTCCCGCATGCGGCGGCTTCCGCGCTGATGCTCGCCGTGATGGACCAGCCGGGCTTCCGCCGCTTCGCCGTCGGCGCGGGCCTGCGTGATTCGACCCGTATCGCCGCCGGGGAAGAAAACCTCTGGGTGGGCATCATGCTCGCCAACGCCCGCCACACCGCCGCCGGCCTGCTCGCCGTCGAACGTCGCGCCGCCGAACTTCGCGCCGCCATCGAAGCGAACGACATCCCCGCCCTTCGCCGCCTGCTCGCCGAAGCCCGCATCGCCCGCCAGAACCTCGACCGGTCCGAATGAGCCCGACCCTCGTCATCCGCCCTTTCCAGACACCCGCCCGCGGGGTCGCCCAAGTCCCGGGATCGAAGAGCATCACCAACCGCGCCCTGATCCTGGCGGCGCTCGCGGACGGCGTGACGCTCTTCACCGGCGCGCTCTTCAGCCGTGACACGCGCATCCTCATCGCGGCGTTGCAGTCGCTCGGCTTCGAAGTCTCCGCGGACGAGTCCGCCTGCACGATCCGCATCACCGGCCTCGGGGGTCGTATCCCGAACGCCCGCGCCAAGATCCATGTCGGCAACGCCGGCACCGCCGCGCGCTTCCTCACCGCCTTCCTGGCGCTCGCTCCCGAAGGTCGCTATGAGCTGGATGGCGACGAAGCCATGCGCGCCCGCCCGATGCGCGGCCTGCTCGACGCGCTGACCGCCGGCGGCTGCCGCGCGCTCCAGCCCGATGGTTCGCCCGCGAGCGGCTTCCCCTTCACGCTGCATACGACGGGAAAGCTGGGGCGGCTCGAAGTCGACGCCTCGGCCTCATCGCAGCTGCTCTCCGCCTTGCTGATGGTGATTCCGCTTTCGGCCGGCGCTTCCGTCAGCATGAAAGGCTCCACGGTCTCCGAGCCCTTCGTCGAGATGACGGCACGCATGTGCGGCCAATTCGGACGTCCGCTGGAACGCCTCGCCGATGGCAGCTGGACGTGCGCGTCGCCCGGCGCCTATGTCGCGCAACCGACGTATGCGATCGAGCCTGACGCCACCGCCGCCAGCTACTTCATCGCCCTGCCCGCCGTGACCGGCAGCCGCGCTTCCGTCCGGATCGAAGGGTATGCCGATGGCGGCCTCCAGGGGGACACCGCCTTCGCCAAGGTCGCCGCCGCCTGCGGCGCCACGCTCAAGCCGGCGAACGGCACGCTCGTCACCGAATCCTGGTCCGGGATCCTCGGTGGTGATTTCGATTTCAACGCCTTTTCCGATACGTTCCTCACGCTGGCGACGATCGCCACGCTGGCCGCCGGCCCTGTCAAGATCCGGGGCATCGCTCATACGCGCAAGCAGGAGACCGACCGCGTGCTTGCGATGGCGACGGAGCTCGAGCGGTTAGGCATCAAAGTGGCGCCGTCCGCCGCCGAACTCCGCGCCGACGAGACGCTTTCCTCCCTGACGATCTTCCCAGGCAAGGCCGCGCTCCGCCAGGCGGCCGCCGACGGGCCGATCGCCATCCGCACCTATGAGGACCATCGCATGGCGATGAGCTTCGGCATCCTCGGCAGCTTCGACCTCTTCGGCGACGGCCGCCCGTGGATCGCCATCGAAGACCCGGCCTGCACGGGCAAGACCTTCCCTCATTTCTTCCAGGCGCTCGAAGCCCTTCGCACCAACTTCGTCCGCGTCTCCGTCGACGGCGGCGCCGCGTCCGGAAAATCCAGCACCAGCCGACGCCTCGCGCAACTGCATGGCCTGCTGCACGTCGATACCGGGGCGCATTATCGCAGCCTCACACGCGCCTTGCTGCTGGCCGGCGCCACCGCCGACGATCCGGCTTCGGTGAAGGCCGGGCTCGGCAAGCTGCGGATCGGCTCGCGTGTCATCGCCCGCCAAGGCGCCCGGAGCTCCGCGCTCACCCTTGACGGGGTTTTGCCCGATGATGCCGACCTGCGTACGCCCGAGGTCAACGCCGCCGTCTCGAAGATCGCCGCCCTGCCCTCCGTCCGCACGTTCCTCCTGGAATACCAACGCGCGCAGGTGAAGTTGGCGAGCGACCAAGGTTTCGCCGGCGTGGTCATGGAAGGACGCGATATCGGTTCCGTCGTGCTGCCCGATGCCGAAGTCCGGATCTTCCTCGAAGCCGACCCGGACGCGCGCGCCCAGCGCCGCGCCGCGGAAGGCCAGTCCGACCAGGTGACCCAGCGGGACCATCTCGACGCCACGCGTAAGACCGCTCCGCTCATCTGCCCGCAGGGAGCCCACCGCCTCGACAACACGCATAAGACCCTTCAAGAGGTCGTGTCTGAGATCAGCGATCTCATCAAGATCGCCGCCCTGCCCCGATGATCCTCGATTCGAAGAACCTGATCTACAAGGCCGTCTATCACGGCGCGCGATCGTTCATCGAAGTATTTTCCACCCTGGAGGTCGAAGGCTGGCAAAACGTGCCGGCCGGGGCCTGCCTCTTCGCGTCGAACCATCAGAGCATGATCGACCCGCCCCTGATCGGCTCGAGCCTCCCGCGCGAGATCTCGTTCATCGCCCGCCGCTCGCTCTTCGATAACCCGATCTTCGGCTTCGTGATCCAGGCCTGCCATTCCATCCCGGTCGACCGGGGGGAAGCCGATATCGGCGCCATCCGCTCCGCCTTGGCGGCGCTGAAGGCAGGCGAAGGCCTGCTGATCTTCCCGGAGGGGACCCGGAGCCATGACGGGGTCATCGCCTCGCCTAAGGCCGGCGCGGGCCTCCTGGCGTGCCGCTCCGGCGTGCCGGTCGTGCCCATCCATATCCGCGGCGCACGTGACGTGCTTCCGCGTGGCGCGAACTTCCCGCTCGGCTCGGCCCGCATCCGCGTCCGTTTCGGTAAAGCGATGCTGCCGGCGGAATACGATCCGGGCACGGATCATGCCGACCGTTCGATCGAGGCTTCGCGCCGGATCCTGGAACGTATCAAATCGCTCCCGGACTGCGACGACCTCGGACTCTGAGCCGACGGCGGCTTAGGAGATGCGCTGCGGCATCACGACGCAGAGGAAATCGTCCTTGAGACCGCGGATGACGCCCGGGGACATCTCGTCCTTGAATTCGAAATCGATCTCGTCTTCGGTCAGCGCCTTGAGCGGGTCCGTGATGTACTGCGGGTTGAAGGCGATGTTCACATCCGGTCCTTCGTACTTCACGGCGATGGGCTCATGAGCGTCGCCGCTTTCGGATTTCGCGGAGATCTCGAGGTTCTGCGATTTCTTGGACACCGTCATGCGGATCGTGTTGTTGCGATCGTCGGTCATCAGGGCTGCGCGGTTGACGCTCTCGAGGAACTTCTCGCGTTCGAGACGGACCTTGGAACCGGCATCCTTCGGGATGACCTGGCGGTAGTTCGGGTAGTTGCCTTCGACGACCTTGGAGACCAGCTGGATGCGGTCCACGAGGCCTTCCTCGTTCTTCGGGATGTCGATGGTGAAGCCCACCTGGCGTTCGTTGTGCGAGACGTGGGCTTCGCCGCCGGACTTGAGCAGACGCATCAGTTCGATGATCGTGCGGGCAGGCAGGATGAGCGCGAGGGTCTTGTCGGTGCCGGCGATCTTACGTTCGCATTTAGCGAGACGTCGGCCATCGGTGGCGACGACGGTGAGCTTGCCTTCGGAGAATTCGAAGAACACGCCGTTGAGGATGTAGCGGTTCTCGTCGGAAGACTGCGCGTAGCTCACCTTGCGGAGCATGTCACCCAGGTCATCCTGGTTGATCGAGATGGTCGGTTGTCCGGCGAAATTGGAGATCGGCGGGAATTGATCGGCCGGGAGGCCCGCGATCTGGAACACGGAGCTGCCGGAGGTGATCTTCACGCGGTCCTTGCCGGTGAGTTCGACGATGGTGTCGCTGCTCGAAAGGGCGCGGATGATCGGGACGAGTTTCTTGACCGGGAGCGTGATTCGGCCGGGGGAGGAAACGGAAGCCTTGATGCGACAGCAGATGCCGAGATCGAGGTTGGTCGTGGTCAGGGTGATGGTATCGCCTTCGGCTTCGATGAGCACGTTCTGCAGGATCGGCATCGTGGCACGGTTACCGACGACGTTGGTCACGCTCGAGAGGCCGTTGAAAAAGTGATTCCGGTTAACCTTGAACTTCATGATGACCGTAGAATTGAGGACTGGCAGGGGGTGAGGCAACCCCTCATTGCCCACATACCGGGACTCCCTGTATCTAGTTACTCTTCATTTATAAATACCAGTAGCATCAGTAGGTGTCGGAATCCCGTGTACAGTTCCGCAAGCCGCTGATGAGCGGACTTATCCGCGGCCGAGGGCGCTGTGTGTCCGGGGTGAATAAGTCTCCGGTTGTTCACAGGAGGTCAGAACGACCATTCCTTCACCGCCTATTCACACCTTGGACACCGGCTCATCATCGTCGTCCGGCGCGGGGTCCATTTCGCTCTTCTTCAGAAGGAAGACGTGGCGGAAGATACTGTAGGAGATGTAACCCAGGAAGACGGCAGGGAAGGCAAATTGTGGAACATAAAATATCACGAATCCCGTCATGATTATGAGGATGAAGACCCGTGTGCGGGCCCTGGCGGTCCAGTCCAGCTTCTTAAAACTGGGGAATCGGACGTTGCTGATCATCAGGAAGGAGATGATGAGCAACAGCGGCAGGAGGCTCCACGACCAAGGATGAACAGCCTGAAACGGGTCTGGCTGGTTTGCGGACATGACGTTGGAGATGAGTAGAACCAGCGAAGCGATCATCCCTGCGGCTGCCGGCGAAGGAAGGCCCACGAAATCACCACCAGCGGCGCGTTTTTCGTTCCCTGGTACCAGCGGGTTGGTGAGCACGTTGAAACGCGCCAGGCGCACGCCGGCGCAAAGGAGATAGATGAAGGCGAGCAACCATGTGACGAGCTGGACGTTGTCCGTGGCCTCGGGCTTGATGACCAGGAAGCAGGCCATGAGGGCGGGGGCGACGCCGAACGAGACCGTGTCGGCGATCGAGTCGAACTCGGCCCCGAAGAGGGATTCGCGCTTGGTGGCGCGGGCGACGCGGCCGTCGAAAAGGTCGCAGATACAGGCGAAAAGGATGAAACCGACCGCCATTTTATAATGCACCGCGCTGCCTTCGGGGTTGAGCGAGGTGAAGCGGGCCTCGATGCAGTTCTTGATGGCCAGGAACCCGCAGAGCATGTTGCCCGCGGTGAAGAGGTTGGGCAGCAGGTAGATGCGTGCGGCCTCTTCAGGCGAGGAATACTGGGGCTTAACGGGGGGAGTGGTCACGATTAAGGCTTGGGGGTTTCGTCGAGGTATTTCCAGAAGCCGCCTTCTTGTTCGATCCGGGCTTCGTCCTCGGGAAAGGGCAGATGCGAGCGGAACGCGAAGTCGGCATACGTGTGCTTATGAAGTACGTAGTTGGCCATCAGGGAGCCTTCGCTGGCTTCGAAATAGATGCGGAATTCGCCGACGCGCAGACGGTGATAGGTGTGGCCGCCGCGGCGGACGGTGCCCAGCTCGGAACTTCCGCGGAGCAGCGCTTCCGGCGTCAGCGAGGTGAACGCTTCGACGACGTCCATCTGCTCCAAGGTGGGCAGCTTCGCGAGCTCGCGCATCGCCTGGTCGCTGAAGTTCACTTGATACATCGGTCTCGACATCCAACGCCGCCACCGTGGCTTCGGCAATCATTCAGTTCGGACGAGACCAGCGCGACATCAGTAAAACCGCCTGTTTTTCGACCAAATCCAACACTTTTTCAAAATCGTCGCTTTCGCCGTAATACGGATCCGGCAAGGGGACGTCATCCAGGAACAACCGAAGGCGGGCGTGCTGCTCCGGCGGACAGCGTCGGCGGAGTTCGCGCAAGTTCAGTTCGTCCGCGGCGAGGATGAGATCGAAGGTGTGGAAATCATCGGCGTGCACCTGACGCGCCCGCAGCACCGAGAGGTCATAGCCGCGCGCCTTCGCGTGACGGATGGAGCGCGAGTCTGGCGGGTCGCCGATGTGGTAGTTTTCCGTGCCTGCGGAGTCGAACTCGATGGCCAGCCCGGCTTGCCTGGCCTTGACGCGTAACACGGCCTCAGCCGTCGGCGAACGACAGATGTTGCCCATGCAGACGAGCAGCACTCGCCGCGGCTGACCGGCCTTGGTCACGGTTTAGACCTTACCGCCGAAGCTCTGGTGATCGTCCAGATCGAGCACGTCGAACCAAGTGGTGATGTCCTCACGCTTAGCACCGGCTGCGGTCGCAGACTGGTAATCGCTCAACTTCGCCCGGCTGCCAACGGAGCTGGGGGCGCGTTGCTCATGGTAGGCGCTGAAAGCAGCAATTTCCTGGCCCGAACGGGGCTTCTTGGCGTTAGCCAAGAGCCAGGAGAGGATCTCTCCATCTCCTAAACCACTGTCAATCTGGGCTTTAAGGGCATTCGCCTCGACGCCGAGGAAGTCCAGGACGTTGGCGTCCAGCGGGCAACCGTAGTTATATTCGCCATTTTTACCGGCTTTGGTGGCGCGCGCCTTGTCGATCATGCGGGGGAGGATGACGAATCCGCCTAGACGGATGCGAGGGCTGCGGGGCGGGTGCTGGGTGAGGTCGTAGAGGTCGTGAGCCATAAGGAGGCTCAACCTAGCCCCCCTGCCCGCCTCCGCAAGAAAACAGGACGGCTTGAGGGTTTGCCAAAATGTCACACCTCCCCTTATCTAACACGATGTTCCCCATGGCTGCCGAACTCGCCGCCCATCCCCTCACCCGGGACTGCTTGCTGGGATGTGCCTCGGTCTTCCTGATCGCCGCCGTGCTCGATGGTTTGGCGGCGAAGGATGCTTCCGGAAAATTACAGGCCACCGGCCTCTGGTTGCTCCGTGGCGGATGGGTGCTGCTGACGTCCATGCTGGCCTATGAAGGCCTGCGGTCGCATGCCCTCCCCATCAACGGCCCAGCGGAAGTGCTCCTCTCCATCGCCTGGGGCGTGGCAGGACTTTCGCTCTTCCTCGACGTGACCTTCAACCATCGCCTCCCGACGTGGGCGATCGCGGGCACCACGGCCTTATGTCTCGTCGCGTCTGGCTTCCTCGGCGGCGTCGCCCATCCGATGTCGACGGTCGGCAAGCCGCTCATCGTGATGCACGTGGGCGCCGCGATCCTGGCCTACTGCGTGCTGGGCGCGCAGGCGCTCAACTCCGCCGCCTATCTCCTGCAGGATCGCGCCCTGGCTCGTCACCAGTTCGGCGGCATCTACGCCTTGCTTCCCGCGCTCGTCCCGCTTGATCGCATCGGCGCGCAGCTGATGGGCGCGGCCGTCTGGCTGCTCGGACTATCCTTGGTGATCGGCGCCACCGATTGGGCGCAGCGAGATCTCGCCGCCGTCGCCGCCCCGAAGTTCATCGCGGCGCTCGTCACTTGGCTTGCCTGCGGGTGGATCGTCCTCCAACGCCGCCGCCAGCACCTGCCGGGCGCCTCCTTCGCGCGCGCTTCCTTGCTCGCCGCGATTCCCGCCGTGGTCGCGCTCTACCTTTCGCTCCACAACTCCCGATGAGCGAGCGCCCTCGTAATCTGGTGGCGCTCAGCGCCACGCATCGCACGGCCGGACTCGATGAGCGCGCCGCGTTCACGGTCCCCGCCGGCGGAGCCGAAGTCTTCTATGCGGCCGCCCGTGACGCCGGCCTCGCCGAAGCGGTCCTGCTCGCCACCTGCAATCGTCTCGAGGCCTATGCGGTCGGCGACGAAGCCGCCGCGCTTCATCTGCGCGCCGCGTTGCTCAAGGCCACGGGCGCGCCGGCGCCCGCGCTCGATCAGCATCTGCGTCCGGTGCCCGGCTTGCTGGCGGTCGAACATCTTTTCTCGGTCGTCTCCGGCCTCGAATCGCAGATGGTCGGGGAGGTCGAGATCGCCGGTCAGGTGAAGGACGCCTATGCCGACGCGCTCGCCCGCGGCATGACCGGCCCGGTCCTTAACCGCGTCTTTCAGCGTGCCTTCCAGGCCGGCGCCTGGGCGCGGACCAACACCGGCATCTCGCAGGGTCAGGTGAGCCTGGGTAACGTCGCCGTCGAGCTCGCGCTGCGCGTGTTCGGTTCGCTCACCGATGCCCGCGTCCTCGTGCTCGGCACCGGTGACGTCGGTCGTCAGGTGGTCCAGGCCCTCGTCTCCCGCGGCGCTTCCCAGGTTTCGGTCGCATCGCGCACCTTTGAGAACGCCCGCGCGTTGGCCGAGGAGTTTTCCGGTTCTTCGCTGACGCTCGCGGATGCGCTGAGACAGGCGCATGCGCACGACGTCATCGTCGGTTGCGCGACCGTGGAACGCGCCTTGCTCGACGCCGTCGCGCTGCGCGAGATCGCCGGCCGTCGCACCGGCCGCCCGCTCCTGCTCGTCGACCTCGGCGTCCCGCGTAATTTCGCCTCGGGCGTCCCTGGTCTCGACGGCACGTATCTTTGCGACCTGGACGACCTCGCGCGTGTCTCCAACGCGAACCTCAAGGCCCGCTTGGCGGAGGTCGACCGCGCGCGGGTCGCCTTGGCCGAGAAGGCCGCCCGCGCCTGGGGCGCGGCCAACCATCAGACCACCTCCGAAGCCTAAGCCATGAAACCCACGGTCCTCATCGTCGACGACGAGAAGAACATCCGCGACGGCCTCCGCGCCGCGCTGGAGGATCGCTACGAGACCTTTGTGGCGAAGGATGCCGCGGAAGCGGCGCGCCTCATGCAGGACGTGCCGCCCGACGCCGTGCTGACGGATCTCCGCATGGCGGGCGAGGACGGCATGGCGGTCATCGACCGGGCGCTCAAGCTCCCCCACCAGCCGGTCTGCATCATGATGACGGCGTATGGAGACGTGGATACCGCCGTGAAGGCGATGAGCCTTGGCGCCTATTGGTTCTTCCAGAAGCCCGTCGACCTCCGTCAGGTGGAGCTCGTCCTCGAACGCGGTCTGAAGGCCCGCACGACCGAGAAAGAAGTCGTCACCCTCAAGGCCCGGCTCGACCGCAAATTCTCGCTCGGCGAGGTCGTCGGGTCTTCCGCCGCCCTCCAACGTTCGATCGAGCAGGTCCGTTCGGTCGCATCATCGAATGCGACCATCCTCCTGCTCGGCGAGACCGGCACAGGGAAGGAGCTCTTCGCCCAGATGATCCATCAGGCCAGCCAGCGCTCGAAAGGACCTTTCATGGCGGTGCATTGCGCCGCCATCCCTGCCAACCTGCTCGAGTCCGAATTGTTCGGCCATGAGAAGGGCGCGTTCACCGGCGCGAACGAACGGCGCGTGGGCCGCTTCGAATCGGCGGACGGCGGCACGCTCTTCCTTGACGAAATCGGCGAGATCGACGCCACCACCCAGGTGAAGCTCCTCCGCTTCCTCGAGACGCGTTCCGTCGAGCGGCTGGGCTCGCATCGTCCGATCGGCCTCGACCTACGTCTCGTCTGCGCCACCAACCGCGACCTTCAGCAGATGGTCAAGGAGGGCAAGTTCCGCGAAGACCTTTTCTACCGCCTTTCGGTGGTGCCTTTGCGCCTGCCGCCCCTGCGCGAGCGTCAGGACGACGTGCCCCTCCTGCTCGCCCATTATCTCGAACGCTTCGCGAAGGAGAATTCGGTCGCGGCGGCGAAGCTTTCGCCGGAAGCCCTGGCGGTGCTCGTGCGTTATCCGTGGCCGGGTAATATCCGCGAGCTACGTAACGCCTGCGAGAACCTCGCCGTGCTTCGCTCCGGCAAGACGGTTGGCGCCACCGACCTCGACCCGCGTTTTTCTCAGCCGACCGCCACCTCCGTCGCCGTTTCCGCCCTGCCTTCCTCGGGCGGCAACATCCTTGATCGCGAGCAGAACGAGAAGCAGCTGTTGAAGCAGGCCTTGGCCGCCGCGGCGGGGAATCGTACGCGGGCCGCCGAGCTGATGGGCATCTCGCGACGTACCCTCCATCGCAAACTCCTGCAATGGCCGGAACTCGATCCTGGTCCCGAGTCCGCGTGAGGCCGCTCGCATTCTTCCTTTCCTGCTGCGCCTTGGGCGCGGCCGAGATCGTCGGCACGGATCTGCTGCAGGGCGACATCGCCCAAGGCATCAATCATGCCGCAGGCAAGACCGCCGCCGATTTCGGCGGCACGCTTCCCGGACGTCAGGCCTTCGTCGACGGACGTGCCTCTGCGGCGGTGCTCATGATGCGCGACCGCGAGGTCGCACCGGTTCCAACGGGGAAGATCGGCGTGGCCGAGTTCCGGCTGGCGAGCTCCGTGGTGGTCGTCGCGACGCACGGCAGCAACCGAGCCGAGCAGATCACGTTGGAAAACCTCGCGAACGTATTCGCGCGCGACCCGCGATCGCCGGCCCGCAATTGGAACGACCTCGACCCCGCC
>Ga0214919_10004990_pt1 | contig 19088 bp, 17 predicted proteins | sample LL1503_MetaG_FD_177994 | JGI IMG/M metagenome (GOLD analysis project Ga0214919, IMG submission 177994) | Freshwater microbial communities from Lake Lanier, Atlanta, Georgia, United States - LL-1503 | ecosystem: Environmental > Aquatic > Freshwater > Lake | place: USA: Georgia | collected...
AACGCCGGTGCTATGCGACCTCAAGCCCAGCGGCAAATACCTGGCCGTGGACCTGCACCGCGCAGGCGGTATTCCGCAGGTCATGAAAACTTTGCTGGTTGCGGGCTTGCTGCACGGCGATTGCCTGACGATTACCGGCCAAACCATTGCAGAGGTACTGGCAGACATCCCCGATGCACCGCGCGCTGACCAGGACGTGATTCGCCCCATCAGCAATCCGATGTACGCCCAAGGCCACCTCGCGATTCTGAAAGGCAACCTCTCGCCCGAAGGCTGCGTGGCCAAAATCACCGGCTTGAAAAAGCCCGTGATGACCGGCCCGGCCCGCGTGTTTGACGACGAGCAATCGGCGCTCAAAGCGATTCTGGCTGGCAAGATCGTGGCTGGCGATGTAATGGTGTTGCGCTACCTCGGCCCCAAAGGCGGCCCCGGCATGCCCGAAATGCTGGCACCCACCGGCGCGCTGATTGGCGCGGGACTCGGTGAGAGCGTGGGTCTGATTACCGATGGCCGTTTTTCCGGTGGCACCTGGGGCATGGTCGTCGGCCATGTGGCGCCCGAAGCGGCGGTCGGCGGCACGATTGCATTTATCCACGAAGGCGACTCGATCACCATCGACTCGCACGCTTTGTTGCTACAACTGAACGTACCGGACCAAGAAATCGCCAAACGCCGCGCCGCCTGGACAGCCCCTGCACCGCGCTACACGCGTGGCGTGCAAGCCAAATTTGCCTTCAACGCCTCGACCGCCAGCAAAGGCGCGGTGCTGGACGACTACTGATCCAGCCCGGGTGCACTGGCACCCGCCGTTGTCCGGTGAAGTTAGGCAAAGCTCAGGCCGGCCGCGTCTGGCGCACTTGCAGGTCCGCCACACCATCGCTCAGACGCGCAAGCACCGCCTGCCCCGGCTCTAATTGCGCCACCTGGGTAATCGCCTGGCCTTCGCTGCCTTCGAGCCAAGCGTAGCCGCGAGACAGCACCAGGCGCGGATCGAGCATGTCCAGGTGCAGCGCCAGACGCTCTTGGCGCGTGCGCAAGCGCGCCACTTCTTGCACCAAGGCAGCGCGCAAGGCGGTTTGCAGTCGCAACACCTCCGATTGCTGGCGCTGCAATTGCACCAATGGCGCATGCGCCAAACGCTGTTGCACACCGGCCCAGGCCTCGCGCAAGCGCCCGACCAAGGCGGCGGGCCGCCCCAAGCGCATCGCCAAGCGGTCCAGGCCTTGGCCTTGGCGCTCCAGGCTGCGCGCCAATGCGGCCTGTAGCCGGTCCTCGAGTCGTTGGGCGGCATAGAGCAAGACTTCGGTGCTCTGGGCGCACAGCTCCGCAGCGGCCGTCGGTGTGGGTGCACGCATATCGGCGACAAAGTCGGCAATGGTGAAATCGGTCTCATGGCCCACCCCACTGATGAGCGGCACCGGGCTTTGGGCTATTACCTGCGCCAAAGCCTCGTCATTAAAAGACCATAAATCTTCCATCGCGCCACCGCCGCGTACCAGCAAGATCACGTCGATCGGCATGGCGCCCCCTGCGGGCTGCACGGCCAGGGCGTAGAGGGCGCGCAGCGCGTCCATGATTTCGGCGGCTGCGCCCGCCCCTTGCACACTGGCAGGCGCCAGCAGCACCGGAATATGGGGCACGCGGCGCTGCAAAGCGCTCACCACGTCATGCAAGGCCGCCGCACCCAACGAGGTGACCAAACCGATGCCGCGAACGTGGGTGAATAAGGGCCGCTTACGCTCAGCGTCCAGCAGGCCCTGAGCCTGCAAGCGGGCCTTGATCTGCATAAATTGCTCGTACAAACTGCCCTCGCCGGCGGGCACCATGGCCTCGACCACCATTTGCAATTCGCCGCGCGGCTCGTAGACGCTGACCCGCGCCGACACTTCGACGCGCTGGCCATCGCGTGGCACAAACTGCAGGCCCGTGGCGGCGCGCTTGAACATGGCGCAGCGCAACTGCCCCTCGTTGTCTTTGAGCGTGAAGTAACAATGCCCGCTGGCCGCGCGCACAAAACCGCTGATCTCGCCAGCCACCCGCACCGAGTTAAAGCGCGCCTGCAGGGCGTCCGAAATCGCATGGCACAGCGCGCCGACCTGCCAAACCTGGACCGCCAGGCGGGTCGGAGCCAGGCCTTCAGTCATGCAAAAACCCTGCCGACAAAGGGCAATCACCGGGGCAAAGGTGGGCCTTAGGCATGCAAATTCAATTCAATATTGATAACAATCACAGATAATTGCATTTTTTAACAGAACAAGGGATGCGTGTGATTTCCATGATACTTGCTGCCGGTTGGCCGATCTGGCCGCTGATCGTGTGCTCCATACTGGCGCTGGCCATCGTGATCGAACGGGCGCTGAGCCTCACCGACGCCAAAGTGGCTCCGCCCGGATTGGCCCAAGCAGTGGTGGAGCAGGCCCGCACCCACCGGCACCAAGTGGCAGAACTGAGCATTCCCGACACCCGCACCTTGCTAGGCCAAGTGCTCGCCAGCGCGCTGGAAATTGCCAAGCGCAACCCAGAGTTCGATACGCAGGACCTGCAGTCGGCCATGCACCAGGCAGGACGCAAAGCTGCCCAAACCCTGGAAACCCGCTTGCAAATGCTGGCCACCATCGCCTCGGCGGCGCCCTTGCTGGGTCTGTTGGGCACGGTGGTCGGGATGATAGAAATCTTTGGTGCCCAGTCGGGTGGCGGCGCCAGCAGCAACCCGGCGCAATTGGCCCACGGCATTTCCATTGCCCTGTACAACACCGCCTTTGGCTTGATCGTGGCGATTCCGGCCATGATGTTTTGGCGCTACTTTCGCACGCGGGCAGACGCTTATGTGCTGGAACTGGAAGCCGCGGCGGACCAGCTACTGCGCGCGCTGACGCAGCGCACTGTGCCATGACCCGCGTGGCGGACGACTCCCGCAGTGGCGCAGTGGCGCCCATGCAGTTTTCTCGCCGCGCCAGCGCCGAGCCGGAAATCAACCTCATACCCTTTATTGATGTGCTCTTGGTCGTGCTGATTTTTTTGGTGCTGACCACTACCTACCGCGAACAAATGCTGCTGCATGTCAAATTGCCGGTCGCCAAGGCCGAGAAAGAAACCCTGCCGGTCAAACCGATTCAGCTCACCGTGACCGCCGCCGGCGACTACGGTCTGCAAGGTAAACTGCTCGCAGACCATACTGCGGCGGCGCTCTCCAAAGTGCTCGCCGCCCAACTGAGCGGAGACACCCAGCCCGTGCTCATCATCAGCGCAGACGCCCACAGCAGCCACCAATCCGTCATCACGGCGGTCGAGGGCGCGCGCCTTGCCGGCATTGGACACATCACCTTCGCACTGCGATCCGCGGCCGACGCCCCGCGTCGCTAAACCCATGGCTGCTTTGCTAGAGCATTGGCTGCAAAAGGCATGGTCCTCGCGCGGCGCGCTGGCCCTGGCGCTTTGGCCGGTGTCCTGGGCGTATGCGCTGCTGCTCTTGCTGCGGCGCTTGGTATTTCGCTGCGGCCTTGGCGCGGTGCACCGTGCGCAAGCTTGCGTGGTCGTGGTGGGCAACGTCTTGGTGGGCGGTGCTGGCAAAACACCCACGGTCATCAGCATCGTGGAGCACCTGCGCGCCCAAGGTTTGCAGGTGGGCGTCGTCTCCAAAGGCTATGGCCGCAGCGCCACCGGGACGGTGCTGGTGCATGCCCAATCGCGCCCGCGCGACTGCGGCGACGAACCCCTGCTGATCCACCTGCGCACCGGCGTGCCCGTGGCCGTGGGCCGCTCACGCATCGCCAGCGCCCGCGTGCTGCTGGCCCACCACCCGCAAACCCAGGTGCTTCTCATGGACGACGGCCTGCAAGACTACAGCCTGTGGCGCGACGCCGAGGTCTGTGTGGTGGATGAACGCGGCCTGGGCAACGGCTGGCTGCTGCCGGCCGGCCCCTTGCGCGAACACTGGCCGCGCCCGCCCCTGGCCCAGGCCGGCCTGTGCAATACCCACCTGATGGTCCTGAACACCGGCGGCCAAGGCGGCATGGGCCAGTTTCACTGCAGGCGACGCCTTTTGGAGGTCTTGCACAACGGCTATGGACAACGCAGCACACTGCAAGCGCTCAGCGCGCCAGGTGGCAAGCCGATCAAGGCGATTGCGGGCATTGCCCGGCCCACTGCTTTTTTTCAGATGCTGGAACAGGCCGGAGGCGTGTTGGCAGCGCAAGAGGCCTTGCCAGACCATTACAACTTTGCCGAGTGCACGGCGTCCTCTTTTGGCGACTTCACCCTGGTTTGCACCGAAAAAGATGCCGCCAAACTCTGGGAAGTGGCTCCCCAGGCCTGGGCAGTTGGCCTAGCGCAAGACATCGAAGCGCCCTTTTTTGCCGCGCTGGACGCCCGCCTGGGCCAGGCCTTGGCGGCGCGTTTATCATCCCCCCATGGACACTAAATTGCTTGCTTTGCTGGTTTGCCCGGTCACCAAAGGGCCGCTGGAGTGGCACGCCCCAGCCCAAGAGCTGTGGTCGCGCAGCGCGCGTCTGGCCTATGCGGTGCGCGATGGCATCCCGATATTGCTCGAGGCCGAGGCGCGCACCTTAAGCGACACCGAGCTGGGCTTGTAAGCGCAGCCCATGGCCTACACCGTCCTGATCCCGGCACGACTGGCCTCCACGCGACTGCCCAACAAACCCCTGGCTGACCTGGGCGGCCTGCCCATGGTGGTGCGGGTGGCCCAGCGCGTTGCCAGCGGCGTGCCCGCAGGCACCCGCATCGTGGTAGCGGCAGACCACAGCAGCATCGTGCAGGCCTGCACGCAAAATGGCGTAGAAGCGATTCTGACCTCGGAGCACCACGCCTCGGGCAGCGACCGTTTGGCCCAAGCCTGCGAAATTTTGCAATTGCCGCCGCAGGCCATCGTGGTCAATGTGCAAGGCGACGAGCCGCTGATCGACCCAACGCTGGTCAGCGCGGTGGCGCAGTTGCTGGCGCAGCACGGCCAAGCCAGCATGGGCACGGCGGCCCATGCCATCGACGCAGCACCTGCTTTTTACGACCCCAACGTGGTCAAAGTCGTTTTGGATGCCGCTGGCTTTGCCATGTATTTCAGCCGTGCGCCGATTGCCTGGTGGCGCGATCGGCCCACGGACCAACCCGATGCGCTCCCGACTCCAGCGCCCTTGCGGCATATTGGAATTTATGCCTACCGCGTGGCGTTTTTGCGGGCCTTTCCCCTGCTTGCGCAGGCGCCTATGGAGCAGTGCGAGGCACTGGAACAACTGCGCGCACTTTGGCACGGCCACAAAATCGCGGTCCACGTCACAAACGAGGCTCCGGGCACTGGCGTGGACACGCCAGCCGACTTGGCGCGCGTGCGCGCCGTCTTGCTGGGCCAGGGCCGCTAAACGCGCCCTTGGTAGACGCGCCGAGGGCGCCGCTGTAAGGCCAACACAGGTTTTTGCGTGCTATTCTCCCCCGCTAACACCAGTCAAGCCCCCGCTGCAGGCTGGCATAAAGAGAGACACCATTTTGTGAGGATGGCCCATGAGATTGATTTTGTTAGGTGCACCCGGCGCAGGCAAGGGAACCCAAGCCACCTTCATTTGCCAAAAATATGGCATTCCCCAAATTTCTACCGGTGACATGTTGCGCGCCGCCGTGAAGGCGGGCACGCCCTTGGGCTTGCAGGCCAAGTCCATCATGGACGCGGGCGGCCTGGTCAGCGATGACCTGATCATCGGTCTGGTCAAAGAACGCCTGACGCAGCCTGACTGCGCCGCAGGTTTTTTATTCGACGGCTTTCCGCGCACCATTCCCCAAGCCGACGCCATGAAGGCCGCTGGCGTGGCCCTGGATTACGTGGTCGAAATCGACGTGCCCTTTGAAGCCATCATCGAACGCATGAGTGGCCGGCGCTCGCACCCCGCTTCAGGGCGCACCTACCACGTCAAGTTCAATCCACCCAAAATGGCCGGCATTGACGACATCAGCGGTGAGCCCCTGATTCAGCGCGAGGACGACAAAGAAGAAACGGTCAAAAACCGTCTCAATGTCTACAGCGCCCAGACCCGCCCCTTGGTGACGTACTACTCTGACTGGGCCCAGGCCGAACCGGCCAAGGCGCCCAAATACCGCGCGGTCAGCGGCCTGGGCAGCGTGGAATCCATTACCGCCAGCGTGCTCGGCGCACTCGAAAGCTAGTGCAGCGGGGCGGCCAGGCCGCTTGGCACCATACAAAAAGGGATCCAGATGCATCCCTTTTTTTGTACAGCACCCGGGCCTGCGCCCGGGCTGCCAGCGCTTAGTAGGCCTGGCCGAGCTGGTCCAAAATCGCCGGGTTTTCCAGGGTGGACACGTCCTGCGTGATGGTCTCGCCCTTGGCCAGCGAGCGCAGCAAGCGGCGCATGATTTTTCCGGAACGGGTTTTGGGCAGGTTTTCGCCAAAGCGGATGTCTTTGGGTTTGGCAATCGGGCCGATTTCTTTGGCCACCCAGTCGCGCAATTCCTTGGCAATCGCTTTGGCCTCGTCAGGGCTGGGGCGCGAACGCTTGAGCACCACGAAGGCGCAAATCGCCTCGCCCGTCAGGTCATCGGGGCGGCCGACCACGGCGGCTTCGGCCACCAAATCGGTCTTGGACACCAAAGCCGACTCGATTTCCATGGTGCCCATGCGGTGGCCCGACACATTGAGCACATCGTCAATGCGCCCGGTGATGCGGAAATAACCCCGGTCCGCGCTGCGCACCGCGCCGTCGCCGGCCAGGTAAAGCTTGCCGCCCATTTCTTCGGGGAAATAGCTTTTCTTAAAGCGCTCGGGGTCGTTCCAGATGGTGCGGATCATGGACGGCCAGGGTTTGCTGACGACCAAAATGCCGCCGGTGCCGTTGGGGATGGGTTTGCCCACCTCGTCCACGATGGCGGCCATGATGCCGGGCAGCGGCAGGGTGCAGCTGCCGGGCACCAGCGGCGTGGCGCCGGGCAGCGGCGTCATCATGTGACCGCCGGTCTCGGTTTGCCAGAAGGTGTCCACAATGGGGCACTTCTCGTGGCCCACATGGCGGTAGTACCACATCCAGGCCTCGGGGTTGATGGGCTCGCCCACCGACCCCAGGATGCGCAGGCTGCTCAGGTCCGAGCGGTCGGGGTGTACGGCGGCATCGCTTTCGGCTGCCTTGATGAGCGAGCGGATAGCGGTAGGCGCGGTGTAAAAAATCGTGCATTTGTGGCGCTCGATCATTTGCCAAAAGCGCCCTGCGTTGGGATAAGTCGGCACGCCTTCAAAAATGATTTGTGTCGCGCCTGCGGCCAAAGGTCCATACGCCACATAGGTGTGGCCCGTAATCCAGCCGATATCGGCGGTGCACCAGAACACATCGTCAGCGCGCAGGTCAAAGGTCCAGTCCATGGTTAGCTTGGCCCACAGCAGATAACCGCCAGTGGAATGCTGCACGCCTTTGGGTTTTCCCGTCGAGCCCGAGGTGTAAAGAATAAACAGCGGGTGCTCTGCACCTACAGCCACCGGCGCGCATTCGGTGCTTTGACCGGCCAGCGCTTGGGCGAAGGTTTTGTCGCGGTTAGCCACCATATGGCAGGCGGTTGCGGTGCGCTCGTAGACAAAAATCGACTTGATCGACTCGCAGCCGCCCATAGCCAGGCCTTCGTCCACGATGGATTTGAGGGGCAGCTCTTTGCCGCCGCGCATTTGGTAGTTGGCGGTGATGACCGCGACCGCGCCAGCGTCAATGATGCGCTCTTGCAAGGCCTTGGCCGAGAAGCCCCCAAACACCACGCTGTGCGTGGCGCCAATGCGGGCACAGGCCTGCATGGCGATGACGCCTTCCAGCGTCATGGGCATGTAAATGAGGACGCGGTCGCCTTTTTGGATGCCATGGGCCTTGAGTGCATTGGCAAATTGGCTCACACGGGCGAGCAACTCTTTGTAGCTGGTCTTGGTAACCGTGCCATCGTCGGCTTCGAAAATGACCGCCGTTTTGTTTTCCACCGGCGTGCCCATGTGGCGATCCAGGCAGTTGGCCGAGGCATTGAGCTCGCCATCCTCAAACCACTTATAAAACGGCGCGTTGGACTCATCCAGGGTGCGGGAAAACGGCCGGCTCCAACTGAGGTTGTCGCGGGCCAGTTGGGCCCAAAAGCCTTCGTAGTCTTGCTCGGCCGCCTCGCACAGGCCCTGGTAAGCAGGCATACCGGAGATGCGGGCGCCTTTTTGGCTTGCCTCGCTCGGGTAGAAAACCCGATTTTCAACTAACACGGATTCAATGGCGGATGTCGCATTACTCATGGGCCGGTCTCCTATTTATCTGAGAAAAATCTTACAGGATGTTCGGCGATGGCACTTACATTGCACTGACTGGGGGCTTTCGGCGTGGAAATTGGGTCCCGCTTTGGCAGCCTGCAGACGCTAAACTCCCCTTTCCAACCCATTGCCACACCATGACTACCATCTCCCAGAACGACCTGATTGAATCGATCGCCGCCGCCCTGCAGTACATCAGCTACTACCACCCGGCCGACTACATCGCCCACCTGGCGCGCGCCTATGAGCGCGAGCAAAGTCCCGCTGCCAAGGACGCGATCGCCCAAATCCTGACCAACAGCAAAATGAGCGCCACCGGCCACCGGCCCATTTGCCAAGACACCGGTATCGTCAATGTGTTCCTCAAAGTCGGCATGGAGGTGCGCTTGGGCGGCTTCACCGGCTCGCTGGAAGACGCGATCAACCAAGGCGTGCGCCAAGGCTATCTGCACCCTGACAACTCCTTGCGTGCCAGCGTGGTGGCCGACCCCGAGTTCGCACGCAAAAACACCAAAGACAACACGCCGGCCGTGATATTTACCGAAATCGTGCCGGGCAACACCATCGAGGTGACAGTTGCGGCCAAAGGCGGCGGCTCGGAAAACAAGAGCAAATTGGTCATGCTCAACCCGGGCGACTCGGTGGTCGATTGGGTGCTCAAAACCGTACCCACGATGGGCGCGGGCTGGTGCCCTCCGGGCATGCTGGGCATTGGCATCGGCGGGACGGCCGAAAAGGCCATGGTCATGGCCAAAGAAAGCCTGATGGACGATTTGGACATGTACGCGCTGCAGGCCAAATCTTCTGCCGGCAAGGCTCTGAGCCAAGTGGAGGAGTTGCGCCTGGAGTTGTACGACAAGGTCAACGCCTTGGGCATCGGCGCCCAGGGTCTGGGTGGCCTGACGACCGTGCTGGACGTGAAAATCAAGCTCTACCCCACCCACGCGGCCAGCAAGCCCGTGGCCATGATTCCCAATTGCGCAGCCACGCGCCATGCCCACTTTGTCTTGGACGGCAGCGGGCCGTCCTATCTGACGCCGCCTTCACTGGACACTTGGCCCCAAGTGGACTGGAAGCCCGACTATGTGCAAAGCACCAAAGTCGACCTCAACACCCTGACGCCGGCCCAGGTGGCCAGCTGGAAACCCGGACAAACCCTCTTGCTGAACGGAAAAATGCTGACGGGCCGCGATGCCGCGCACAAACGCATCCAAGGCCTGCTGGCCCAAGGCGAGCCTTTGCCAGTGGACTTTACGAACCGCGTGATTTACTACGTCGGTCCCGTAGACCCGGTCGCCGGCGAGGCCGTGGGGCCCGCAGGCCCCACCACCGCCACCCGTATGGACGGCTTTACCGAGATGATGCTGGCCCAGACCGGCCTGATCGCCATGGTCGGCAAGGCCGAGCGCGGGCCAGTGGCTATCGAGGCCATCAAAAAGCACCAAAGCGCCTACCTGATGGCCGTGGGCGGCGCCGCGTATCTGGTGAGCAAAGCAATCAAGCACGCCAAAGTCCTGGCCTTTGCTGACCTGGGGATGGAAGCAATTTACGAATTTGACGTGGTCGATATGCCCGTGACAGTTGCCGTCGATTCCGGTGGCACCAGCGCCCACATCACCGGGCCGGCCACTTGGCAGCAAAAAATCGCCAGTGGCGCCTACAAAACCATACCGGTTCAGGCCGGCTAAACCGCAGATGGCCGAGGTCCTTGCAACGGCCTCCATCGGGGTCTTTGACAGCGGTATCGGCGGCCTGAGCGTGCTCCAGGCCTTGCACCAAGAGTTACCTTGGGAACACTTCATCTACCTCGCAGATGCGGGCTATGCCCCGTATGGGGAGCGGGACAGTGCGCATGTGCTGCGCCGCTCTGAGGCGATCGCACGCTACTTGATCGAGTCCCGGAAGGTCAAAGCCCTGGTCATTGCATGCAATACCGCCACCGCTGCGGCCGTGGCCACCTTGCGCGGGCGCTACCCGTACATTCCTATTATCGGCATTGAGCCCGCCGTGAAACCGGCCGCCGCGCTCAGCCGCACAGGCCATATTGGTGTGCTAGCCACGCGCAGCACATTGCAAAGCGAAAAATTTGCTGCTCTTTTGGCCAACCAATCGCCCAGCACGCACCTTGTGCTGCAGGCTTGCGACGGATTGGCGGCCGCCATTGAGCAGGGCGACACAGGCAGCATCGCCCGCCTGGCAGCGCAATACCTGGCCGCACTGGGCCCGCTGGGCCATCACGACGGTGCAGTGGACGCGCTCGTACTCGGTTGTACCCATTACGCGCTGATTGCAGAGCTTTTTAGCTCCCTGCTGGCTGGGCGCTGCAGTTTGCATGAAGCAGGTCTGCCGGTGGCTCGCCGTGCCCGCCAGCTGCTGGTAGAGGGCGGTTTATTGCGCCAGGCGCCGCCTGGCACAAGGGCCTTCGAGCTGCTTAGCACGGGCGCCCGACATTTACTGCAAGCCGCAGCAGATCGGTGGCTGCCCCCAGCCGATGCCGTACAAAGCCTGGAGTTGGCGACATGAGGGGCAGTGGTTTGGCCTGTCCGACAGGAATCGAACCTGTGACCTACAGCTTAGAAGGCTGTTGCTCTATCCAACTGAGCTACGGACAGTTGCGGGAGAAATCACCGGAAATGAAAATGCCAAAGGCAAAGCTTTGGCAAATAAAATGGTCGGGGCGAAAGGATTCGAACCTTCGACCCTCTGGTCCCAAACCAGATGCGCTACCAGGCTGCGCTACGCCCCGACTGGCACATTCTACCCTCTGGGTTTATCAAGGACTTGTTTTGACGCTTGCCTGTTTTTTGCGATTGACCGATGTCAGCACCTGATTTGGTTTGGATGCTCGCGGGCGACCCCTTCCCGCCACTGAGTCGCGCTTGGGGCGAAGGCAGCGACGCGCCGGGTTTGCTCGCCGCAGGGGGAGAGTTGTCGGTCCCCTCCTTGGTGCAAGCCTACGAGCGCGGTATCTTCCCCTGGTTCAACCCGGGGCAGCCTATTTTGTGGTGGAGCCCAGACCCGCGCATGGTCTTGCGGGTGCAAGATTTCCGCGTTCATCGTTCGTTCAAAAAGACATTGCAGCGCTTCCAAGCCGACGCCGGTTGTGAGATCCGGGTCAATACCAATTTTGCCGGCGTCATCCAGGCCTGCGCAGAAATGCAACGCCCTGCGCAACGCGGCACCTGGATTGTCCCGCCCATGGTCGATGCCTACATGGCGTTTCATGAGGCGGGGTATGCCCATAGCTTTGAGACATGGGTCGACGCAAAAATGGTCGCTGGCCTGTATTTCGTATCCGTGGGCCACGCGGTCTTTGGCGAATCGATGTTTACCACCGTCACCGATGGCTCCAAATTCGCCCTGGCCGCGCTGATCGCCGCATGCCGGGCTGCGGGCGTTGCCCAGCTCGATTGCCAGCAGGTAACCAACCATTTAGCCAGTTTGGGCGCGTCAGCCCTGCCGCGCGCGCAGTTTTTGGAAAGTTTGCGCCTCGCCAAGTCGCAAGAGCCGGTGAAATGGGGGTTTTCACCCTCCGATTGGCAGCACTTGGACCTGCAGGGCTGATGCGCCATGGCCAATGTCCACGAGTTACCGCTCAAGACGCTGCAGTTTTATTCCACTGCGACCTACGAATGCAGTTACCTGGATGCACGACAGGCGCGCTCGCAAGTGGCGACGCCTAGTCATCTGATCGACAACGCCACGTATTCTGAGTTGGTAGAAACCGGTTTTCGCCGCAGTGGCATGTTCACCTACCGGCCCCATTGCGACGCCTGCCAAGCCTGTATTCCCCTTCGGGTACCTGTAGCCACCTTCACCGCCACGCGCAGCCAGCGCAGAGCGCTGAAACAGCACGCAGACCTGCAGGTCCGGGTCCTGCGCCTAGGCTTTGAGCAAGAACATTACGACCTGTACCTACGCTACCAGCATGCGCGCCACGCCGGCGGTGGCATGCACGAGGACAGCGTAGGCCAGTACACCCAGTTTTTGCTGCAAAGCCGGGTCAACTCACGCTTAGTGGAATTCCGTGCCCCTGGGCCCGATGGCGCGGCGGGCGAGCTCAAAATGGTCTCTATCCTGGACGTGCTGGAAGACGGACTGTCAGCCGTCTACACTTTTTATGCACCTGATGGCACCGCCAGCTACGGCACATTCAACGTGGTGTGGCAACTGGCGCAGGCCCGGGAACTAGGTCTGTCTCATCTGTACCTGGGCTACTGGATCGCGCAAAGCCAGAAAATGAACTACAAAATCCGGTTTGGCCCCTGCCAGTTGCTGCGCGATGGACTTTGGCAGGACTATGAAGCAGCCGACAAAACCGGTGCTGCCTAGCCTCTCACGCCAAGGCGTAGCCGCCGATGGCGCAAAATATAGGGTTTACACCATCTGCATATGACCAAACAAGACCCCAACTCTCTGTCAGCACCGTCCGTGCAAGTGATTGAGCGGATGTTTACGCTGATCGACGTGCTGGCTTCGCGGGAAGAGCCGATGACGCTTAAAGAGATCAGCGAACGGGCCGGTTTACACCCTTCGACCGCGCACCGCATCCTCAACGACCTGGTGTTGGGCCGCTTTGCCGACCGGCCACAAGCGGGGAGTTACCGCCTGGGAATGCGACTGTTGGAGTTGGGTAATTTGGTCAAAGGACGGCTCAATGTGCGCGACGCGGCGCTGGCGCCCATGCGCGATCTGCACAAACTGACCCAGCAGCCGGTCAACCTGAGCATGCGCCAGGGCGATGAGATCATTTATGTGGAGCGCGCCTTTAGCGAACGCTCAGGCATGCAGGTGGTGCGCGCCATTGGGGGGCGGGCTCCGCTGCATCTGACATCGGTGGGCAAGCTCTTTTTGGCGGCGGACGATCCGCAGCGCATCCGTGCCTACGCGGCGCGTACAGGCCTTCAGGGGCATACCAAAAACAGTATTACCGACTTAGGTATCTTGGAGCGCGAATTGGCGAAGGTGCGCCAGTACGGCCAGGCCAATGACAATGAAGAACTCGAATTAGGCGTGCGCTGCATGGCTGCAGGGATTTACGATGATCAGAAAAACCTCATTGCAGGCCTTTCCATTTCGTCCCCCTCCAGCCGAATGGACGACGCTTGGATGCCCAAGCTCAAAGAAATTGCTGCCCAGATTTCCGAAACACTGGGCTACCGCGGCAAGAACTAAAGCGCCGACCCCAGAAAGCCTAGAGCTAGTGCCTTAGTTGCTAAGAGCAACCGGTCCACCGGCTTGGGCCAGCGGCGTGCCACGGGACAAGGATGCGGGGTTGGACTCTACCCAGCGCTTGACGCGCTCGGCGTCACCAATGCGGCTCAGTTTGCCCGCCGAATCCAAAAACACCATGATCAATTTACGGCCCGATACCTTGGCTTGCATCACCAAACACTGGCCAGCTTCTGAGATATAGCCCGTTTTTTGTAAGCCAATGTCCCAGGCGGGGCTTTTTACCAAACGATTGGTATTGTTAAATTGAACGGTGCGGCGGCCCACCGCAACCTGGTAACCCGGCGAGGTGGTAAGCGTGCGCAACATAGGGTCAGCGTAGGCATAGTTGACCAACGTGGCCAAATCACGCGCGCTTGATTGGTTGCGGCTGGACAGGCCGGTCGGCTCCACATAGCTGGTGGCAGGCATACCCAATTCGCCGGCCTTGATATTCATCAAACCCACAAAATTGACTATCCCCCCCGGGAAAGTGCGCCCTAGCGCGTGGGCCGCTCGGTTTTCGCTGGACATCAGCGCAAGATGCAGGAGCTCGCCCCGACTCAAAACAGTGCCAACGGTCAGGCGGGAACGACTGCCTTTTTCGGTATCCACATCGTCTTGGCTAATGGTGATGAGTTCATCCATGGGAAGGCGCGCTTCGGAAATCAGGACGCCAGTCATCAATTTGGTGAGGGAAGCAATCGGCAAGACGGCCAGCTCATTCTTGTGCAGCAAGACCTCTTTGGTGTCCTGGTCAATCACAAATGCAACGCTGGACTTGAGCGCCAAGGCGTCGGGCGCAGATTTCAGTCCGGCCATGGAGCCATAGGACGGACGGGTTGGAGCAGCCGCAATTTTCTTGGCCTTGCGCTTGACGATGGCCTGCGAGGGCGCACGTTTGGAACTACTCGCGCCCAAGGTGCCACGCTTTGAATCTTGCGCAGCAAAGCTCGCACTGGCCCATACCATTGCACCAATGAATACCAAGCAGCCAATACGTTTCTTAATCAATTTGTGCCAAACCTGAAAAGAGCCCGAGAAGTGGGATTAAATATCCACGCGAGGCTTGAGTTTAATCAAAAAATAAGATAAATCAACTGGTTACAAAGCAAACATCAAGCAGAATCGCAAATTACTGAGGCTTGACGCGTCACGCAGCATTCGATATGACCCCCATTGCCAATTATTTGTGCATCCCCCGCTCATCCGGCTCGTCGGTCGATGTACTTATGACACTGACCGGTACCCCACGGAATTTACGGGTGACGTAAACCACATAACCACTGAAGCCATAAGCAATAAAGATACCAAGAACCACCGTCGGCGGGTCGACATTGATGATGGCAATTCCCAAGGCGATGAGGACAATGACGGCGAAAGGCACGCTCTTTCTCAATGTGACGTCTTTGAAACTGTAAAAAGGAATATTGGTCACCATGGTCAAGCCAGCGTACAAGACCCAGGCGAACATAAACCATGCGACCTGGGCGGGGGCAATACCCAAATCTGTGCACCACCAAATAAAGCCGGCCACCAAGGCCGCTGCCGCCGGTGACGGCAGGCCTTGAAAGTAGCGTTTGTCCACCACATGGGTGTTGACGTTGAACCGGGCCAAGCGCAATGCGGCGCAGGAGCAATACACAAAGGCGGCAAACCAGCCCCATTTGCCCAGGTCTTTGAGTACCCATTCATAGGAAACCAGCGCAGGTGCAGCGCCGAAGGACACCATGTCGGACAAGGAATCCATTTGCTCGCCAAAGGCGCTTTGGGTATTGGTCATGCGGGCTACGCGGCCATCTAAGCTATCGAGCACCATGGCGCAGAAAATACCGATGGCAGACTGGTCAAAATGACCCTGCATGGCCATCACGACGGCATAAAAACCACCAAAGAGCGCCGCCAGGGTAAAGAGATTGGGCAGCACATAAATGCCTTTACGCCGCTTGGGCACAAAAACCACCTCTTCAGGTTCGGTCGGATTTGCTGCGTTTTCGTCCATGGGGATCCCTCAATGAAAGTCGTGGCCTCAAAAGGTAGGCGCTACAAGCGCAAAGACCAGTGTACGTCCTGCATAGGCCTTGGGCCTCCAAGGCCGACAAAAGCGCAAGGCCACCGAAGTGGCCTTGCACATAAAGCAACAGCCCGTAGGCCCTATGCTTTAGTTACGGGTTTGGTCAACCAGCTTGTTTTTCTTGATCCAGGGCATCATGGCGCGCAGCGTTTCACCCACTCGCTCGATCTGGTGCTCGGAAGTCAGGCGGCGACGGCTGAGCAAGGTCGGCGCACCGGCCTTGTTTTCCAGGATAAAGCTCTTGGCATATTCGCCGGTCTGGATGTCTTTGAGACACTGGCGCATGGCGGCCTTGGTGTCCTCGGTGACGATGCGCGGTCCGGTCACGTACTCACCGTATTCGGCATTGTTGGAAATAGAGTAATTCATGTTGGCGATACCGCCTTCATAAATCATATCCACAATCAGTTTGAGTTCGTGCAGACATTCGAAGTAGGCCATCTCAGGGGCATAGCCCGCGTCAACCAGAGTTTCAAAACCGGCTTTGATCAGCTCGACCGTGCCACCGCACAGAACGGCTTGCTCGCCGAACAAATCGGTTTCGGTTTCTTCGCGGAAGTTGGTTTCAATGATGCCCGCTTTGCCGCCGCCGTTTGCCATGGCATAGCTCAAAGCCAGGTCGCGCGTGCGGCCCGATTTGTCTTGGTGCACCGCAATCAGGTGGGGCACGCCGCCGCCTTGGGCATAGGTGCCGCGCACGGTGTGGCCAGGTGCTTTGGGGGCGACCATCCAGACATCCAAGTCGGCGCGGGGGTTAACCAGGCCGTAATGCACGTTAAAGCCGTGGGCAAACACCAGGGAAGCGCCGGGCTTGATGTTGGGCTCCACGTCATGGGTGTAAACGGTGCCAATTTGCTCATCAGGCAACAAAATCATGACCACGTCGGCCGCGCGCACCGCGTCGGCGACTTCGGCGACATTCAGACCGGCTTTTTCCACTTTAGGCCAAGAGGCGCCGCCTTTGCGCAATCCGACAATGACTTTGACGCCGCTGTCGTTCAAGTTTTGGGCGTGGGCATGGCCCTGGCTGCCATAGCCGATGATGGCAACGGTTTTGCCTTTGATCAGACTCAGGTCACAGTCTTTGTCGTAATAAACCTTCATGCTTTTCTCCGAAAAATAATGACGCTGCGCGCCAAGTTGCAAAATCTTACACCCGCAAAACCCGCTCCCCGCGCCCGATGCCGCTGCATCCGGTGCGCACGGTCTCCAGGATCGCGTCCTTCTCAATTGCCTCTAAAAAGGCATCGTTTTTGGCCTGGTCACCGGTGAGCTCAATCGTGTAGCTCTTATCGGTCACATCGATCACGCGGCCTCTGAATATGTCGGACATGCGCTTCATTTCTTCGCGCTCCTTGCCCACGGCGCGCACCTTGACCAGCATCAGTTCGCGCTCGATATAGGCGCCTTCGGTCAGATCGACAACCTTGACCACCTCGATCAGGCGGTTCAAATGCTTGGTGATCTGCTCGACCACGTCGTCCGAGCCATTGGTCTGTAGCGTCATGCGCGACAGACTGGGATCTTCGGTCGGCGCAACCGTTAAGGATTCAATGTTGTAGCCCCGGGCCGAAAACAGGCCCACCACCCGGGACAGCGCCCCGGGCTCGTTTTCCAGCAAGACAGCAATAATGTGTTTCATAGCATCAGACGCCTCTTTTCACCGCCCTCCCCCGGCAGCGGTAACCGCCGGGCTTGGCAAGCAATAGATTTGCCCCCTTGGATTAAATAAATTAAACGTTTGGACCAGCGGGCTTTAGAGGTCTTCCGAACCCAAAAGCATTTCGGTAATCCCTTTGCCCGCCTGCACCATGGGAAACACGTTCTCGGTCGGGTCGGTTCTAAAGTCCATGAAAACGGTCCGGTCCTTCAAGCGGCGCGCCTCACGCAGAGCCGGTTCAACATCCTCAGGGCGCTCAATCAGCATGCCCACATGGCCGTAGGCCTCGGCCAGTTTGACGAAATTGGGCAGCGCGTCCATGTAGCTGTGGCTGTAGCGGCCTTCATACTCCACCTCTTGCCACTGGCGCACCATGCCCAGATACCGGTTGTTCAGCGAGACAATTTTGATCGGTGTGTTGTACTGCAGACAAGTGGACAGCTCTTGGATACACATTTGCACCGATCCCTCGCCGGTAATGCAGAACACCTCGCTGTCGGGCTTGGCCAGTTTGATACCCATGGCGTAAGGAATACCCACGCCCATGGTGCCCAGACCGCCGGAGTTAATCCAGCGACGCGGTTCGTCAAAGCGGTAGTACTGGGCAGCCCACATTTGGTGTTGGCCTACGTCTGAGGTGATGTAGGTCTCGGTCTCGCGCGTCATGTTCCACAGCGTCTCAACGACATACTGGGGTTTGATCACGTCGCCTTTGCCGTGGTCGTACTTCAGGCATTGGCGCGCACGCCAGCCCTCAATCGTCTCCCACCAGCTTCCCAGCGCGTCGGCATCAGGCTTGAGCGGGCTTTCCTTGATCATGGCGATCAGCTCGGTCAGCACGTCTTTCACGTCGCCCACGATAGGAATATCCACCTTGACCCGCTTTGAAATGCTCGAGGGGTCAATGTCTATATGGATGATCTTGCGCTCGTTTTGGGCGAAATGTTTGGGGTTGCCGATCACGCGGTCATCAAAGCGGGCACCCACGGCCAGCAAAACGTCGCAGTTTTGCATGGCGTTGTTGGCCTCTACCGTACCGTGCATGCCCAGCATGCCCAGGAATTTGCGGTCGCTGGCCGGATAGGCGCCCAGGCCCATCAAAGTGTTCGTGCAGGGATAGCCCAGCATGTCCACCAGCGTACGCAATTGCGCAGAAGCGTTGCTCAAAAGCACGCCGCCGCCGGTGTAAATATACGGACGCTTAGCCGTAAGCAACAGTTGCAAGGCCTTGCGAATCTGTCCGCCATGGCCTTTGCGCACCGGGTTGTAGGAACGCATTTCTACACTGGACGGGTAGCCGCTGTAAGGCACTTTCTTGAAGGAAACATCCTTGGGGATATCCACCACCACCGGGCCGGGCCGGCCGGTGCGCGCGATGTGGAAGGCCTTTTTCATGGTCTCGGCCAAGTCGCGGGCGTCTTTCACCAGGAAATTGTGCTTGACGATGGGGCGGGTAATGCCGACCGTGTCGCACTCTTGGAAGGCATCTAGGCCGATGGCATGCGTGGGCACCTGCCCGGTGATGATCACCATTGGGATGCTGTCCATGTAGGCGGTGGCGATGCCGGTCACGGCATTGGTCACACCTGGGCCGGAAGTCACCAGCGCCACGCCCACCTCGCCGGTCGCCCGCGCATAGCCATCGGCAGCATGTACTGCGGCTTGCTCGTGACGCACCAGCACGTGCTGAATCGTCTCTTGTTTGAAAAAAGCGTCGTAAATATGCAGAACCGCGCCGCCAGGATAGCCCCAGACAAATTTGACGTTTTCGGCTTGCAACGCTTTGACCAGAATTTCCGCGCCGCGCAGCTCGGGCGAACCGGCGGATTTTGACGCCGCCGCAACAGCGGAGGCTAAAGCCA
>Ga0214919_10004991_pt1 | contig 19087 bp, 12 predicted proteins | sample LL1503_MetaG_FD_177994 | JGI IMG/M metagenome (GOLD analysis project Ga0214919, IMG submission 177994) | Freshwater microbial communities from Lake Lanier, Atlanta, Georgia, United States - LL-1503 | ecosystem: Environmental > Aquatic > Freshwater > Lake | place: USA: Georgia | collected...
ACGCTAAGGACCGCGTCGAGACGATGTCCACGGTGTGGCTGGGTCTCACGACCGGGTGTGCGGCCTGCCACGATCATAAATTCGACCCCATCACGACCAAGGATTTTTATTCGCTTACGGCATTTTTCCGCAACAACACGATGCCGGCGATGGACGGGAATATCTCTGACACACCGCCCAGCCTCTTTGTGCCGGCCAAGTCCGACCACGAACGCTGGCCCATCTTGCAAAGTGAAATTATTACGACGAAATCTGCGCTCGCCGCCCGCGCCAAACAAGCCGATGCCGACTTCGCCGCATGGCTGGCCTCTGCGCCGCAGCTTAAGCCGCTCCCGCGTGAACGTAGCGAGCGCCAAAGCCGCTTGAACGTTGCCCCAGCCTCGACCGCCGTAGTCGCGGGCCCGTACGGCCCGGCAACGAGTATTAACGGCCTCGATCTCGTCCTCGGTCCGCCTGTAGCGATGCTCCGTCATGGCGCTGAGAGTTTCGGCTTGCTCGTGCGCGTTGACGATAAGCCGAGCGTCACGTTGCTTTCCTGTCTAGATGCCGAAGGTAAACAGAGCGGTTGGGAGCTATTTTTGGAAAACGGCAAAGTTGGACTCATGTTTTATGATGCTAAAAGCGGTCTTATCGGTCGCGGCTTGGCTAAGGAGCCACTAGCGCCGGGCAAGTGGCATCACGTGTTTTTGGCCTACGACGTGGCTTCGATGCGTAGCCGATCCATCGACGCCTTCGTCAACGGCAAGCCTGCCGCCAGCTCCGGCGAAATTGGCAGTTTCCCTAACGATATTCTCCCAACTGCTCCGCTGCGTCTCGGTTCTCGCCACGGTGCCGATGGTAGCGCAGCTAAGCCTATCACGGGCGGCGATGTCTGGGTGCAGGACTTCCGTCACCACGATCGCGGTTTTCTGCCCGCCAATTCCCGCGAACTTATTTCTGATAAACCCGGCGCCTACGTCGCGCTTGCCTATGAGGCTTTATTGACGTCCGCGGACCAGCGTACTGAGGCGCAGACTAAATTACTTCGCTCCCACTATTTCGCTTCGGTTGACGCGCCCTCGCAGCCACTGGTCACGAAGCTCGACGGGCTGCTCGCCGAAGATGAGCGCCTTCGCGCTCGCGGTGGCATCTCGCTCGTGATGGAGGAAAAGAAAGACTCTGAGCCTTTCGCACACGTGCTCACACGCGGCGAGTATGCACAACTCGGAGAAAAAGTGCCCGCTACCACTCCCGCCGTGCTGCCGCCGTTGCCTGCTGATGCTCCGCGCAACCGCCTCGCGCTCGCCCGTTGGCTCGTCGATCCGAAGAATCCGCTTACTGCACGCGTGACGGTAAACCGAGTGTGGCAAAATTTTTTCGGCACGGGCATCGTGGAATCGACCGGCGATTTTGGCGTTACGGGTAGCCACGCGTCGCACCCTGAGCTGTTAGATTGGCTTGCCGTAGATTTCCGCGCATCGGGCTGGGATTATCGGCGCCTGGTGCGCCAGATGGTTACCAGTGCTACCTATCGTCAGTCTGCCGCCGCCTCGCCAGAACTCATAGAACGCGATCCGGCTAATCGTCTCCTCGCGCGCGGCCCACGCTACCGACTCGATGCGGAGCAACTCCGCGACCAAGCTCTCGCCGCATCCGGATTGCTCGTCGCTAAAGTCGGCGGTCAACCCGTACGCCCGTATCAACCGGAAGGCATCTGGGAGGACGTCGCCATGAAACAGTCCACGACCCGCTTTTATCGACAAGATCGCGGCGAAAATCTCTACCGTCGCTCGATGTACACGTTGTGGAAACGCACCGCCATGGCGCCGGCGATGGACATTCTCAACGCGCCTAATCGCGAAGTCTCTTGCGTGCGCCGCGATCGCACCAACACCCCGCTCCAAGCCCTCGTCACACTCAACGATCCGCTCTTCGTCGAGGCCTCGCGTACCTTGGCCACCCGAGCTTTGCACGCGACTCAATCGCTCGACGCTCGTCTCGACGCGGTATCGTTGCCGCTAATCGGTCGCACGTTCACGGCGCCCGAACGCACCGTTGTGCGCCGCACACTCGATGACGCCCTCGCGAGCTACGCGCGTGATCCCGCGGCGGCGAGCCAACTCCTCGCCGTCGGAGAATCCCCCGTCGATACCCGGTTGCCCGCACCTGAACTCGCCGCCTGGACGCTCGTCGCCAGCCAAGTGATGAACCTCGACGAATCGCTTACTAAATAACGCCTGCGCATTCCTACCATGACCCCACTTCCTCCCGACTGGCAGGCCACGTTTGAAGCCTACAACGCCGCGATCACTCGCCGCCAATTTTTTCGCAGCACCACCACGGGCCTAGGAGTCGCCGCGCTTTCTTCGCTCCTCGGTTCTCGTGCACTCGCGGCGGACGCCAGCGCCGATACGCTGCGCACCGCTATGACCGAGCCGTGGAAAATCGCACCCAAGGCCAAGCGTGCGATCTACATTTCGCTTATCGGCGCGCCTTCGCAGCTTGATCTGTTCGACTACAAGCCGGCGCTGAGAAATCGTTTTAAGGAAGACCTCAAAGATTACCTCGGCGGCCAAGGCGAACGCCTTACTGGCATGACTGCCGGACAGGCTCAGTTCCCGCTCGCGCCCTCGATGTTTAAGTTTGCCCAGCACGGACAGAGCGGCATGTGGATCAGCGAACTTTTGCCCAACATCGCGAAGATGAGCAACGACCTCTGCTTCATTCGCTCGATGAAGACCGACGCCATTAACCACGAGCCCGCCAACCAACTAGTTTACACGGGCTCAATGCAAAACGGCAAAGCTTCGATCGGCTCCTGGCTCTCGTACGGCCTCGGCACACTTAACGCCGATCTCCCATCCTTCGTCGTTCTTCACGCGAAACATTCCAGTCCGTTTTCCAACGTGCAGGCGATCTCCTCGCGTCTATGGGGCAGCGGCTATTTACCCGGAAAACACGCCGGCGTTTCCCTGCGCACGCAGGGTGATCCGGTGCTGTATCTCAACGACGCGCCGGGTATCCCACGCGAGCTTCGTCGCCGCATGCTGGACGGACTCGGCGAACTGAATCGTCGCAGCTACGCGCAGATCGGCGACCCCGAAATCCAGACGCGTACGCAACAATACGAAATGGCTTTCCGCATGCAGACGAGCGTACCCGAACTCGCTGATCTTTCTGGTGAAAGCGCCGCGACCTACGCGCTCTACGGCGAGGAAGCCCGCACGCGCGGCACGTTTGCTAGCTCTGCGCTTATGGCCCGCCGTCTCGTCGAGCGGGGTGTGCGCTTCGTGCAAATTTTCCACCGCGGCTGGGACCAACATGGCAGTCTCCCGCGCGATCTCGCTTCGCAGTGCAAAGATGTCGACCAAGCCTGCTACGGCCTTGTCCAAGACTTGAAACAACGTGGTCTACTCGAAGACACGCTCGTCATCTGGGGCGGCGAATTTGGGCGCACTGTTTACAGCCAAGGTACCCTCACCGAAACCAACTACGGGCGCGATCACCATCCGCGCTGTTTTACGATCTGGATGGCGGGCGGCGGCGTGAAAGCGGGCAGCGTCTACGGCGAGACCGACGAGATGTCGTACAACATCGTAAAAGATCCGGTTCACGTGCGGGATTTGCACGCGACGATTCTTCATCTCATGGGGATCGATCATGAGCGCCTTTCGTTTAAAGCCCAAGGCCTCGATCAACGTCTCACCGGCGTCGTGCCGGCGAGCGTGGTCAAAGGTCTATTGGCCTGAGTTCGAAGTCTTCAACTACGCAAATTTCGCTCCCGGCACTCCGAAAAAAGTTATTTGGCCGAAGAGACTAGTCGTAGATATGCGTCGGCGTAACGGCGGCCCAACTCGCGGTAAGACGCGGTATCGAAGTGGGTTTTGTCGCCTTTATCCTTGAGGCCCTCGGCGCTGACGAAGGCGACGCGCGCAATCTTCTCAGGTAATTCGCGGTGCGCGCGATCGACTTGGATTTTGTAGTCGTCCCACGGGCTGCCTTCGAAGCGGCCCATCTGACCAACGATGAAAGGGATGTTGGGCGCACCGAGGGCAGAGCGCATGCGGGCGATCAATGCCTGGAGTTTTGCGGCGTAACCCTCGGCAAATTCGCGGGTGGAATCGGATTCGCCCTGATGCCACAAAATGCCCTTTAGGTTGCCCGCGCCGAGGGAGAGTTGCGCACGTCGCAGCGCGTCGTCCCACGGGTGACTTTGGGTCGCGTTGTAAAAATAACCGGGCTGCCACGAGTCGATCGGCGAGCCGCCGACGGCGCAGGGAATCAATCCGATCGTCACCTCGGGATTGGCCGCCGCCACGGCATTGGCAAACGTGAGACCGAGACCGACGCCCACAGCTTTGGGCTTATCAAAATGGAGTGGATCCGCGGCGGGCACCCAAGCGCCGGCTTGGTTCAGCATGAGCACGCGCGCGTGCGAAATTTTGTCGGCTTCGGTCATGAGACCTCGACCAGCCATGTTGGATTGGCCTACGAGAAGAAAGAGATGGAAATTTTCCTTGGGCGGGAGCGCGGGAGTCGCCGCGTGGGCGAAGGCGATCGGGGCAATCAGGATGATCAGAGTGGTGCGGAGGCGTCGAAGGAAGCGCATGGAACGAGTAAATTAGGGTGGGCTTATTATCTCGGGCGCGCAATCACTACGACCGGAAAGCTTCCCGTTTGCCTGCGCATAGGCTTGGGTGAGTTTTTTTAGGAAGGCCGGACCGGCTTCGTTCTGGAGAACTGTATCCAGTCGCCGGGGACTCGGATTTCTGCAGGCTCACCGCTCGAGGCCTCCCTTTCATAATCTGGTTCCTTTAGTTTGGTTCCAGACCATCCCGTAAGCTGGCTCAATTTGGCGTAGTCATTAATGATCGCGAGACGCCGCGACTTTTCTCTATTTTTTTAGCGTTTTACCCTCGTTTGATGAGATCGGCGATTCGGTAGTCGAATTTGAAGTCCGCTCTGGGCCCGACCCACTTCCAGTTCCAGGAGGGATGCCGCGTGTTGACCATAATGTTGAACTCGCCCGGGGTGACAGCGGAGGGCACTCGAAAGGCACAGCTTTTCTCTTGGTCGCACCAAGCGTTTCCTAGCGCTTGTGCGTCGGGAAGAATGTCGGGGCCATCCCATCCCCGGGGCAGGGCTAGAACGGAGTCTATATGTTCGTTTGGGATGTCGATCGCGTAGATGAAGTGAGGCGCAAGGTGATCGAAGCGTTTATAATGCACGAGACGTTCGAGCGTGGCGAGAGAGCGGCTCTCTGCCGTATAATCGAGATATCTTCCTTTGGAGTGCCAGCGCCCGTCGGCGTAATAGCCACTCCTCCCGCTGAGGGTTTCCCTGTCGGAATCCCCGTAGGTTCCAAATGCTATCCGAAAGGTCCTCACAGAGGAACGCCGTGGATCATGGCGAGGGCCAGGTTTTCAACCTTTGATGCCCCGATCCCCGTTGTGAGCATGTTTAAGGGGGGTTTGTCGTTCAAGCTGGGGTCAGGTGTGTTGAGCCATTCGGCTACGGCGTGATCAGATGTAAAAACCTCCCGGACGATTTTGTGAACGCGCAAAATTCGCAGGAGTCGTTCCGACTCTTCGAGGCTGAACCGCTGTTTAGCTTTTTCTCGGGCTGTGATGGTCCTGGGAACGAGTCGAAGACTGGTGATGATTAAAACCTTGGGTAGCCCCAGCATTCTGGCGATTTCGTTAAGAGCGCTGCTGGGAAGTCCTTTTTCGATTGCTGTAATTTGAACTGAGCCGGGTTCCGTGGCGAGGTTGAGAATACTCATAGCAATATTGCTAACATAAATTAGCTATTTTGCTACATAAAATCTCTCCCTTCTACCTGACCGAGCTCGACGAGAAGTGGTAGCAGAAGCTCGCCTAAAATCTCGAGTAAGACGACGAAGACTTCCGCCAGGAACTCCATGGGTGCGGGGCCGAAGGAGATTCGGATCGGGATCGGCGACCCCGGCTACATCTTAATCTATGGAAGAGCGCTAAACTTTCGCCATGCGCTCATGCTGCGGGCGAGGGCCTCGCGAGGTTCGGCTTTGATGTTGTAGCCTTGGAATCCGACGGGCCCGGTGTAGCTGATGGATTGGAGCGTCCGGACGAAACCGGCGAGGTCATAGGTGCCGGCGTCGAGCGGTTGGATGAGGCGCTCCCAACCCATCGCGCGAGTGTCGCCGGCGTCGGCGCCGCTGATCGTGACAAACATTAGGCGCGGGAGGGCGGCGCGCAGCACGGGCACGGGATCGCGTTCGGCCCCTTCGACTTTGAGCCAGTGGCAGAGGTTAAACGTGACACCAACGTCGGGGCGGTCGAGTGCGTTGGCCAGGCGCAGCGCATCGTCGACGCGGGCGAGCCAGAAGCCAGTATGCGGATACAGCGCGATGCGGACGCCATTGGCGTGGGCGACTTCGGCCAGAGCGCGAAGTTGTGCGATCACGGTGGCGTCAGCTTCCGGTGATGAGATCGAGTAAAACGAGCCGTCGGCGCGGGAGATTTTGTTAAGAGCGAGCCAGAGCACGGTGTCGGTTCCGCGCATCGCGACGAGCCAGGCGCGGAGTTTGGCGTTGGGCGCGGGTTGTGCGGGATTGAGATCGAGTACGTGGTAGCCGTTAAAAAATTTCAGGCCCTGAGCCGCGACGGCGGGCGGCATGATTTCATCAAGGGCACGGCCACCGTAGCCGTCGTAACCAAGCTCGCGCAGCATGGCCGGCGCGACGTCGGGGCCGCCGCGAGCGATGTTGTCCATCGCGAAGAACGGGTTCGCGGCGTGGGCGCCGACCGCGAGTGCGACGGTGACGGCGAGAGCCAGAAACCGAGCGCGGTGGATCATGCGAGGACGGCTTTGACGACTTCGCCGTGGACGTCGGTGAGCCGGTATTGGCGGCCCTGGAATTTGAAGGTGAGCCGCGTGTGGTCGATGCCGAGGCAGTGCATGATGGTGGCTTGGAGGTCGTGAATGTGGACGGGTTTATCGACGACGTTGAAACCGAAATCGTCGGTGGAGCCGTGGGCCATGCCGCCTTTGATGCCGCCGCCGGCCATCCAGATGGAGAAGGCTTTACCGTGGTGATCGCGGCCGTATTTGTCGCGGTTGGCGTCGCCTTGTGCGTAGGGCGTGCGGCCGAATTCGCCGCCCCAGATGACGAGCGTCTCGTCGAGGAGGCCGCGTTGCTTGAGGTCTTTGATCAGAGCGGCGCTGGCTTGGTCGACGTCGAGGGCTAGCTTGGGCAGATGCTCGACGAGGCCGCCGTGGTGATCCCAGTCGCGGTGGTAGAGTTGAATGAAACGCACGCCGCGCTCGGCGAGGCGGCGCGCGATGAGACAGTTGCGCGCAAACGAACCGGGCTCGTTCACGTCGGCGCCGTAGCTGTCGATCGTGGCGGCGGATTCGCCTTTTAGGTCCATGAGCTCAGGCACGCTGCGTTGCATGCGGTAGGCCATTTCAAATTGGCTGATGCGCGTCTCGATCTCGGGGTCGCCGCTGCGGGCAAGGTTTTGGCGATTGAGATCGGCGATGCCGTCGAGCATGAGGCGCCGGCGTTCGCGGGTGAGCCCAGCGGGATCGTTGAGGTAGAGCACGGGCTCACCGGTACCGCGGAATTGCACGCCCTGATGTTGGCTTGGGAGAAAGCCGCTGCCCCAAAGACGCGCGAGCAGGCCTTGGCCGGAGCGGGCTTTGTTGACCGAGAGCAACACGACGAAGGACGGGAGGTTTTCGTTGATCTTGCCGAGGCCGTAGTCGGTCCAAGCGCCCATGCTCGGGCGGCCGGGAAGTTGACTACCGCTTTGGAAAAACGTGATCGCGGGATCGTGGTTGATCGCCTCCGTGTGCATCGAGCGGATGACGCAAATCTCGTCGGCGATGCTGCGGGTGTGCGGGAGTAGGTCGCTAATGACGGTGCCGCTTTTTCCACCGGGTTTAAAGTCCCACTTGCTGGGTTGCACGGCGAAGCGCGCTTGCGAGGCGACCATGCCAGTGATGCGTTGGCCGCGGCGGATGGAGTCGGGCAGATCTTCGTTGAAGCGCTGTCGCAGCACGGGTTTATCGTCGAGTAGATCGAGATGGGACGGTCCGCCGGATTGAAAGAGGCAGATGACGCGTTTGGCCTTGGGTGCAAAATGAGGCAGACCGGGCAGGCCACCTAGGCCCGCGGCGTGGGGCAAGACGGGGCCAGCGGCGGGCTCAGCGGCCGCCAGCGCGTCACGGCCGAGCAATTGAGCGAGAGCGGCGGTGCCCAGACCCAGGCCGGTCTTGACGAGGAAATCGCGCCGCGAGTGGAACTGTTCGTAATTGTGGCAGGACATGACGGGTCAGTTCTTGGTGATGGTTTCGTCGAGGCTGAGGATCATGCTCGCGACGCCTGTGGCGGCGGCGAGTTCGGCGGGAGGCAGGAGCGGGTCCATGGGCGAGGCACCCGTCTTAACGAAGGCGTAGGCGTCGGAGCCGTGGGCGATGAAATCGGTGCGCAGTTGCGAGAGCGCGGTCGTGAGCACGCGAGTTTCCTTAGGTTCTGGGCGGCGACCGGTTGCTAGTCGGAAGGCAAAGGCGACGCGGGCCCCATCTTCACTGCCACCTTCACGCAACATGCGCGTACCGAGTTGGCGCGCGGCCTCAAGGTAGCCAGGCTCGTTCCACAGTGCGAGGGCTTGGAGGGGCGTGTTGGTGCGAGCGCGACGCACGGTACAAAATTCACGATCAGGCGAATCGAAGGTCGTCATTGCGGGGTGCGGGATGGTACGTTTCCAAAATGTGTATAGGCTGCGCCGATACAAGTCGGCCCCGGTGCTCACACCCCATTTGGTGCTTGGATAAGGCGCGTCGACGACAATGCCTTCGTAGAGTTTTTCGGGTTGATAGGGGTAAACGCTCGGGCCGCCAAGATTTTGGGAAAGTAGACCGGATACGGCGAGAGCTTGGTCGCGGATCAGCTCAGCGGGCAGTCGCACGCGGGGGCCGTGGGCGAGGAGGCGATTTTCCGGATCGCGTGCTACGAGCTCGGGTGTGGTGGCGCTGGACTGGCGGTAGGTAGAGGAGAGGACCAGTGTCTTTAGCAGGGCTTTCACATCCCAGCCGCCGTCGATGAAATCACGGGCGAGCGTGTCGAGCAGTTCGGGGTGACTGGGCCATTCGCTTTGGGATCCGAAGTCTTCGAGGGTTTTTACGATGCCGGTGCCAAAAAGCTGCGCCCAAAAACGGTTTACGACGACGCGGGCGACGAGCGGGTGGTCGGCGCGGGTCAACCATTGGGCGAGTCCGAGGCGGTTGCGCGGGGCGCCGGCTGGCCAAGGAGCGATCAAAGTCTCAGGCACGCCGGGTTCTACGCGCTCGCCGGGAGCGTCGTAGTTGCCGCGATTAAGCACGAAGGCTGGGCGCGGTTGAGCGAGTTCCTGCATCACCATCGTGGTGGGCAGAGTGCGCTGGAGCGCGAGGTAAGAAGTCCAGACGGCATCGCGTTCGGGTGCGGAGTTGAGCGCGGCGCTGAGCCAGGTGCGTTCGAGCGCGGTGGCAGTGTCAAGGTCGGCGTGGGCCCGAGCGCGCGGAAGAGCGTGGGCGGCAAAGTGAGCGTGGATTACGTCCGGATTGAGTGCGCTCGCGAAAGCGCGGACATCCTCGAGCGCGCCGCGCCAACGCACGCCGGCCTTCGCGTTGTCGGCGCCTATAAGGAAATCCTTCTTGGGCTGTTCGGAGGTAACGCCGTCGTAGAGGACGCGCGTGGGCAGTTCCTGGCCATCGATGAAAAAGCGCAGATTCGCGAAGCTGCGGCCGCCGGTGTAGCTGATCACGACGTGGCGCCAATCGCCGGGTTGAATCGCCGCACCGACTGAGCGCACGATGAGCGCGTAGACTGGGAATCGATCGCTGAAGGTGACTTCGATCTCACCGTCGATGAGGCGAATTTCGCGACCTTTGCCGTAAGAGGTATCGGCGGGCGAACCCAGATGATTGACGTTGGAAAACAGTGCGACGTCGCGGGGATTGTCGGTGTCGGGTTTGAGCCAGAAAGCGAGCGACTGGCCGGTCTTAGAGGCGAAATCGAGTTTTGCGGCGGGAATAGTCGGTGCCGGTTTTTCGAGATCAGCTCGCCAGCCAGCTTCTAGAATTTCCGTGGTTGCGGCTGGATTTTCGAGCAAGGCGACGCCGGGATGATTTTGGGCGGTGGCGCGCGCTGTGGTGATCAGAGCTTCGAGGCGCGCGTGATCAGCGGGAGTCCAGCGCCAGGAGGCGCGGGCGGGGAGGAGTTTGGCGTCCAAGGCAGCGAGTTGGCGCTCGTGCGTGGCGAGCTCGGCTTGTTGGGCGCGCGTGGGCGCGGGGATCATCGGGACGGCGTTGGCCACGCGGCCGTCTTCGCCGTGTTCGGGGACGTTGTTAAAAAACGCGGTGAGTTGGTAAAAATCTTTTTGGCGGATCGGATCGAATTTGTGGTCGTGGCACTTGGCGCATTCCATCGTGAGTCCAAGCCACGCGGTGCTGAGGGTACGGACGCGGTCGGCGACGTATTCGAGGCGGTATTCCTCGTCGATGATGCCGCCTTCGGAACTGATGACGTGGTTGCGCGCGAAGCCGGTGGCGATGCGTTGCTCGAGGGTGGGCGAGGGTAACAGGTCGCCGGCGATCTGCTCGGTAATGAAGCGGTCGTAAGGCAGATTGGTGTTGAACGCGTCGATCACCCAATCGCGCCAACGCCACATGCTGCGCGAGGAGTCGTTATTAAATCCGTGGGTGTCGGCGTAGCGGGCGGCGTCAAGCCATTCGACGGCTTGGCGTTCGCCGAAATGCTGCGACGCGAGCAGCCGGTCCGTGACGGCAGTGTACGCGGCGTCGCCGCGTTTTTTCACCTCAGAGGTAAAAGCATCGAGTTCGGCGGGCGTGGGCGGAAGACCGATGAGGTCGAAGCTGACGCGGCGCAGCCAAGTCTCGGGCACGGCAGCGGGCGACGGGGAGAGTTTTTCTTTTTCGAGGCGGGCGAGGACGAAGTGATCGAGCGGCGTGCGCGGCCAGGTGGCGGCGTTGAGGCGCGGTAACGGCGCGCGTTGCGGCGGGGTGAAGGCCCAATGTTTTTCGTAGGTGGCACCCTCGGTGATCCAGCGGCGGATGAGCGCGATTTGTTCGGGGGTTACGTGCTTGTTGGCCGTCGGCGGCGGCATTTGTTCTTCTTCGTCTTTAGATAGGAGGCGAAAAATGAGTTCGCTTTGGTCGGGTTGGCCTGGGGCGATTACGACGTGACCGTCGCGGTCGAGGGTGGCGTTGTCGCGCTCGTCGAGCCGGAGTTTGCCTTCACGGTGATTGGCATCCTGACCGTGGCAGTAGAAACAGTTTTCCGAAAGGATGGGTCGGATGTCGCGGTTGAACTCAAGTTTCTCATGCGTGGCGGCAGAGCAGGCAGAGGTGATGAGCACTAGCGCAAAAAAACGGACGGCGACGGTCGAGTGGGGCATGAGAGATAAGCAGACGCGGGCGGATTAACTCCCGCTGCTCGCACAGAGCGTTTGCAGACTCCGTCGCTGCGCAAACGCGAACTTGGTTTTTGCGCAGATTTTCGGGCGCGGCGGCTGAAAAATCAGAGCGCTGGTTTCGCGGCAAAAGCGGCAGATTCGGCGGCGGCTTTGGTGGGCACGCCGGGTTTACCGAGGAATCCGAGGTCGCGAAACCAATCGAGAAAACGCTCCGGCCAAGTCCCGAAAGGAATGCCGTCGCGGGCTTTGAGGCCGCCGCCGTGGCCGCCGCGGCCGTAGATGTGCATTTCCAGATTCGGGACGCCGCGCTGGAGCATGGCGGAGAAATATTCCTCGGCCCAAATCGCGTGACCACGGTCGCCTGAACCAGCTGAAGCAATGAAAGACGGCGGGACATTGGCGGGAATTGCCGGTGTGGCACCTTTTGCAAACGGCGTTGGTCCGGGATAAATCAAACCAACAAAATCAGGCCGCGCGGAAACTTGGGCTAAGGGATCGTTGGCCGCTTTATTGGCTGCTGTGAAGGTGTCGAAAAAAAGTGCGGCAGGAGACGAGAGTTCGGCGCCGGCGGAGAATCCGACGAGGCCGATCTTGGCTGGATCGAGTTTCCATTGCGCGGCGTGGGCGCGAACGACACGCACAGCTTGGAAGGCGTCGTTAACGGCGTCGACTTTGGCGTCGTAACCGTCGATGCGCAGACGGTGGCGGAGAATGATCGTGGTGATGTCGTGCCGCGCGAAGTACGGGACGAAGTCGTGGCCCTCGGGCCCGATCCAAAGGATTTTGTGGCCACCGCCGGCGATGACGATGATGGCGGCACCAGTGTTGGTGCGGCCGGGCGCGAGATGAACCTCGATGCTCGGGTTGTGGATGTTGAGCGTACTTTGGACTTTTCCGCCCGAAGCAACACCGCCGGTGGTGCTGTTGTAGTTTTCAGCTTCGTGAAGCCGTTCGCGTTTCAAAAGCGGGGAGTCGGGCGGGTACAGCGCGAGGACGATGCCGCCGGGGAGCGCGGGCGCGGGTATAAATGGGCCCTCGGCGACGCTGCGGGTGGGTGGAGCTATCGGTGTGGATGTCTGCGCGTGTGCGTTGAATGTGACGAGCACGGCGCAGAGGGCGATGAACGGACGTGAAGGGGAAAGAAAGCCGGACGACATAAAAAAGGGTGTAAACTCAGGGCGCGAAAGCGCGCAGAGAATTATTGGGCGGGTTTGGCGGCGGTCGGCGTGGCGGGCTCGGGGTTTACCGTAGCGCCGCTGATTTTAAACGTGAAGGCGTGGCGGCACGGCGCGGCTTCGGGGCCGAGGTCGGGCGTCGTGATGGTGAGCGTGGTGCCGTTCAGCGAAGTTTTCAAAGCGCCGGGGACGCCGAGCATCGTGACGGTGGCACCAGCAGGGACTTTAACGTCGCGCAGGATGAGTTGTTTGCCGGGCCAGCCGACGGTGATGGCGTAAAGTGCGTCGGGTTTTTGCGTGAAGAAAACGCTTTTCACCGCCGCGCCATCTTTGGGGGCCTGGCCGATTTGGTCCATGAGTTTATATTTGATCATGTACTCGCCGTATTCCTGCGTGGCGCGTTTGCCCTCGGTCCACTGGGTCGAGCGGCCGGCGGTACGTGTGCCGTAGATGGCTTCGCCGTTGACCTTGAGCCAGTCGCCGATCTCCAGGAGGCGTTGCTCCATGAGCGGCGGGATGGTGCCGTCGGCGGCGGGTCCGATGTCGAGAAGGAGATTGCCGCCGCGGCTGACCAGATCGATGAGGACAAAGATGAACTCGCGTGAGGTTTTGTAGTCGTCGACGCGTTCAGCGCGGTTGAGGCCGTAGGAGGCGGCCATGCCGCGGCTTTCTTCCCAAGGCTGGGTGCTGTCTTTGAGGCCGGCGGCGTATTCGGTCGTCCAGTAACCGCCGTGTTTGTGGCGGCTGTCTTTGCCCCAACGGTCGTTGATGACGACGTCGTTTTTTGAGGCAGATTCGTTAAATAACCACGCGAGGAGCTCTTTGGATTTCCAGTCTTTGGAAGGCATGTCCCACTCGCCATCGGCGAAGATGATCGACGGCGCGTAGCGGGAGACCACGTCTTTAAATTGCGGTGTCATGTGCTCGGTGACGTAGCGCGCGCGATCGGTGAGCCAGAGTGGATTGTACCATTCGTAGAGTGAGTAATAGAAACCAAATTTCAGGCCGGCGGCGCGGGTGGCGTCGGCGAGTTCGCCTAATAGGTCGCGCTTGGGGCCAATCTCGGCGGCGTTCCATGGGCGGCCCCAGGTGCGGCTGGCTTCGGCGCTTGGCCAGAGGGCGAAACCTTCGTGGTGCTTCGAGGTGGGCACGACGTATTTCACGCCGGCGCGCGCGAAGAGATCCGCCCATTGTTTGGCGTCGAAGAGTTCGGCGGTGAATTTCGGCGCGAAGTCCTTGTAATCGAAATCGGCACCGTAATTTTTGGCGTGAAAGGCGCGCCAGTTGGCCCATTTGGCCTCTTTGCTTGTGATGCGGTTCCAATACCACTCCGCGTATTCGCCTTTCTGGCCGTAGGCGGGAACGGCGTAGACGCCCCAGTGGATAAAGACGCCGAACTTGGCGTCGAGAAACCACGCTGGGGTCGGGCGGGCGTCAAGTGAGGCCCAATTGGGTTCAAATTTTTTCGGCGCGACTTCAGCGGCGCGAAGCGTGGGCTTGAGGCAAACCAACGCGAGCAGCGCTAAGGTGGCAACGAAACCGGGGCGAATGCGGGTGCGGAGCAGGGACATAGTAGGAAAGGGTTTTTCGGGGGCGTGGTGAGCTTGGAAATCACGCGGGCGGGGTGCGAGGTTTTTACGGTGCGGCTTCGGCGACCAGGGTGGGGGGTTACCGCAGCACGCTGAGACTGCGAAGCTCGGCGGCATCGAGCGTACGGCTTAAAACGGCGGCGCCGCCGATTCAGCCGGTTGAGCCGACACTGCACGATCTGTGGGTCACGCCCTCGCCTAAAGGGTCTGGCTGTGTTTTATTATTTTTTAGCCCGTTTTGCCTGATGAAGATAGCCGCGTAACGTGGCAGCACCACCTAGGTGAAGGTGTTCGGCCAACCAAGGAATCGACGCTCCGGTTTGTTGCCTGATTTCGCCGGCTAATTCGATTTTCCAAGACTGCTTCATCGGTTTAGTTATCAACTCCGAGCTGGTCCGGTTGATGAGGGCTAGTCGATGGGTTAGAGCTGTGTGCCAACTTGCCTGCCTTAACTCCAATCGCTCCGCCCCTTGCAAGCCGGAGGTGAGCAAGTGTGCGGCGTGCTTTTTGGCGAGGGCTCGACGCCAAGCGAGGGTGCCGATAGCCCAGCCTTGGGCCAGCCCGACCAAGCCCTCGCGCTTCCACGAGGCTTCGTCCAAGGCGAGTTTGTGCAGATAATCGGCGTAGGCCCGGTGACCGTCGTCGTTGTCGGACCAATCTCCGATTGCGCTCAGCCAGTCACGGGCTTTGAGCGAAGTCGGGCGTGGGCCCTTTAGCAGCGCGGCTAGACTGCTCCAACGATAGCCGGTGACCTGTTCGGGCAGCACGACTTTCGCCCGCACGGGATTAAGATGGATATAGTTCACGACGCGGCTCAACGCGGTGATATCTTCGATCAGTAAGGCCTGATAGCGGCCTTGAAACAAATGGCCTTTTTCTGCCCGCAAACGGTTAAAGCGGCTTGCCATGGAACTTTGCAGCCAATGCATCCCTTCACCCAGTGTTGGTTCCGGGGTTTCCACCGCTAGGTGAAAATGATTTCGCATCAAAACATACGCGTGGACCTGCCAGCCAAACTGGTCCGCTGCTTGAAACAAGGTCGCCAAAAACGCCTCCGCTGCGTCCACGTTCTCGAACAAATCGCGTCGATAGTTACCCCGGTTAATCACGTGGTGGATCGCCCCAGGGTATTCGATGCGCAGTCGTCTGGCCATGAACTAGCAGGTCTAGCTTTTTAGTATCTTTCAAACCAAAAAATAACAAAACACGGCTAGGCCATTATATTGATCTCCCCCTTATTTAGCCATTATTGAACCGCCATACCCTGAGATGACTTCTTGCGCTGCTTGTCTGTCGTTACGTTTTCGACAGCCGCCTTGCCCAGGCGCGCCTCAAGTTGCGCGTAGTAAAGTGAGCGCGGAGTAACACTTTCGTGGGGGGATTCCTTCCATGCTGTGCCTTGAAGAGCGCCTTCGCACAGCTCATCCTTTCTGCCCGAGGCCGCATTCACGGAATTCATATACATCTTAGCCCACTTGGGGTCGAACAGCCCGGGATCGGAGTTTCCGATCATGAAGTTCTGTCCGAGCGGCGGCTGATTGGCAAAGATCAACGTGGATGCGCAGTTCCAGAAGACGATGGTGTTCCCGCTCCATCCATGGTTGCCGCCCCAGCGACCGCGGTTAACCGAACACAGACCCGCCTTGTAGCCGTTCACCCTTACATTATCGTACAGCGTCCCCATGGTCCACTTGTGATGCGTTTCGCTACAGTCCCAGGCAGACTCCGAACTGCAATCCACGAAGGCGTTGGGACCTGCCACATTGGCCCCCATCATGAAGTCGTGCCGTCCGTTACGGCTGGTACAGCGCTGTACGAGGATTGATGGCCCGGCCTTCCCCGCGATCACATACGTGTAGCGTCGCCCGCCCTCGATCAGGGAAACTGGATCCAAGGCCGTGCAGTCCTGCACGGTAATGTTACGAGCCCCTTCTCCAAGATTCACGATGCCACTGTTCATGTGCGTGGCCGTGCAATTGCGTATCCAGCCATTTTCGATCTTGGAAAAACCCATTGCCCAGCCGGCATGCCGCTCATCATAGGCATACTCGACCGCTTCGGCCTGACCAGAAATGACAATTTTCTTCCTCATGGTAGGATCGTACACGCTGTCAAATCGAAGCCTCTCAATCCCGCACTCCCGGATGCGAAAATCCGGGGGAGCAGGAAAAACCATGCCGCCGCCGTATTTCTGGTCGAGGGCTTGGGGCAGGGGAACATCCATGACCAACTCCCCGTTCGAAAGTGAGATCAACTTTCGCTCAAAAAAGGCGACCGCATTTCCACCGGACCATTTATACGCATCCATCCCTATATCTTTGATCCACTCTGTGGAGGCCGCCTTGTAGACAATGATCCCGTTCCCCGGCTTAAGATTCTGAATGGGCGATTCTGTCCAAGGCTTTTGGGTATACCTTTTGTCGGTCTCCTTCCAAATACGCAAAGACGTCGAGCCCACAGGAACATAGGGCTGATCGAGGATGTTTCCCAACGGAACCTTCGGCCATTCGAAACTTGTACGGCTGGATTTCACCTCAATCAGACACGACACCCATTTCTTGGTCGTATCCAGTAAGATGGTTCCGTCCTCTCCGTCACCTTCGCCTCTAAGCACAACACCCGAGTAGGACATCGTGAGCGGCTTGTTAACCCTCCATAGCCCCTTTCTTAAAAGGAGTGCGCCACGCCCATCTGGGGTCTGCTCAAGACTCCTCCCTAGATCATCCAAGGCAGCTTGGATGCGGACTGATTCGTCCTCAGCACCACTGGGCTCAAGCGTAACAAGGGTTGGAACGTCAGGAAGCTTGACGCCTCCATTTCGATAACCGCAGAAGGAAAAGTCCGGAATCTTATCCCCCTGCTCATTCCACGGCATCATGACGAGGCGTCCCGCTGCGTCCCGTCTTACGAGCTTACTTTCCGCGGCCTCGCCGCGCGGCACAGTGAACAGGCTCATCAGGCAAACCAACCGAATCAGTGTTTTTCTTACCGCGTGCTTTTCCTTGGAACTACTGTACTTGTCGAAGGCGACTAGAAACCAGCAACCGATAGGGCAAGCGACGCTTGAGAGCTCCGATGCTGGAGTTTTTGTCGAAACGAAACGTGATACCGTGGTAAAGCTTCGAAAGAGGTTCATCTGACACGATGCTAGAATCGCCAGAATTTGTTTGATCATAAATCGGTCTTCTTTCGGGGCTAATTTGTTAAAAGATCGTGAAATTACTTCTCGTTATCCATCCACGCGTGCCCGAAGTGAAAAAGCTTTTGAATAAGGACTTATTAATCCTTATTCATCAGCTAAATCAGCGGTTAAAAAGGACCGGCTGCTGAAACTTGCGCTAAGAGGCCGAGCCTCAGAAACTGATCGTGTTGGTCCATATCATTGAACGCGGCTGCTGGTAGAACGTGGCGTTGATCGCGGTGGGGGTGTTGAACCCCGTAGTGGCGTTCGGCACCAGCCGAATCAAGTAGTGATTGAAGATATTCGAGACGTTGAGTTGGGTGCTCCAGTGGTAGCGCCCTAGTTTGCGCGCGTAGGAGGTGATCAAATTGAACTGTTGGCCATTGGGGGCGTAGAACATGGTGCGACGCAAGGTTAGGGCATTCGCGGTGGTGACGGGAGTCGCGTAATAATAAAACGAGCGATTGCCCCACGAGAGCGAAGCGGTGCCACCGATTGAAAAGCCCTTCAGTACGGTTTCGGAAAACGTGTAAACGCTCGTGAGGTTGAAGCTACGTTCTGGCGAGCCAGCGGTCTTGTCGCCCACGCGCGTAGCCACGATGATGCCGGGCGTCACGATGCCCGCGAGTTGCTTGTTAAGCTGCAGGTTCGAAATCGGCAGCAGCGTCGCGCCGGTGAGGATGGGGCCGTTTGCGTTGATGTTGTCCGTGTTTTTGGTGCCTTTCAGGATATTGGCCGTGATAGAACCGCTGTTGATCGCACCGGAGGTCAGGTTCGGATTGGTCCAGTAGATACTGGTGGGCGTGCTCATCATGTTGATGGTGAGCGGAGTCGCGCCCGGTTCGGTCGGGGCGACTACTGTGGCTTCCAATGCGCTTGTGGCATCGCCTTTAACGTAGACTACGACGCCGTTTCGGTAGGTGACCTGTCCGGCTGGATTTGCGTAGAACTGATCGTTGTAGAGTTGATCGTAGGATTTGGCAGTGCCGATCTTGCCGTCGCCTAAGTTACTGCTGAAACGCATGCGCCAGTTGCGCGTGATTGCCGCGGTGAACTGCGCTTGCAGGCCGGTCGTCACGCGATCTACGTTCACGCTTGAACCGCCCCCGCCGCCGTTGAGGCCGCTGGGGTTGATTCCCTGTGCGATCGAGCCATTGATGCCATATATATCATTCTGCGCCGTGACTTTGAAGGCAGCGATTGAGCCGGAGAAGCGGTGGTCGGTGGTATTAAATTTCAGACCGGCCTCGCCTCCGATTCCGTGCGAGGATTGCATCGTATCGCCAAGGGGATCGGTGGTAGCGACGAAGGGGACTTGTACGGAATCAGAGAAGCTGGCGTAGGGATGCAGCCAGCGATTGAGGTTCCAGTCCACGCCAAGGTTAAAGTTCGTGGCGGAACCTTTGGTGATCCAGCGATTTTTTCCGTTCCCCGACGAAATACGATCCGAGATGTAGTCGCCTTGGCGGAAGCCGAACAGTGTGGTTAACGCCCCATCAAGCCACTGGGTGTAGTTTACTCCGTAGTATGCTTTGTTGAATACTTTTGTTCGGTTGTAGGTGTTGGTGTTCGGCAAACCCAAAGGGTTGGCGGGAGTGACTAGATTTGCCTGAGGTTGATTGTTGATCGCGCGCACATAATTAACTCCGCCGTAAACGGCGCGGTCTTTGCTTGGATCTGCGAATGGATAAAGCACAGGGC
>Ga0214919_10004992_pt1 | contig 19080 bp, 20 predicted proteins | sample LL1503_MetaG_FD_177994 | JGI IMG/M metagenome (GOLD analysis project Ga0214919, IMG submission 177994) | Freshwater microbial communities from Lake Lanier, Atlanta, Georgia, United States - LL-1503 | ecosystem: Environmental > Aquatic > Freshwater > Lake | place: USA: Georgia | collected...
ATTATATCCAGCTTTACTCCGCCAAGGCGCGGGCACAGGCGTAGGCGCTGGCCCAGGCCCACTGAAAGTTGTAGCCGCCCAGCCAGCCGGTCACATCCACCACCTCGCCTATGAAATACAGGCCCGGCTGGCTCGATTCCATGGTCTGCCCAGACAAAGCCGTGGTCGCAACGCCCCCGGCGGTGACTTCCGCCTTGCGGTAACCCTCGGTGCCGTCGGGCGCAATGTCCCAGCGCGCCACGCGTTCGCCCAAGGCGGTCAGCACCTTGTCCGGCAAGTCATTGATGCCGCGCTCCAGGCTGGCGGGCGGCAGGCCGCTACCTGCCACCCAGGTGTCGGCCAGGCGGCTGGGCAGCAAATCGGCCAGCACAGTGGCCAGGCGCTTGCGCGAGGCGCTGGCTTTGGCGTCCAGCAAATGGGCAGTGGTGTCGTGCTCCGGGCTCAGATTCAGGCGGATGGGGCTGCCCTCGCGCCAGTAGCTAGAAATTTGCAGCACGCCCGGCCCGCTTAGGCCCCGGTGGGTAAACAAAAGGTCTTCGGCAAACTGCATGCCGTTTTTCTTGTCGCCGGTGGCAATCTGCACCGGCAGCGACAGCCCGGCCAGGGCCGCAAACGGCGCCCACACCTCGGCGCTGAAGGTGAGCGGCACCAGGGCAGGGCGGGTGGGCACCAGCGGCAGGCCAAACTGTTTCGCGATGCGATAGCCGAAATCCGTGGCGCCAATTTTGGGAATGGACAGGCCGCCGGTCGCGATCACCAGCGCGCGCGCCTGCACCGTGCCGCGCGCGGTGTCGATCTGGTAGCGCATGCCGCCCTGCGCGCCGTCGCTGTAACGCACTGCTGCCACCACGCAGCCTTGCCAGCGCGTCACGCCGCCCTTGTCGCATTCGGCCAGCAGCATGGCGATCAGGTCTTCGGCAGATCGGTCGCAAAACAACTGCCCTTTGTGCTTCTCGTGAAACGCGATACCGTGGCTTTTGACCAGGGCCACAAAATCTTGCGGGGTGTAGCGCGCCAAAGCTGAACGGCAAAAGCGCGGGTTCTCGCTCAGAAAGTGGGTAGCGTTGGTGCCGGTGTTGGTGAAGTTGCAGCGCCCGCCGCCGGAGATGCGGATTTTCTCGGCCACTTTGTCGCTATGGTCCACCAGCAAGACCTTTTGCCCCAATTGCCCGGCGACGCCCGCGCAAAACAGGCCGGCGGCACCGGCGCCGACGATGACAACATCAAACATTTGCATGCGCCGATTGTCGCGCGCCTGCTGTAAGCCGGGAAGGCGCGCGGTTTAGGCCTTGAGCGGCAGGGTGTGCAAACGCTGGCCACGCAGTCAAGTTGTGTGTCGCTCCATCGCGCTAAAAACAGATTCAAAAAAGTTAATCGTTACAAATTTGAAGGCATAGTGAACGCATCGAACCTACTTGCAAACCTATAGAGCGCGCGGGTGGACTGTAAAGAAGGAGCGCCGAGTTTCATGGAAGATTTATACCTGTACGAGAAAACAGCGTATGGCCGCCCAAGCCATGCTGCAAGAGGTTGGCAGACATTTCAACAACAAGATGTATCGACTGAGCCCGGATGTATCAAACGGGTTTCGCGGTCGACATTACCTTAGCCTTATGGAGAAATCAACTCATGCAGTTTGAAAAACGAATCCTCATTAATGCACCAGTAGACAGGTTGTTTTCGCTCTACGCCGATGTTTCGGGTTGGTCATCTTGGGATCCGGACGTAAAGTCCTCCTCTATTGATGGGCAGTTTTCCTCAGGCGCCACCGGCACACTTCAGCCATCGACTGGACCTAAGGAAAAAATCACGTTCACCGAGGTATTACAGAATCGATTGTTTACTGTTGAAAGCAAGCTGCCGTTGTGCACCATGCGTTTTGAGCATGAGCTCTCACCTTTTGGCAATCAAACTCAGGCCTTACATCGCGTCTCTTTCATTGGTTTTCTTTCGCCACTATTTGGTCGGCTTATTGGCTCTCAAATCCAAAAGGGCTTGCCCCGCACTCTTGATGGGTTGAAGCGTGCTGCCGAACAATAGTGCCAACCCAATGATCGAGTCGGACGGTGCGCTGACGCGCACTGCCACTTATGTCAAACGTTAGACGCCACAATGAGTGACTTGCTCTGCACAGTCTGGGATTGGTTGGCGAGCAACGCTCAGCCGACTATCGCGGTGCTTGCCTTGTTTGTGGCTGTTTGGGCAGGCTACTCTTCGCGCCGACACAATCGCCTGTCCGTGCGACCAGAGTTGATGCAGTACTCAGAAGCTAGCGAGGACGATCTGATCTTCCGACTCGGAGTTAGAAATTCCGGTCTCGGGCCAGCACGAATCCTTTCGTTCTGGATCACGCACAAGAATCAACCGGTCACCGGTACCAGCGTAAAGGCAGTTCGTGCATTCCTTGTCACGCTCGTGCATGACGTAAAACATCAAATCGACGTCTCCCTAGTTCACCCGCGGTACGTCATGCCAAAGGATGAGAAGCACGACGTACTCGTGATTCGGTTCCTAGACATAAAACAGGACAAAGCGAGGGAAGTTCTTGACCGGTTGCGACACCTCGATGTGGCCATCGAATTTGAGTCGTTGTACGGAGAGCGCGATGGATTGCGTCCACCTACGCAGGGCGGTGGCGGCTAACCGGCCCATCGATACGGACCTTCGCAAGGGGGCTCGCCCGCCTGCTCGGCCGCTCATGGGCGACGTTAGGCGAACTTTTAGGCCAACCTTTACTTGACACTATGAATGCGCCTCGTTAATATTCAACAATGGCGATCAAGAGCTTCAAATGTAAGGACACCAAGGCACTTTTCGAAGGCCGTCGTGTCAAGCGCTGGGTCAATATCGAGCGCCCGGCACTTCGCAAACTTGCCCAGTTGGAGTGGTCCATAGTTCTGGATGACCTCAAGGTGCCGCCAGGAAACGGTCTGGAGACACTGAAGGGTAATCGCAAAGGCCAACACAGCGTTCGAATCAATAGCCAGTGGCGCTTATGCTTTGTCTGGACCCAGGACGGCGCTGCGGACGTCGAGATCGTGGACTATCACTAAAGGAAAATTGAAATGCGCACTATCCCCCCCGTCTCGCCTGGCGAGATGCTCGAAGAAGAGTTTTTGAAGCCATTGGGCCTCACCAAATACCGGCTGGCAAAAGACATTGGCGTTCCGCCGCAACGCATCGGCGACATCGTGGCGGGCAAAAGGTCTATCACGGCAGATACTGACCTTCGGTTGTGCCGTTACTTTGGCCTCAGCGATGGTTGGTGGCTTCGCGGCCAAGCCAGCTACGACACCGCCCTGGCACGGGAAGCTATGCAGGAGGAACTGGCGCGCATCCCTCGCTGTTCCTTGCTTGCGGCATGAATACCCAAGGGTTTGCTAAGCCCGGAAGGCAGTCGCCTACTCTCTTAAGAAACCTTCAGCGGCAAGCTGCGCAGTCGTTTGCCGTTCAGCGCAAAAACCGCATTAGCCACGGCAGGCGCTAGCGGCGGCACGCCCGGCTCGCCCACACCGGCCGGCTTGCGCTCGCTGGGCACGACGTAGGTGTGCACTTGCGGCGCGTGCGCCATGCCCACCACGTAGTGTTGGTGAAAATTACGCTGCTGCACTTCGCCTTGCACGATGTCCACCTCGCCCCATAGTGCTGCGGACAGGGCGAACACTACCGAGCCTTCCATTTGCTGGGCTACGATGGCCGGGTTCACCACGGTGCCGCAGTCGATCGCGCAAAACACGTTGTGTACGCGCAAAGTGCCGTCTTCCATCGACACGCGCGCCACTTGAGCCACGATGGAGCCAAAGCTCTCATGCAGCGCGATGCCTTGCGCTTGTCCTTCGGGCAGCGTTTTGCCCCACTGGGCTTTTTCGGCCGCGAGGTTCAGCACCGCCAAATGGCGCGGCGCGTCTTGCAGCCATTGGCGGCGAAAGGCCAGCGGGTTAGTACCTGCTTTGGCGGCCAGTTCGTCGATAAAACTCTCTGAGAAAAACGCATTGTGCGAATGTCCCACCGAGCGCCAAAAGCCAACCGGTATGCCCACCTTGGTGGCGACATGCGCCATTTTTTGGTTGGCAAAGCCGTAGGGAAGATCAAACAAGCCTTCGGAATCTGTTTTGTCGGGCGCGTCGAATGGCCCGGCAAAAGCGGGCAGCGCCCGCTCCATCCAGCGCGGGCTGATGGAGTCACCGGCGGATTTGATTTGCAGGCTTTGCACCTGCCCCAGCCCGTCGTGGCTGGCTTGCAGTTGGGCCACATGCATGGGCCGGAAAAAGTCGTTGGCGCTGTCTTCCTCGCGTGACCAGGACAGTTGCACCGGCTGGCCGGGCAGCGCCATCGCCACTTGCGTGGCCAGCACGACATAGTCCACCTCCAAGCGCCGACCAAAGCCGCCGCCCAGCAGGGTGATATTTATTTCCACCTGCGCCAGGGGCAGGCCTGCCGCTTTGGCCGCTGCTTCGCGCGCGGCTTCGGGCACTTGGGCGGGTGCCCAAAGCGAGAGCTTGCCGTCTTGCAGCCAGGCGGTGCAGTTCATGGGCTCCATGGTCATGTGGGCCAGGTAGGGCGCGCTGTAGGTGGCGCTCAGCGTGTCGCCGCTAATGTCGGGCGTTCCGCGTTCGTGGAAGGTGTAACCCTCCTCCTTGGCCAGTTGGGCTTGAATTTGCTCCATGGCCTGTTTGGTATCGAGCGCGCCTTGGGGGCGCTGCGACCATTGCACTTGCAGCGCCTGCGCGCCTTGACTGGCATGCCAAGTGGTTTTGCCCACCACCGCTAGGCCAGCGCTTGCGCCGTTTTGCGGTTTAAAGGGGATCACTCTGAGCACACCGGGCATGGCCATGGTGGCAGCACTATCCACCGATTGCAAGCTGCCGCCAATCATGGGACACAAGCGCACGGCCGCAAAAACCATTTTGGGCAAGCGCACATCCAGGCCGAAGGTGGCGCTGCCGCTGCTCTTGGCCCACAAGTCTGTGCGCGGCGCGGAGCTGCCGATAAGCGTCCAATCCTTACGCGCTTTGGGGCTGACGGTGCCGGGGTTCAGCTTGGCGGCAGCAAAGGCGAATTCGCCGAAGTGGCCTTCTTTGCCCGATGCGTGGCTTATCTTTCCCTGCTTAAAAACTAGCTCGCCCACCGGCACTTGCAACTGCGCAGCAGCGGCTTGGGCCAGGCTGGCGCGCGCGCTGGCGGCGGCCAGGCGCACTGGCTCCCAGGCGTCGGCCACGCTGGAGGACCCGCCGGTCATGATGAGGCCCAACTCCCGCCCGACTTTGGCCGTCAGCCACTGCGCGGTTTTGACCGTCGCGCTGCGCTGGTCCTCTTCGGTTTGCTGCGGATGAAAGGGCAAAAAGGCGAGCACGGCGGCCACGTTGCCGTACATGGCATCGGGCCCGGCTTGCTCTAAGCGCACTTTGTCCAAGGGAATATCTAGCTCTTCAGCGGCCAGCATGGCCAGCGCGGTGTGTACGCCCTGGCCCATTTCGCTGCGTGGCATCGCCAGCGCCACCGAGCCGTCCTCGCCAATCTTGATCCAGCCATTGAGCCCCACGTGGCCTTGCGTGGGCAACATGCTGTCTGCGCTGCCAAGACGGCTGCGCGGCGGCGCCATGCCCCAGCCCACCAGCAGTGCGCCGCTTGCGCCTAAAGCGCTCAGCAAAATCGTGCGCCGCTTCATGCTGCGCTCCTGCTGGCCTTGGGGGCTGCGCTATTACTTGCGCTCTTAGTCGCGCCACTACTTACGCTATTTGCAGCGCGGTGAATCGCGGCGCGCACCCGTTGGTAAGTGCCGCAACGGCAGATGTTGCTCATTGCCGCGTCGATGTCCGCATCGGTGGGGTGGGGCGTGTGCGCCAGCAGCGCGGCGGCGGCCATCAGCATGCCGCTTTGGCAATAGCCGCACTGGGGCACTTGCTCGGCAATCCAGGCTTGCTGCAGCGCGTGGGGCTGTTCCGCACTGCCCAGCGATTCGATGGTGCGAATGTCTTTGCCCTGCACCGCAGACACCGGCGTGACGCAAGAACGCACCGCCTGGCCGTCCACATGCACCGTGCACGCGCCGCAGGCGGCGATACCACAGCCAAATTTGGTACCAGTCAGGTTCAGTTGGTCGCGCAGCACCCATAACAAGGGCGTGGCAGGGTCGGCGTCAGCGTGGGTGCGCTGGCCGTTAATTCGGAGTTGCATACGAAGTCTTCCCGCTGGGGGGTAGTTGTTTTTGGCGGGGAGTATGGTAGCGGGACGGAAAAGGCCTCGACTCAAATAGTCGCGCAGGCTGTCGCAAAGGCGCCGCATATAAATTTCAAAAACAAAACAAATATCGTTAAGTGTTTTTAATTTTTTATTTATAGTGAGCGAAAGAAAAATGCTCGATAGCCGGATCGAACAGGTCTAAGAAATACGAAGATGGAGTGCCGGGAGGCGTAAGAACTTTTGTGTAAAAGTGCAATTAAAAGGAAACTGCTGCACCCCAATGGAAATACAAAAAAATGACCGTCATGAACGGTTGCTCTTTGCTTGTTTCGTAACTGCAAAAAGCTGGCGCCTTTGTCTTTTTGTCCCTTCTTTGCTCACCCACAGTCAGGGCTTAGCCGATACGCATGGTTTACGCCTGCGGTGAAGGGCTAAAGCCAAATTGCGTTATGCGCTCTTCGTACACGCCATAGAACCAAACCAGCGCTGCGGTGGCATCCTGCGTGTCATAAAAGTGTGTCATCACCTGGTTGTAGGGTAGTTGTTCCTTGGCGGTAATCAGCATGGGAGGATAGCCAGCGCTCATCAAAATTCCGTTGCACATAAACCGCGAGGTGCGCTTATTCCCGTCGTAGAAAAACTGAATCAAACTGCCCCACAGAAAAACCAGAAAAGCACGGTGCAAAGGGTCTTCAATTTCCGCCAACACCTGCCTGCCTTGCTCAAACAAAGCGTTCAATTGGTCTGCCCGTGGGACTTTGTAATCGGTGCCTTGAATGAAAACAATACCATCACGAAACTCGCCCCACTTCAAAGCTTCGTCTTTGGCCACAATCCCTTGAATGATTTTGGCGGTGGCTGCCGAAAGTTCAAATTTCTCGTCCTTGACAAGTCCGATGACATATGACAGAGCTTGGTTCAGGCGAAGCACTTGTTCGGCATCCGATAGTTTGTGCCCACCCACGGTAATGCCGTCCAAAAGCGTCTTGACCTCGGGAAAAGTGAAGGGGTTACCCTCTAGCGCGGCTGTGTTGTAAACGAAGTCAACGCGCCCGCGTTCGGCCACGAAAATCGCCCGCTTTTTGTCGGGTTCAATTTGGATGCGCCTGCGCGCCACAAGCGCTACGTCAACGTCATAGCTAAAAAGCAAAGAATTTTTCATGCTTACGTCGCTTTCTTTGGTAATCGCGTAATGGGTGAATGGCCATGCGTAGTTGCTGGTGGTGTACCCCGCTTTGCGATAGCATGATAATTTTGTAATTTGATGGATTATCGGAGTTTTCCTAAATTTAGCGCTTTAGATAGCTCAAGTAAAAGCGCCGAAGATATTTTGAAACACTTCCCGCTCAGGCCTGCTGCTGCCTAGGCTTGCGACCAAACGAGTACTTAGCCGCGCTTGGGGCTCGCCGAACGGCACGAACCGAGCGGTACCTGGCGCTGCCTACATCTGTCCCCGAGCAAGCTCCGCCACTTCCGCTTGGCCCAAACCAGCCAACCCCCGCAACACATCCCCAATCAGCAAAACACAAGGACTGGCCATCCGCTGTTCGGCCAGCGTTTGGTGCAAGCAATCCAGCGTACACAGCGCCTGTCGCTGCGAAGGCAAGGTAGCGTCTTGCACGATAGCTACCGGTGTATCAGCGGCCAGGCCGTGCAGCAGTTCGTCTTGAATGCGCTGTGCTGCGGCCACGCCCATATAGATCACCAGGGTGAGCTTGGCCTGGCGGGCTGTGTGGGCTAGCGCGCGCCAGTCGGTGCCGGGGTCGCCGGGCTTGGCGTGGCCGGTCACCATTAGCACGCCATGGGCATGGTCGCGGTGGGTCATGGCGGTGTTGAGTGATGCCAGCGCGCCCAATGCGGCGGTAATGCCGTTGACTATGTGCACCCGGATGCCCGCTTTTTGTAAGGCCTCGATCTCTTCGCCGCTGCGGCCAAATACCAAGGGGTCGCCGCCTTTAAGACGCACGACGTTTTCTCCCTTTTGGGCTTCGCTGATCATCAACTTTTCAATGAAGGCTTGCGGCGTAGATGCGCAACCGCCGCGCTTGCCGACATAGACGATGCGGGCGTTGGCATTGGCATGCTGCAGCACGGCTTCGTTGACCAGATCGTCCACCAAAATAACGGTGGCTGCCGCGATGGTTTTGACGGCTTTGAGCGTCAGCAAATCCGGGTCGCCCGGCCCGGCGCCCACCAGGCTGACTTGGCCGGTGGCAATATAGTGTGCAATATCGCGCGCACTATTGGGCACTTTCGGTGGCTTGTTCTTCATGCAGCACTTTCCATGCGGGAAATAAGTTTGGAGATTTCAATCACTTGTTGCGTTATCGGCGCGGGCACGGGTTGCGCGCCGTCCATCACCGCGCGGATGTAGGCAGCGGTGCCCGGCGCGTCAATGCCAGCCGGTAGCGCGGGCAGGCTGCCCAAACTGCCGCTTTGCGCTTCCTGCGAAAAAATGTTTTCACCCGCGACGATGCCTTGCATTTTGGGCATTCGGCGCGCGTCGGCTACAGCTTCCCCTTCGGTGCCGCGCAAGAGCAGGGCGTTGGCCTGCACCAGTTGCAAAGTAGCGGCCATGGATTGCGCGTATTCCGGGTGGGTGTAGCTGGTCACCAACAGGCTGGGGCCAGCGCAGGGGTTCATCAGCTTGACCAGGCTGTGGGCCGAATTGCGCAAATTGACGACTCGGCGCACTTCCAGCAACCTTTGCAGGCCAGTGCTTAAAGTGGCGGTGGGAAAGAAGGCGACTTCGCCACTTGTCAGTGGTGCAAAAGTGCTGCGCGCGTGGATGCCCAGTTGGTCTAGTACTTCGGCGGTAAACACGCGGCTGTTTTCGGTGGGCGTGCCGTGGATCATGACCGGGTGGCCTTCGCGCGCCAGCAGCAAGGCCAGCAAGGGCGTGAGCACCGGAATTTTGCGAGCGCCGTTGTAGCTGGGGATGACGACGACGGTTTTGTCGCCCTTAGGTAAGGTGTGCAGGCGCGGCGCCGTGGCGTCCAGAAATCCGGCCATTTCTTCCGGCGTTTCACCCTTGACGCGCATGGCCAGGCAAAAGGCACCTATTTCTAGGTCGCTGACTGCGCCGTCGAGCAACTGGCCCCATAAATCGGTGGCTTGGGCACGGCTAAGCCCACGCGCCCCGTCTTTGCCGCGCCCGATTTCCCGCAAGTACATGCCAATAGCCATGCGGAGATTGTCCGCTAGCGCTGCGAACCGGTGGCTATGAGCTTATGCAGAGCCCTTGCGCCGCAAAAGTCAGACCGGCGCTTTCCAGTAGTGGTAGGTCCAGGTGGTGGCAAAGCCAAAGCGGCGGTACAAGGCCAGCGCCGGGGCGTTGTCCGCTTCCACTTGCAAAAAAGCGCGGGTAATGCCGCGCTGGCGTGCCAAGCCGACAAAGGCTGTTAGCAGGGATGTGCCTAGGCCTTGGCCCTGCGCGTGGGGCAGGGTGCGCATGCCGTGCACACTCAGCCAATCGCGGCTGATGCAGGCCGTGCCCGCTGCCAGCGACACGCCCGCCTTTTGTACATAGGCGTAGCGGGCAAAACGGCTGCGGCTGAGCAATTGCACCCGCAACGCGCCGTCCTCTGCGTCAAAGCCTTGGGAGGTGTAAACGCTGGCCCATGCGTGACCGGGCGTATCGAGCAGCACCACATTGGCGGGCTGACTGGCGTTGTGCGACCCATGCACGGAATTTGACAAGTCCGCCGCTGCCTGCATATCTGCAACCGAGGCAATCTGCACATGCACCGGCGCGGTTTGGCGGTAACCCAGCGCCAGCAAGCGCGCTTGCCAGTGGCGCAGGCCCGGCGTGTCGGCGATGCGAAACGTGGGCGGCAAACCGTTATCGCGGTACAACTGCTCGATAGCGGGCAGCGATGCGATGTCCAGACCGTGGTGTAGCAGTGGAATTGCACTGCGTGCGCGACCAATGTCGGCTGCATCAAAAGGCAGCAGCCAGCCGGGCAGCTCGCTTTGCGCAGCCGGGCAGACGGCGTCCAGCGTGGCGCGTTCCAGGCTTTCAATGTCGTGCTGGGCGAGGAGGGTAGGGGGCATGGCGACATTGTGGCGCAGGGCTGTCCTACACTGGCGCCCGCTATGAATCAAGCCGATGCCGCACCACCTTCTGCCCAAAGCCAACACCAGGCCGCGCCGCCGGTGACGCCAGCGGCCAGCGTGCGCAACAAGCTTTCCGGCGAGCCTTCAAACCAGAGCGGGCACCCACTGCTGGTACTGGGCTTTGAGTCATCCTGCGATGAAACCGGCGTGGCCTTGGTGGAACTGCAAGGGCACGCCGTGCCGCGTTTACTGGCTCATGCTTTGTACAGCCAGGTGGAGATGCACCAGGCCTTTGGCGGCGTAGTGCCAGAACTGGCCAGCCGCGACCATATTCGGCGCGCACTGCCGTTGACCACGGAGGTCATGGCCAGTGCCGGGCGGCGCTTGAGTGAAGTGGATGTGGTGGCTTACACACGCGGCCCCGGGCTTGCGGGGGCTCTTTTGGTAGGCGCGGGGTTGGCCTGCGCGCTGGCGGCGGCTTTGGACAAACCGGTGCTGGGCGTGCACCACTTGGAAGGGCATTTGCTCTCGCCATTTCTCAGTGCCGACCCCCCGCAATTTCCTTTCGTGGCGCTGCTGGTATCGGGCGGGCACACGCAGTTAATGCGGGTCGATGGCGTGGGCCGCTACGAGTTGCTGGGCGAGACGATTGACGACGCAGCCGGCGAGGCCTTTGACAAGTCGGCCAAGCTGATGGGACTGGGCTATCCCGGTGGCCCTGCACTGGCGGCTTTGGCTGCGCAGGGTGACCCCAAGGCCTACGCGTTGCCGCGCCCGCTACTGCATAGCGGCGACTTGGATTTTTCTTTCGCGGGGCTCAAGACGGCTGTGCTGGTGCAGTCCCAAAAAATGGTCGCGGCCCATGGTGCGCCGATTGCGCCTTCGCAATACACCTTGGCCTCGGGCGCCACGCCGGGCTTTGGCGCTTTGCCTGTGCAAGCGCAGGCAAATCTGGCGGCATCTACCCAAGCGGCTATTGCTGATGTGCTGGTGAAAAAATCAATGACCGCGCTAAAACAAACCGGCTTGATGCGCCTGGTCGTGGCCGGGGGCGTTGGGGCGAATCGCTGTTTGCGTGAGCAGCTAAACGCACAGTGCGCGGCGCGCGACGTGCGGGTGCATTACCCCGAGCTGCACCTATGCACTGACAACGGCGCCATGATCGCCTTGGCCGCCGCGATGCGTTTGCAAAGCGGCATCCAAGAAGCCAAGCGCGACTACGGTTTTCACGTGCAGCCGCGCTGGCCTTTGCAATCGCTGCAATCGGCTTGAACTGGCGGTAAACGCCGTTAGGTTGTAGCAGGGCTTAGCCCTGCGCCCTCTGGCTTAAGAAATACTAAGTTCGGTGGCCTTGTTTACCGGCACCTTCTTGGTCAGGCTCAAATGCAGCACGCCGTGCTCGACGCGCGCTTGGCTAGATGCACCATCGATTTCTTGCGCAAATTCATACACCGCGCGGTAGCTGCGCGGCGCACCTTCCAGCGTTTCCACACGCAGCACGGTGTCTTCGATTTGAATGCGTAAATGCTCTTTCCCAACGCCCGGCAAATCCAGGCTGAAGCTGTAGGTTTTTTCATCTTCTTGCAGGGGACTGGCGGCCAGTTTGGGCGCTTGCGTAGCAGTGCTGCCGCTCAAGTCGCGCACCAGGCGGCCGACTTGAGCGTAGGCCTTACTGCGGGTAAGTGCATCAGCGGCGGAAAGGGAATGAATAGCCCAGGGTGAAGTAGTGGCTGTCAAAAACATAGGATGCTCCGATTAGACTGCGCGGCCCTCGACTTGAGGTCCGCATGCATTCGAGGTGTGCGCGTTTGTCTTAATTTCAAGCTTTTTTCCTTATGTTTATTGTTTTGTCCGAGGTCTTGAAAAGGCTTTTTTTGGCGTTATGTGGCGCGGCTCTTTGCGTGTCCTTAACCGCCCCTGCCGCCGTGATGGCGCAGGTAACGCCAGCGCCTATCAAGCTGGCTTTGATTGAGGGTTTGAGCGGGCCCAATGCCAGCGGTGGCGAAGCGGTGTTCCGCAATTTGGTGTGGGCCATCGAGCGCGTTAATGCGCGCGGCGGTGTGCCTTGGGGCAAATCATCCGTGCCGCTAGTACTGGAGCGCTTTGACAGCCAGGGCCAGACGCAAGAAGCGCTGTCGGCCATGCGCCTGGCTATCGACGGCGGGGCGCGGATTATTTTGCAAGGTAATTCCTCGGCGGTAGCAGCGGCCTTAATCGACGCGGTGAATAAGCACAACGCGCGCGATCCGGCAAGGCGCGTGGTGTTTCTGAATTACGCCGCCGTGGACCCGGCGCTAACCAACGAGAAATGCAGTTTTTGGCATTTCCGCTTCGACGCCCATGCTGACATGCGCATGGCCGCCTTGATGGAATTACTGCGCGAGGACTCGGCGCTTAAGTCGGTATACCTTTTGGGACAGGACTACAGCTTCGGGCAAAGCGTGTTGCGCGAGGCGCGGCGTCAATTGGCGGTGCAAAGGCCTGATGTGCGCATCGCCGGCGATGAGTTGCATGCCCTTTTGCGCATCAAGGATTTCGCTCCCTACATGGCCAAAATCAAGGCCAGCGGCGCCCAGGCCGTGGTTACCGGCAACTTCGGCCCGGACTTGACGCTCTTGGTGAAGGCGGCGCGAGAGTCGGGTTTTGACGGTACTTTTTATACCTTTTACGGCAATGCGTTGGGGGCACCAGCGGCCATGGGCGAGGCGGGCGTGGGCAAGGTGATTGCCGTGGCCGATTGGCTGCCCAACGTGCAGTCAGCGCCGGCAGAGACCTTTTACCGGGCTTTTCGGGCCCGCTTTCCCAAACCGGACGACGACTATGTCCACATGCGCATGCAGCTGATGGTCGAGGCGCTGGCCCAGGCGGCCGGGGAGGTCGGCAAGCGCGGCACATCCGATTCTTCAGCACCAGAAGCGGCTGACATCGCGCGCGCCCTGGAGGGTGTCAGCGTGGGTCTGGCCGGCCAAAGCGGCAGCATGCGCGCCAGCGATCACCAGTTTCAGCAACCGCTGGTGGTGGGGGTGATGGAGCGCCAGGGCGCGGTGGGCGTGAAATTTGACGTGGAAGGCTCGGGCTACGGGTTCAAAGTGATCAAAACCTTAAGCGCCGCCCAGGCCCGGATGCCCGAAAGCTGTGTCATGCAGCGGCCAACGCCCTAAATGCTGCGTTTGTGGCGCCACGCATTGCGCGGTCGACGCCCCGGGCCGGCCGCCAGACCGGGCAAGGTGCATTACCAGTAATGGTTACAATCGACAGGCTTTGCAGTTCGCAGAGCGCACGTTTGCAGCAGTTCCAGCCGCAATCGCAAGTCCTTATAGATATTTACGGAAACCCACCATGATCGCATCTGAAATTAAAGCGGCTGTCGTTAAAGACAATGCCCGCCAAGCCGGTGATACCGGTAGCCCCGAAGTCCAAGTCGCTTTGCTGACGGCTCGTATCAACGAACTGACCCCCCACTTCAAGACCCACGCCAAAGACCACCATGGTCGCCGCGGTCTGTTGCGCATGGTCAGTCGCCGTCGCAAATTGCTCGATTACCTCAAGCACAAAGACGCAGACCGTTACACCGCACTGATCGCCAAATTGGGTCTGCGTAAGTAATTCGGGAATATGAACGCGAAGCGCCTGAGTTAGGACACTAGCTCAGGCGTTTTTTACTTCGGAGACAAGGAAAGCAGTACGAAGCTGTGTCATTCCAGAGCAATTTGGCCCCAAGGGGCTCTGGAATGGCATCGTGGGCTGTGACTTTGAATCCGGGCTTTGGCGGGGTGGCCTACACCTCCCACCTGTTGAGAAAGTAATGGAGTTTGACCATGACCATGTTTAAAAAAGTTAGTAAAACCTTCCAGTGGGGCCAGCACACGGTCACCATGGAAACCGGCGAAATCGCACGCCAGTCCACCGGCGCAGTGCTTCTTGATATGGATGGCACCGTAGTGCTAGCCACCGTCGTTGCCCGCACCGAAGGCAAAGCTGGCCAAGATTTCTTCCCCCTGACGGTGGATTACCTTGAGAAAAGCTATGCCGCAGGCAAGATCCCCGGCAGCTTCTTCAAGCGCGAAGGCCGCCCCAGCGAGTTTGAAACCCTGACCAGCCGCCTGATCGATCGCCCGATCCGCCCCTTGTTCCCCGAAGGCTTCTTCAATGAAGTTCATGTCGTGGTGCATACCGTGTCGCTAAACCCCGAAGTGGACGCGGACATCGCCGCCATGATTGCAGTGAGCGCGGCGCTTTCAGTGAGCGGTGTACCGTTCAGCGGCCCCATCGGTGCAGCCCGTGTCGGTTATGTCAACGGCCAATATGTCCTCAACCCTGGCCAGACCGCGCGCAAAGATTCCGTGATGGATCTGGTCGTCGCCGGTACGGAAGCGGCTGTGCTGATGGTCGAGTCCGAAGCGCAACAACTGTCGGAAGACATCATGTTGGGCGCCGTAGTGTTCGGCCATGAACAAGGCAACATCGCTATCAACGCTATTCACGAACTGGTGCGCGACGCGGGCAAGCCCGTGTGGGACTGGAAAGCTCCGGCCAAAGATGAAGCCCTGATCGCCAAGATCGACGGTTTGGCCAAAGACAAACTGGTCGCTGCTTACCAAATTCGCAACAAGCAAGCCCGCACCCAAGCCTGTCGCGTCGCCTATGCGGACGTGATGGCGGCACTGAAGGCTGAAGGCGCCGCCTTTGATAGCGTAGGCGTGGAAGGCCTGTTGTTCGAAATCGAAGCCAAGATTGTGCGCAGCCAGATTTTGGCTGGCGAGCCCCGTATCGATGGCCGCGACACCCGTACCGTGCGCGCTATCGAAATCCGCAACGGCGTGCTGCCCCGCACCCATGGCTCAGCCTTGTTCACACGCGGCGAAACCCAGGCGCTTGTGGTCACCACTTTGGGAACCGAGCGCGATGCCCAACGTATCGACGCACTGAGCGGCGACTATGAAGACCGCTTCATGCTGCACTACAACATGCCTCCCTTTGCCACTGGCGAAACTGGTCGCGTGGGCACCCCTAAGCGCCGTGAAATTGGTCATGGCCGCCTGGCCAAGCGCGCATTGGCAGCTTGCCTGCCAAGCAAAGAAGACTTCCCGTACACCATGCGTGTGGTGTCTGAAATCACCGAGTCCAACGGCTCCTCGTCCATGGCTTCGGTCTGCGGCGGTTGCCTGTCCTTGATGGACGCGGGCGTGCCCATGAAGGCGCACGTGGCTGGTATCGCTATGGGTTTGATTAAGGAAGACAACCGCTTTGCGGTCTTGACCGACATCCTGGGCGACGAAGATCACTTGGGCGACATGGACTTCAAAGTGGCGGGCACCACGAACGGAATTACCGCCCTGCAAATGGACATCAAAATCCAAGGCATTACCAAAGAAATCATGCAAGTGGCGTTGGCCCAGGCCAAAGAAGCGCGTATGCACATTTTGGGCAAGATGCAAGAAGCCATGGCTGGCGCTAAAGCCGAAGTTTCTAACTTCGCGCCCCGCCTGTTCACCATGAAGATCAACCCCGAGAAGATCCGTGACGTGATCGGCAAAGGCGGCGCCGTCATCCGCGCCCTGACCGAAGAAACCGGCACCCAGATCAATATCGAGGAAGATGGCACCATCACCATCGCTTCGAGCGACCCGGCTAAGGCTGAGCAAGCCAAGCGCCGCATCGAAGAGATCACGGCTGAAGTCGAAATCGGCAAGGTCTATGAAGGCCCGATCACCAAGATTTTGGACTTCGGCGCTTTGGTCAATTTGCTACCGGGCAAAGATGGCTTGCTGCACATCAGCCAGATCGCACACGAGCGTGTGGAAAAAGTCACCGACTACCTTTCCGAAGGCCAGATCGTGCGCGTTAAAGTGCTCGAGACGGACGAAAAAGGCCGTGTCAAGTTGTCGATGAAAGCCTTGCTCGATCGTCCTGTCCACAACGATCAGTCTTGATCGATGAGGCGCCGGTTGCCGCAAGGCGACCGGCCTTTCGAATTACTAGCGGCCAAGGGTCTTTAGCCTATGCAAGTCATTGAGATTTCTAGTTTCGGTGCGCCAGAGGTGCTGCGTCTGGCCGAGCGGCCCATGCCGCTCGCTGGTGCCGGTGAGGTTTTGATCCGCGTAAATGCCAGCGGTATCAATCGCCCCGACGTTTTGCAACGCCTGGGTCATTACCCCGCGCCCCCTGGCGCTTCGGATATTCCGGGGCTGGAAGTGGCCGGCGTTATTGAGTCCGGTGATGCGCAGGCTATGGCCGCGGCAGGCTTCAAAATTGGCGACCGAGTTTGCGCTTTAGTGGCCGGTGGCGGCTATGCGCAGTGGTGCGTGGCGCCGGTGGGCCAATGCCTGCCGGTGCCCAAGGGTTGGAGCGATACCGACGCAGCCGGCTTACCTGAAACGTTTTTTACCGTTTGGAGCAATGTATTTGACCGCGGCCGATTGCAGGCGGGCGAGACTTTGCTGATTCAGGGCGGCTCTAGCGGGATTGGCGTAACTGCCATCCAAATGGCCAAGGCCATGGGCGCTACCGTGATCGTTACCGTGGGCAACGACGACAAATGCAAGGCCTGCTTGGCCTTGGGCGCGGACCATGCCATCAATTACAAAACCCAGGACTTCGAAGCCGAAGTTGCCCGCATCACCAACAAGCGCGGTGTGGACGTGGTGCTCGATATGGTGGCTGGTGCGTACGTGACCAAGGAAGTGAACTGCCTGGCCGAAGACGGCCGCTTGGTGTTTATCGCTGTGCAGGGCGGCGTGAAGGCGGAGTTCAATGCGGGCCTGGTCTTGCGCAAGCGCCTAACGATCACCGGCTCAACCTTGCGCATCCGGCCTGTGGCTTTCAAGGCGGCTATCGCCCAATCGTTGCAACGTCATATCTGGCCTTTGCTGGAAAGCGGCGCGATCAAGTCGGTGCTGCATGCAGCTTACCCGGCAGCGCAGGCGCCGCAAGCGCATGCTGAGATGGAAGCGAGCCAGCACATCGGCAAAATTGTTTTGCAGTGGGATGGCGTATGAAAAAGCTGGTCGCTGGTAACTGGAAGATGAACGGCTCTCTAGCGGCCAACGCGGCACTGGTGCAGGGCTTGCTCGCAGAAGGTGGGGACGCCTGGGGATGTGAAGTTACGGTGTGCGTGCCTGCGCCTTATCTGGCGCAATTGCAGTCACTTACGCAGGGCAGTCCATTGGCCTTGGGCGCCCAGGATGTGTCGACCCAGGATAGCGGTGCCTTTACCGGCGAAAGCTCAGCGGCCATGCTGAAAGATTTTGGCGTGCGCTACTGTTTGGTAGGTCATTCTGAGCGACGCCAGTATCACCAGGAAAGTGATGCTGTGGTGGCGACGAAGGCGCAGCGCGCCTTGGCGGCTGGCATCACCCCTATTGTCTGCGTGGGCGAGACTTTAGCCGAGCGTGCGGCGGGTGATACAGAAACCGTGATCAAGCGCCAGTTGGCAGCGGTGGTGCATGTCAACGGCCATTGCATTAGTGAAATTGTGCTGGCTTACGAGCCGGTGTGGGCGATTGGTACTGGCAAAACCGCCAGTCCCGAGCAAGCCCAGGCGGTGCATCTGGTGTTGCGCCAGCAATTGCAAGCGGCCAGCGCCAGCGCCGACCGGGTGCGAATTCTCTACGGCGGCAGCATGAATTCCGGCAATGCTGCGTCCTTGCTGGCCCAGCCCGATATTGACGGCGGCCTGATCGGTGGCGCCTCTTTGAAGGTGGCAGATTTTTTATCTATTATCCGGGCCGCGCAGTAAAGCGGCTCCAACAGTTTTTCCAGGAGTAGAAGATGAGTTATTTGGTTACGATCATCCTGACAGTGCAGATGATTTCGGCGATTTCGATGATTGGCTTGATTCTGATCCAGCACGGAAAAGGTGCGGACATGGGCGCCGCATTTGGTAGCGGCGGATCGGGTAGCTTGTTCGGCGCGAGCGGAAGCGCCAACTTTTTGTCTCGCACTACGGCGGCCTTAGCGACCGTGTTTTTTACCTGCACTTTGGCCTTGGCCTATTTCGGCAATCTGCGACCGGCCAGTAGCGGCAGCGTTTTGGAATCTGCCAACGTAGCAGCGCCAGCCTCCCCGGCCAGTGCTGCAGCGCCTGCGCCCGCTGCCTCTGGAGCTGCCCAGATACCGGCCAATTGAGCCTCGTCAAAAAGTCTTTCTTACCCCGGGAAGCCTCTGCAAATCAGGGTAAACTCTAAGGCTAATCAGGGCCTGTAGAGCAGCAAAGATGCTCACAGCCTTGTTGTGGAAAAAGCCGCCGTCGTGGTGAAATTGGTAGACACGCTATCTTGAGGTGGTAGTGGCGAAAGCTGTGCGAGTTCGAGTCTCGCCGACGGCACCATAGCAAGAAAAGCAATGCATTCCCGTAGGGTTATGCAAACAATCAGACTTATCTTCGGACGACCCCTAATTAGCTATGAATCTGGACCAATACCTCCCTGTTTTGCTGTTCATTCTGGTCGGTGTTGCCATCGGCGTCATTCCCCAGGTACTGGGTTACATCCTCGGTCCAAACCGGCCTGATCAGGCTAAAAACTCCCCTTACGAATGCGGCTTCGAAGCCTTCGAAGATGCCCGCATGAAGTTCGATGTGCGCTACTACTTGGTCGCCATCCTGTTTATTTTGTTTGACCTGGAAATTGCCTTTTTGTTTCCCTGGGCGGTATCGCTCAAAGAAGTCGGTCTGTTGGGTTTCTGGGCGGTAATGCTGTTTTTAGGCATTCTGGTTGTAGGCTTTGTTTACGAATGGAAAAAAGGGGCCCTTGACTGGGAATGAAACCATGATTGAAGGCGTATTCAAAGAAGGCTTTGCCACCACCAGTTACGACGCGGTGGTCAACTGGGCCAAGACTG
>Ga0214919_10004993_pt1 | contig 19079 bp, 10 predicted proteins | sample LL1503_MetaG_FD_177994 | JGI IMG/M metagenome (GOLD analysis project Ga0214919, IMG submission 177994) | Freshwater microbial communities from Lake Lanier, Atlanta, Georgia, United States - LL-1503 | ecosystem: Environmental > Aquatic > Freshwater > Lake | place: USA: Georgia | collected...
CCCGTACTTTGATCCACATCGGGGCGCTCCATTTCGCCCATAAACTGCCTTGCATAGGCACTAAAGCTTTCCATATAGCGGCGCTGGCCTTCGTTGTAAAGGGTGTCAAAAGCCAGGGACGATTTACCACTTCCGCTCACCCCCGTAAATACCACTAACTGATTTTTAGGAATGGTAATATCAAAATTTTTGAGGTTGTGCTCTCGGGCACCAATAACGGTTATATATTCTTTAATTTTGCTCATCTAAGGGGTTAAAGTTATAACAACCTTTTAAATAATTTGTTTAGAACAAAGAATAAACATTTAGTAAATTTGCAACTTAATCAGCACCACAGAACCATGTCTGTTTTTAAAAGCATCCACTTCCCATTTGTCAAGGCCCAGATAGGTTCACTTGCCTTGGCGCTCTTGCTTTTTAGCTTAAGTTTATTGCTTGGTCGGGAAAACCTTTTTTTAAGCTTGAATATCAATTTAGGCTGGTGGGCCGATCAGTTTTTTAGCGTATTTACCCAATTGGCCGAAGGCTGGATTTGGATTCCGTATTTAATCATCGTTTTTGGATGGTTTAAAAAGGATTTTGTATTTATACTACTTAATTTTTTGACCTCTACCCTACTTACACAATTACCCAAGAATTATATTTGGCCTGATGTTAACCGACCCATTGCAAGCGGCATCCCTCTTTCAAAAATACATACCGTAACAGGCGTGGAGGTTCATACCTACAATAGTTTCCCATCAGGTCATACGGCCACTGCTTTTAGTTTGCTTTTTTTGACCGTTTATTTTTTCCCTAATAAGAAAGTATTTTGGATCGCTGCTATTTATGCCCTTCTTTGTGCTTATTCAAGGGTTTATTTAGGACAACATTTTCCAATAGATCTGGCTGGTGGTATCATCGCCGCTATTTTAAGTTTTCAATTAAGCCTTTGGTTAAGAAATAAAATAAAACCAAGTAGTTTTTAATATTATTTAATTCTGATTATTCAAGACAACCCTTTATGTTAAAAAAATTATCCGCTTTTATTTTAATTTTATTTGTAGCCATCGTCAGTTTTGCACAAGACAGTACCCACAATACCCATACCAATGCACCATTGATTTTTTCTGTAGATACCAGCCAACAAATCATTAAAGGAAGAGTCAACAGTGAGGAACAAATCAAGAAGCCCTATGTCATTTTAATTTCTGCAGATGGATTCAGAGCAGATTTTAATGAATTGTATGAAGCCAAGAATTTAAACGCTTTGGCAAAAACAGGGGCGCATGCCAAATACATGACGCCCTCTTATCCTTCTGTTACTTTTCCCAATCACTATAGTATTGCAACTGGCTTATATCCTGCACACCATGGACTAGTGGATAATGCTTATATCGATTTGCCAACTGGTAGTTTTTACAGCATGGGCAATAAAAAAATGGTAGCCGAAGGTAAGTGGTATGGAGGAACGCCCATTTGGGTTTTGGCAGAGCAACAAAAAATGATTTCTGCGAGTTTTTATTGGGTAGGCTCAGAAGCCGATATCCAAGGCATCAAACCTACTTATCATTATGTATACAATGAGAAGATTGATATCGCCACTAGAATCAAAGCCGTTAAAGACTGGTTAAGTTTGCCCGAAGCGCAAAGACCACATTTAATTACTTTTTATTTTCCTCAGGTGGACCATGACGCACATGAATATGGTCCCAATGATGCACGTGTAGGAAAAGCAGTTCAATTTGTGGACAGTAGTATCCAAGCATTGCAAAAAGAATTGGCTACACTATCACTGCCCATCAATTATATTTTTGTATCAGATCATGGAATGGCCCAAGTAGACAATGTAAATACTTTGCCGCTTCCCGCATCCATTGATACTACCTATTTTACTGTGCCTTGGGGTGATACCCAACTGCATTTGTATGCCAAAGATAAATCTAAAATTGAAGCCACTTACAATGCGCTTAAAAAAGACACCAGTGTTAGCGTATACAAACTAGATGAAACCCCCGCTTATTGGTATCATACTTCTGCCGATGATAAGTACCAGCGTTTAGGTGATTTGATCGTGACGCCTCATTTTCCACAAATCTTTAATTTATCTAAACGAAAAACAACTTTAGGTAAACATGGATTTGACAATCATTTAGTAGAAATGCGCGCCAGCTTTATGGCCTGGGGGCCTGCCTTTAAAAAAGGCATGAGTATTGATGGTTTTGAAAATGTAAATGTTTATCCTTTAGTCGCAGCCATACTTGGTCTTAAGTATGACCCAAAAACCATTGATGGAAAATTGAAAGTATTAAGCCCTATCTTAAAATAGCTTAAGCATATTGTCAATTTTCCTAAAAAAGTTAAACAATTCTAGGATCCTCTTAACTTTTATGCTTAAAATTTTTTAAGAATTTGCGGTAATTACTTATTTATTAAACTTCTTTAATAGAAAATAATTTTAATAGCAATAAGTTTATAAAAATTAAATTTTTTTAGACTATGCTACAAAATAAAATATTGATTTTAGAGGATGATCAGCAATTGGGCAATGATTTACAGGAAGTATTGACTCTAGCAGGCTATGAAACCATTCTAACCAATACTTATGATCTTGCGATTGAAAAATTGACTCAGTTCAAGCCAGCATTGGCTATCTGCGACATTAACCTTGGTCAAGGGAATACAGGCATAGATTTTGTAAAAAATGCAGTCCCTCTTTTGCCCCAATTAGAAATTATTTATGTATCCGCTTCAAGCAATAATGTAGTTATTGAAAATGCGGCAAGTACGAAACCCCTCAATTATATTGTAAAACCTTGGAGCAAAGACCAGATTAAAGTAGCGGTAAAAATAGCCTTTGATTATATCGAAAAAAAGCACAGCCTACATCAAAGTATACAAAAACTAAGTGCTACAGAATTAAAAGTACTTGACCTTATTTCCAAACAAAAAAAGAGTAGTGAAATTGCCACCTTGTTATTTGTTTCTGAAAAAACCATTCGCAATCACCGCTACAATATCATGAAAAAGCTGCAATTGCCCAACGAGAACAACAGCTTATTAAAATGGGCCATCACCCACCTGCATTAAGAAAATCAGTAGTCTAAAGCAAAAAATTGGATATATTAGCTTAACAAAATTTGTTTGCTATGAAATCCATGATCACCTTCTTGTGTTTTATTCTTTTGACCACTACTACTGTGATGAGTCAAAACAATTATGCCATTATGCCACAACCAGTAAAAATCATACCTGCCGAGGGGCATTTTAGTTTCAATAAAAATACTCAAATTATTTTAACCCAAGGAACAGCCTCTTTTGCTTCTGTTGCTGAAATGCTAGCAGCGCAACTCCAAACCGCCTATGCCCTTCCATCAAGTGTAAAAAATGGTCATGCAAAATCAAATAGCATCAATTTTATATTGAACAATGAATTGGCCGAAGAAGCCTATTTATTAAATATAGACAAGCATAAAATAAACATCGAGGCCAAAACAGGCAAGGGTGCCTTTTATGCATTGCAAACATTGTTTCAATTGATGCCTGCTCAAATATACAGTACCACTGCTTCTCAGGAGATGCCTATTGCAGCTGCTTGTACAATCGAAGATGCCCCAAGGTACCATTACCGTGGTTTGATGTTGGATGTAGGCAGATATTATTTTCCTGTAGCCTTTATCAAACGTTACCTTGATTTAATGGCCGTGTATAAATTAAATACGTTTCATTGGCATTTAACGGAGGACCAAGGATGGAGAATTGAAATCAAAAAATATCCTTTGTTGACCAGTATTAGTTCTATTCGTAAAGAAACGATGGTGGGTAAATATGAGGATATGAAATTTGACCATACCCCTTATGGTGGATTTTATACCCAAGACCAAATCAAAGACATTGTAGCTTATGCAGCTAAAAAATTTATTACCATCATCCCTGAAATTGAGATGCCTGGCCATTCTCAGGCCTTGTTAGCAGCCTACCCTCAATTTGGATGCAACCCAGATAAAATATATGAAGTGGCCACCAAATGGGGCGTTTCTGAAGATGTGCTTTGCCCTAGAGAAGAAACCTTTGCTTTTATGGAAGATGTGCTTACCGAAGTAATGGCTTTATTCCCAGGCAAATACATTCATATTGGCGGTGATGAGTGCCCCAAAACCCAGTGGAAACAAAGCCGTTTTTGTCAAGACTTGATCAAAAAATTAGGCTTGAAAAATGAGCAAGAATTGCAAAGTTATTTTATTGGAAGAATGGATAAATTTATTACCAGCAAAGGAAAAAGATTATTGGGTTGGGATGAAATTTTGGAAGGCGGTCTTTCGCCTAATGCCATGGTTATGTCTTGGAGAGGAACCAAGGGTGGCATTGAAGCGGCTAAATTAAATCATGACGTGGTCATGTCGCCTACCGATTATTTTTATATCGATTATTACCAAGCCAACCCATCTACCCAACCCTTGGCTATTGGAGGTTTCCTGCCTTTGTCTAAATGCTATTCTTTTGAACCAGACTTACCCGAATTAAATGAAGCTCAAACAAAACATATTGTAGGCATTCAAGCCAATCTTTGGACCGAGTATATCAGTACACCCGCTTACGCCGAGTACATGGCTTTTCCTAGAGCCTTGGCCTTAGCTGAAATTGCTTGGGCACCAAAAGCAGCAAAAAATTATACTGAATTTGTAAGCAGGTTACAAAAACAAAAACCAAAAATGGACGCCTTAAAAATTAATTATTGTCCAGCGGAATTTAAGTAGGAAAAAAATTATTTGCTAATTTTTACCTTACTTTTTAGTAGGTGCAGGTGTTGTTGGTTCAATTTGTGCCTTCACCTGGGTCAAAATTTCTGCTTGCAATGAATCAATACTTTTGCTGATAAAGACCACATCTTGATGTGCTAAATTGCTGTTATCTACAATTTGCTTGATGATTGCTAATTTTTGATAATGCTTATTGATCTCTGATTCAGAAAATTTAATGGTAAAAGTTTTTTCAGCAACAAAGGCTGTTAAAACTGTAATTCCAATTCCGACAAAGATTCCTTTAATTAAACTGCTTTTTGTTTTCATAAGTATATTTTTTTATTAAAGTTTAGTTGTAAACTTAACATTAGGTCCATAATAAGTGTAATTGCCGATGGTGACAAAGGTTCTTACATAATAGGGAGTACCGGTATTTAACCCTGTTATATTTATTGACATTGTCCCTGTAGCCTTGATACCATCATCAATCACATTGGTATTGATGTCTGGATTGATGTTGGTACTATAACAAATTCCTTTTCTAGTTAATTTGGAATAGGCGGTAGAAACCTTCGCATCATAAGTAGCACCAGTGCTGGTTATATTAGAAATTACGCCTGCATTTATTTTAGAAATCGGCACTTTCCCTTGTACCCAATTGGAAGTATTACCATTCATATTGAAATTATACAAACTGTACATTACCTCAAACTGACCTGGGACATAACTAATGATGTAATTGGTCTCTGAGAATGTGCCCCCTGTTGCAGCCGTAGGTGTAATATCATATAAACCTGGCGCATCATCTGCCCCTGTTCCACCAGCTGCAGTTAATGTTACTGAACCAATGGTTTCACTATTGGCCAAACCACTAGAGGTAAAGTTGGTATTACCTGTGCCCAAGACCAAGGTAGATCCATAGAATTTTTGGAAATAAGCCGCAGTAACAGTTAAAGGTGCAGCAGAAACAGTATTGGTGGCCATGGATATACTAATGGTATCAGCCGCATAACTTGTAAGGTTTACGGTACCAGAATAAGAACCCACTGGTGCATTTGACTTTAACCTAATATATACATTGGTATTGGTTAAGGAGCCACCAGACTGCGCTAAGGAAACTGTATTGGCAAAACCAGAACTTGCATTGGTAGATACTTCAAAACTACTAGGCGGCGTTACAATTACGTTTTGAATAATATAGGTACCAGAAACATTTAATGTACTTGCCGTAGAGACATTACCATAAGTTCCAGTTAAACCTGCAATGCTTGTAGTGGATGAACTAATGACCGGCTTGCGCACTTCTAAATTAATGGTTGCTGTATCGCTGTAGTTTTTATCACCGCTTTTATTATAGTTATAAGCTAAGACTCTAAATTTAGAAGTTGCTCTTATAGCCGTTGGCGTTCCAGAAATGACCCCACTCACTAAATTAATTGTAAGACCGGTAGGTAATGAATCAATTAATTTATACCCATAAGCTACTCCACCAGAATTAATTGGACTAGCAGTTGTATTGCCATAATTCAAATAGAAAGTACTAGGATTAGGATAAGTAATAGCAGGTGGTACGGTAGAAATTATGATGCTTACAGGTTTTACATAGTTACAACCTGATTTTACATAACTATAGTTGATGGTATAAGATCCACTACTACTGTAACCAGGAATAAAGGAACCAGTAGGCAAATCAATATTTAAACCAGTGGCGGGTATTACTGAGAATGTACCCGTCAATGGGCCCGCTAGGTAATTGACTTTCTTTACACTTAATTCCGTCTCATTAAATCTATTCCCTCCATAAGAAATTTGCGTCACCGTATCTGTCAAAACAGTAACAGTGACTGTTGCTTTATTCACACAACCTACACCACCTAATCCAACCACCGTATAAGTAGTAGTACTTATTGGAGAGGCAATTGGACTAGCAATTAGGGAATTGCTTAATCCTGTAGCAGGTTGCCAAGTATAACTCGTAGCTCCAGTGGTGGTAAGTGTAACCGTACCACTTGGACAAATAGAAACATCTGCCAAAGTAACTACAGTAGTTCCAGCATTGGCACCAGTAGTGGGCGTTAAAGCACTAATTCCATAACCTACACCGCTACCTCCTAAATAAAAATTATCGCCTACAGGATAATTACAATAAGCATTATCCAATTTAAGTCTAGCCAAGCCAGCAGAGGTACCTCCCATAAAGATGGTATTGGAAGGATTAATATAAGGCGTACAAGCCCCTTGTGTTAAAAATTTATTTTGTGTAATAGCTGAAGTGCCTCCTACATAAAATGAAACAGAATAATCTATATTGTTTATACAGGCAGCCGTCGTGAGGATCTGTTTAGCAGCAGCTGCTCCAGTTGTTCCCCCTGAATAAATCATCAAGGTATAGTCCATAGGCGCTATACAAGCCGATTGGTTATTAAATAATTTTGGCGTAGAGGCAGAAGTGGCGCCTAAATAAAAATTAGGATAATTTACTTCGCCATTATTGGTTGTATTGGTAGTGATTAATACAGAAGTGGAAACTGTATTGCTACATGATCCATAAGTATAATTCACCGTATAAGTGCCTGCAGTACTGGTATTAGGTGTAATATCTCCAGTGACCGTATTAATTTTTAAATTGGCAGAGGTAACTGAAAAGGCACCGCCTGTGATTCCAGTTAAAATTACAGATTGAGGGCTAGTGACACTGGTCGAAATAGTGGATGATGGATACCTGAAGCTTGTACCACTTTCATTTCCAGCTAATACATTGACGGTTACCGCATACACTGCTCTACAACCTGGACCCGTGCCCGTGGCCGTTAAGGTATAGGTAGTGGTAGTAGTTGGATTGGCGATAGGACTCAGAATGGATGCATTACTTAAACCAGTGGTTGGTAACCAGGAATAAGAAGTTGCTCCAGAACCCGTAGTAGTTAAAGTAACGCAGTTGCCATTGGTGATACTAGGATCATTGATACTGGTCATAAATGGTCCACTCGTATTGTTGGAAGTTAAATTGACTAAATTTCCAGGCGCACTTGTAGAGGATAGTCCACCCATAAAAATATTCGTAGGTTGGGGTATCGGACAAGCAGTTGCGCTGATAAGATCAGTAGCATAGGTTCCGTAATTTCCTCCACGATAAAAGATGACGGAACTATCTAAACTATAATTACAACCGCTTGCACTAATCAATGTATTGGCATAACTGCCGTAATTCCCTCCTCGATAAAATATCACTGAACTATCTATATTGATTCCGCAGACAGAGGGCAGAATATTATTGGTCATATAACCTCCATAATTACCTCCATGATAAAAAGAAGAAGCAGTATCTAATATAAAAGGACAGGTATTATTATTAAGCGAATTGGTGCCATAATTACCATAGTTACCTCCATGATAAAATATAACAGAACTGTCATAAGTTAAATTACAAGTATTGGCAGCAAGAATCAATTTGATATTTGTTCCAGTACCAGATGTCCCACCAAGCCATTGAGCTTTAACGCTCAATGAACCAATGATAAGAAATAAGAATAAAAAATATTTTCTCAAGTTCACTTACTTGCTTACTTAAATTAATTAATTAGGAAATGACCTAACACCTCTTCCGCCGTAACCTTGATTTTGTCCATTGTTGGTTCCATTTCCTGCATAGTTCTGCCTATCAGAAACCTGAATGATTTGAGGATAGGTTCCATTGCCTACAAAATCTCCCCCTTTCCAATAGTTTCCAGTATTGGCGCCAGTACCAGTTGGCCATCCTACGGTGTTCGCATTGCCATCTGTTCCTAAACTTCCATCACCATTGGCCGTGGTAAAATTGGAAAAATCATAACCACTACCTCCACCCACCACTTGTTCTGATAAATTGCCGCCCATTTCCATAATACCATAATAAGTAGCTCCAGACTGTGATCTTGTAGTTAAATTGTTTGCAAATGAGCCTGATCTATAAGGTGCCCAGTTTGCATCATTCCACTGATACAAACACATGCCATTGTACAAACCCACATTACTTGGTCTCATTTGGAAAGTGCCTGGATTTGAACCTGTACCATTTACTTGTGTTAAAATAACATCCCCCCAAGGATATTCATTGGGTAATGGGTTTAAAGTACCTCTGCATGCTTTTTCGTATTCAAATTCAGTCATGGGTCTTAGGCCTGTCCAGTCTAAATAAGCAGTTAAGTCGGCCCAACTTAAAAAACTTACTGGATTGTAAGTGGCAAAAGAATTAAAAGTAAAAGTTGCTGGGACTGTATTGTAGGTACCTGCTGCACTAGTATGAATGTCATTTGATTGAGTGGAACCTGAAGAAAAATAAGTATTCACAGAATTGGGATAACGAGCCCCCCATTTGGCCAATCTTGCAGCTTGCTCATTGTAAGAAATAGAGTTTAAGAAATCCACATAACTCACCAAACTTGTTTCATATTTCATACACCAAAAACCATTGTAGCCAATAGGAAAAGTAGCAGGTAAATAGTTAGGGCATCCATAAGAAGGGTTGGAAGTGTACACTGTAGAAGCGCCTAGTCCATTCTGTTGCATGGCCGCTGTTATTAACAAGGGAGTAGCTGAATTATTTCCATTAGAGAAATTATTAGTATTGGTGACTCTACCATCCCCTAAATAAAATTGACCCTGGGGTACGTAAACCATTTCAATACCAAATACTTTAAAATTGTCGCCAGAAGTAGGGGTAATGACAGGACTAGTAGTGAATGAACTATTCAATAAAAGTGTAATGGTATGTGTAGCAATATTACCCAATCCATTGTATTGACGTCTCACAAATACACCCATTCCATCACTCACCGCATCTACTGTCAAAACTTTGGTACCAGCTCCCACCAATGCGGTAGCGTGATCACTAGAAGTGGTGCTTACCAATGCAGTGGCCCAAGCATTGGTACTAGAACAAGCCTGTCTCTTTATAAAGATCCAAACCCCATCATAATTGGATGGGCCTGAAGTAATTTTCCAACTATTTTCCCAAGAAACATTAAAGGTCAAGGTTTTATTTCCCTCATTATAGACTGGTGTTGAAATAGCTAAGTTATTTGCTTTTGTTGTTTCAAGAGCAAATAGTGTTACCAAAAAGAATAAAAAATATTTTTTCATAAGAACTTTTTTTTCAATTTTTAATTAGTAAGTGAAGTTTCTAACTCCTCTTGCACCGTTGAATTTGGTTTTGTCATTGTTCCAGCTCACTCCTTGATAAAACTGTCTGTCAGAGGTTTGACAAGGGGTAGTTCCACCACCAGTTTCCCAATAGCCGCCTCTAACAATGGTCCCTGAGGTGACTCCCCCAGCTGCTGGCCAACCAGTGGTATTGGCCAAGCCTTTAGAAGTTAAAACTCCGTCTCCATTGGCTGTGGTGAAAGCAGAATAATCATAGCCTCCTCCACCAACACATTGTTCTGTACAATTACCTGCCATATCCATGATGCCGTAATAGGTAGCACCAGATTGTGTTCTATTGGTATTGGATTTGGCATTTCCGCCTGGTCTAGCAGAAGATCCATTCCAACCTGTATAAAAACAAGGTCCTTCTACTACAGAACCATACTGCCATGCTGGATCACCATAGTTTTGTGCAATTTGGTTGATGCTATTGATAGTGGTATTTCCCCATGGAAATTCATAAGGTACCGCAGCAATGGGTGTTTGGGTGACTGTATTAGAACCTCTACAAGCTTTTTCAAATTCAAATTCGGTCATAGGTCTCATTCCAGCCCAATCCAAAAAAGCGGTCATTGCTTTCCAAGAAACTGCCCCTTCTGCTAAATACAAATAGGAGGCAGTAAACACAGCAGGCACTGTATTATAGGTACCTGCAGTAGCTACTCTATTCCAAAATCCCCATGAATTAACCATATCAAAATAAGAACCTACTATATTGGGTAAATTGGTGACTCCATTTTCGGCAAGTAAGGTGGTTTGTTGATCGTAAGTAAGTGAATTTAAAAATTCAACAAAAATACCCACGGTTGCTTCGTATTTCATACAATAAAAACCATTGTAACCTAGAGGAAATGTGGCCCCTAAGGGAACCGGACTTCCATAAGATACATTATTCACATAATTGGTCGCTGTTCCAATACCAGTAGCTTGCGTGGCAGAATCAATAGTTACAGGTAAAGTGTTGGTTCCTCTTGAAAAATTATTGGTATTGGTACTACGCCCATCTCCTGCATAAAAAGGACCTTTGGGTACATAAACCACTTCTAAACCCAACACTTCAAAATTATCGGAAGAACTTACACTAGATGATGGATTGGTTGGCGTTGCACCACCATCTAATTTTAAATAGATATCTGTTGCAGGCACATTACCTACCACATTGGGGTAGGCCACTGAGTTCACTCTTCTTACAAAAACGCCCATTCCATCACTCACTGCATCAATAGATATATCTGTAGATACGACGGTACCTATTTTTGCCACATGGTCTGCACTAGTGGTGCTCAATCTTTGATGCAACCAATTGTTATTGCCTGAACAGTTTTGTCTTTTGACAAAAATCCAAACACCGTCCCAATTGGATGGGCCAGAATTAATACACCAGCTGTTGTCCCATTGGATTTTAACTCTTAATGTTTTAGTAGCATCTGTATACACAGGTGTACCAGTAATTTGTAAGTTATTGGCGTAAGCTTGCGATAAAAAAAGCAAACAGCCTACAATGATTAAATAAAATTGCTTCATATTTATTTTTTTATTTTTTATTATTTTATTACTTGTCATTTATTTTTAAATTTTTTAATAATTTCTAACACCTCTTCCTCCATAACTTCTGTCTTTGTTCAAACTATTGTTATTCGTTAACCCTCCATAAAAAGTTCTATCAGACACTTGGAAATAATTAAATGTATTGCTGTAAAAACTAGCCCCTTTAATAATGGTGCCCGACTGAATACCTCCATCAGAAGGCCATCCTGTCGTATTGGCTAACCCAGTTTTAGTCAAAACTCCATCTCCATTGGCCGTCGTAAAAGTTGAATAGTTATAACCTGTTCCACCCCCCACACATTGCTCATAAACATTGCCTGCCATATCTAAAATGCCATAAAAAGTAGAAGAAGATTGCACCCTATTTGAACTTGAAGTGGCGGCAAAACCAGAACGAGCAGGACCACCATCCCAGTTTGCATGCACCAGCCCATTAAGCGCCTGGCTAAAACCTTCAGTGGCTGTATTGGTATTGATGTTTGCACAATAATTCATATTCAAGTCCGTAGCATTGCCCCATGGATATTCGTAGGCCACTGGATTCAATGTTCCCCTACATGCTTTTTCATATTCAAATTCAGTCATGGGTCTTAAACCAGACCAATCTAAATAGGATGTTAAATCCTGCCAGTTCATATGTGCAGCAGGTAAGTAGGCACACCATGAATAACCACCAGGATAACCAAAGATGGCTGGTACGGTATTATTAGTTCCAGCTGTAGTTGTCAAAATAAACTGCCTATAGTTACCATTATTCCAATAAATATTTGCACCATTGGGAGTCCTGCTCCAAACGGCAAGTCTACCTGCTTGTTGATCGTAAGTAAGTGAATTTAAATAATCAACAATCTGCTGTTGATTGATTTCATACTTCATACAGTAATATCCATTGTAGCCCAATGGGTAAGTACTAGGTAGTGGTACCACACAACCATAAGTGGGGTTACTTACATAATTATTGTAAGACCCTAATCCTTGCGCTTGTTTTGTACTATTAATCTGAACAGCACCAATGGTGTTGCCTGCAGAAAAATTGCTTGAATTGGAAGAACGTCCATCTCCGATATAAAAATTACCAGTAGGTACATAGACCATTTCGATACCAAGTACTTTAAAATTATCAGAGGTAGTGGAAGAGCCAACCAAGGCTGGATTGTAGTTGTTTGTTAATTTTAAAGTGACACTGCTGGTATTGGCCATTGAGCCAATTTGATTATTGGTAGAGGAGTCTCTATGAATAAATACCCCCATTCCATCGGTTACAGCATCCACAATTAAGTTGTAGGCACTGGTAACAGCATGATCTCCAGATGTAGTGCTCAACAGCGCATGAGACCAAATTCCATTGGCAGCGCAGGGTTGTCTTTTAACAAAAACCCAAACGGCATCCCAGTTATTCGGTCCTTGATCGCCTTTCACTCTCCAGCTATTGTCCCACTTAATGGTAAAGGTTAAAGTATTTGCAGTACCATTGTAAGTGGGCGTGCCAATTACTAAGTTGTTAGCAAATAAATTACTAGTGGTAAATAGTAGGATAAATAAATAAATAGTTTTTTTCATATTATTAATTACTAGTTGCTGAATTAAATAAACCCAATTCATTGGTATTGTTTTGGCCAGGTATACCTTGATCAAACTTGTAATACAAAACTAATTTTGTAGATGGATTTTGATCGATGGTCGAATTTGGATTGATACTTGAATACATATATTTTTGAATGTAGTTAGTAGGTGAAGTGGGCACTGCAAATTTCCAAATTCTTAACTCGTCAATGGTAAAATTGCCATTGTCTCCTGCGCCCATGATGTTAGAACCCAAAAAGAAAAAACTAGGTAAAATTGAAGTACTTGTTGAAAGCGTATAAGTTTGAGCCAAGGCAGCATTTTTATATAATTTCATACTTGTACCATTTCTAATGAGGGCAATATGCACCCATTTATTTAGTTCTAAAGTGCAAGCTGTTTGCCAGGTAGAAGGACCTCCTAAGTCAGTAGCCAATAATTTTAATTGAGTACTGCTTTTGGCAATTTTTAAGGCATTGTTTAAAGCAGAACTATAAATAATATCATTGGCACCATCTGTTCCAGTATTTTGAACCCAAAATTCTAAGGTGAAATCGATCAAAGAATCTCTTAAGTAAGCTTTACCTAAACCAAAAGTACTGGTACCATCAAAGTTTAAAGCATTCCCAAAACTGCTGCTTACATATTGATTGGCTTGCAAATTGGGCAAACTAATCTGGGCTTCAGTTTTTAATTGAATCACTAAGATGAATAATATAGTATAGCCTAGTTTTTTCATTGATCTTATTGTAAATCACCGGTTAATAATACAGAGCCACTTGCGTAAGACATTGCGGTGGCAATGGCATAAATACCAGAAGTAGCAGAATAATTGTACCTATTGCTAGTGCCAGCAAAACTTACCGTGTTATTATCCGATTGCAAAATCATGCAAGAAAATCCAACAGGTACTGAACTATCAAAAGTGATAGTAAATGTGTTGCCAGAACAAACCAATACTTTACCATTGTAAGTGGTCGCATTGGAAGCACTAATGGTAAAATCGGCATTGACTGCAATTAAACTAGCATTGAAACCAGACAACGATGAATTCACCGTACTTCCTAATAAATTTCCACTGACATTGACATTCGCAAATGTTTTGTTGCCAGCAAAAGTTTGAGTGCCAGAAGTAACAATACCACCATTGGTTATATCGGCAGGCGTCAATGTAATACTAGTTCCACTGATGGTAGCTCCTTTCACATTTGAACTTGTTGCAATGGTTCCCACTGTAGAAACACCAGAAGCAGGCGCTGCACCAGCTACCCATGCACTACCATTAGAGGTTAAGACATTACCCTGACTACCAGGAGAAACAAAGGCAACAGAACCAGTTCCATTTCCAATGATGACTGCATTAGCAGTTAAGGAAGTTCTACCTGTACCACCATTGGCAGCACTCAAAGCATTCGTTAAAGTTAAAGAATTGGCAGAAAGTTGACCCCCAACTACTCCAGCACCACTAATGTTAAAACTAGAAGAAGCTTGTTGTGTCGTTTGATTGCTGATGTAAGACCCACTTCCTGCTGGTAAATCTGCGCCTGTTAAAGCTCTAAAACTTGGCTCACCAGGATCAGTGCCAGTGGCAGGTCCAGCAAATACTAAATTGGCTGGTGCTGTTGCAGCACCAATACCACCACTTGCTATGGCTAATGGTGTTGCTAATGTTAAACTAGTAGCTGTTGCATCACCCAAGGTAGGTGTTACAAAGGTTGGACTAGTGGCGAATACCAATGAACCAGTACCTGTGGCATCGCTTACAGCAGCTAAAATATTAGCACTTGAAGGCGTGGATAATAAGGTTTGTACTCCTGTACCCAATGTTAATGGAGCTTGCTTCGCACTAAATGCTGCATAATCTGTATTGCTTAACAAACCTGCAGTAGTACCTGCCTGAGCAGCCAAAGGAATATTTAAATTAATGGTCGGAGAAGAAGTAGAGTTGGCTACCGTAGAAGTATAGGTAGATCCAGTAGTCGTTAAGGTGACTGGATTCATTTTTGTTACCGAACCACCTGAACTCACACTCGCCGTTAAAATACCAGTGGCTGAATCTAAGTTTAAACCTGTTCCTAAAATAATTTCACCAGGCGTTCCTTTCATGGTAGGAGATTTATTTCCTAGTATTGTTTTTGCACTCATGGCTTGTATTTTTCCATAAGTCACTGCATTGCTAGTGATAGAAACAACACCTGCATTGGTCATAGTCACATCACCAGTTAAATTAACAGCTACTGCAAGATTACTTGTATTACCTACTAGAATTTTTCCGTTGGTTAAATTAGCACCAGCACCATCAATGGTTTTGAAACTGGTATTACCAGCTGCATCAATAGACAATACTTGATTGGCAGTGGCATTGTGCGCTTTGGCATATGTTACATCACCTGCAGTAATAGTTCCGCTTGTTTTTACATTGGTAATATTTAAATCTCCTAATTGAATGGTATTACTTGCTGCTACATTTGCACCATAACCGATGGCTGTAGCATTGGTTAATGCAGCAGTGGCAACCCTTGATCCAGATCCTATTGCAGTATTTTTACTACCAGTGGTATTTGGTTGTAAAGCATGATATCCAACAGCAGTGTTATCGTTACCTGTAGTATTTTTATCATTGGCTCCACTTCCCACTGAAATATTATTACTTCCAGTGTTATAAAAAAGTGCTCCATCACCAATTGCAGAGTTCGAGACGCCAGAAACATTGAAATAAAGAGCTCCATAACCCATGGCTGTGTTATTGGTACCAGTTGTATTATTAGGTAGCACTTGGCTACCAATGGCAGTGTTGTAGGAGCCCGTATTTAAAGTTAATGCAGCATTACCTATAGCGGTATTGTTAAGACCGGCTGTGTTTGATGTTAATGCACCATTACCTAATGCAGCATTTGAATTGTCCGTACTAGCCCCTAAACCAATAGTTAATCCATTGACTGTAATATTACTACTAAAGGTTTTAGCTCCCCCTATAGTTTCATTGGAACTTAAATCGACAAAATTTCTAGTAGTGGATCCTGTACCCCCTTGATTAATATCCAAGGCAGTAGTTAATCCAGTCAAAGATGTAATATCTGTATTAGCACCAGCTACCGCATAAGTAGTTGCATCTATGGATCCATCTCCTTTTAAGAATTGAGTACTTGTCGCATTAGGCACAATAAAGTTGGCTGCAGTTAAACTACCTCCTGCTACTCCATTGCCACTAATATTAAAATTTGAATTTGATTGTCGCGTTGTTGTATTGCCTATATAGGAACCACTACCTGAAGGTAAGTCCGCAGCTGTTAAAGCTCTAAAACTTGGTGCGCCTGCGCTAGATCCTGTTGCAGGTCCTGCAAAAACAAAATTTTGAGTTGCAGTGGCTACACCGGTACCACCTTGTGCAACGGTTACCTTATCATTGGTAGTTAAAATAGTTGCACTAGCATTAGGTAAGGTAAATGTTTTTTCGCCAGCAGGAGTACCTGTAGCTAAAGGTCCAGTAAATTTAGTAAAGCCATTGCCTGTTCCACCAAAAGCACTTCCAATAACAGCAGTGATCGCAGCAGATCCATCGAATGAATTTCCATAGATTAATCTTCCTGTAGCCAATTTTGTTGCAGTCGTTGCATTGCCGGTTAAGGCAGCCGTAATAGTTCCAGCAGTAAATCCTCCATTGGCATCTCTTGCAACTATTGTATTAATTGCATTGGTAGCGGTTGCCGTAGTAGCAGTATTCGCTACTTTTCCAGCCGTTGCAATGGTAGAAAGTTTTGTATCATCAATACTTGCACCTGCATCAATATTGGTATTTGAAATACCTGTAATGGTGTTGGCAGTGGCGTCAATAGTTTTATTCGTTAAAGCTTCAGCACCATCTAGAGTTGCTAACACACCAGCCGTTGGTAAAGTCACTACCGAAGCAGCAGTTGTTTTTAAAGTAATATTAGAAGCATTGGAAGCAGTGGTACCTGTAGTAGTGAAATTGGCACCTGTATTGATGGTACCTCCAAGGGTAAGGGTATTGTTATTGTCATTAGCCACACCGGTTCCACCATTGATTGGATTAATAACTCCTGTGATACTTTGTCCATTCACTGAACTTCCAGAAATATCAGCCATCGTAGCCAATGTACCAGAAGTGGGTAAGGTAAGCACAGTAGGCCCACTTGTCTTAAATGTAATATCAGAAGCATTAGAACCAGTAGTTCCAGTTGTAGTTAAGTTTCTTCCTAGGGTAATTGTTTTCCCTGTATTATTTACACCAGTACCTCCATTGGCACCTGCAATAACACCAGTTACAGAACTTGCAGAAATATTGCTAATGGCAGTTGATACATAGGCAGTACTTGCAATGGTACTGTCATTGGATGGATAAGCAGCAGTAGGTACTTTTGGAACGCCTGCAAAAGATGGACTCACCGCTCTCACCACATTGCCTGTACCAGTAGTAGCTATTTCTTCTACCTTGCCTGTACCCGTACTTATTCTTCCTAATACTTTATTGGCACTTACATTTTGAATCTTCGCATAAGTAATATTGGAATTCAAAATATTTTGAGTAACCACTTTGTCTGCTCCAATAGTAGTAGTACCATTGTTGTCAATACTAATGTCTCCAGTCATGTCTACTTTAGCTGCTTGATTGTTTACATCTCCCACAATTATTTTTGCGCTTTCTAACAAAGAACCTATGGAGGACACACCAGTGATGGTGGTACTTCCTGCACTTGTGATTCTACCTTTTGCATCCACAGATATGGTTGGTACAGAAGTAGCTCCACCATAAGTTCCAGCAGTTACACCAGAATTAGCTAATGTAGTAGAGAAGGTTCCAGTACCCACCCCTGTAATATCACCAGTCAAACTGATGGTTTGATCTCCAGTATTGGTTCCAGATACTGTAGCATCATCTGCTAATGTGATTGTTTTTGTAATTGTACCCCCTGCAATAGTAAAACCATTAGCAGCAGGATTAATTATTAAGCCGTTGATTGTTTTATTCGTTAGATTTTCAACCCCATCCAAGGTAGCTAATACGCCAGTGGTTGGTAAGGTTAAATTGGTAGTAGCCGTTGTTTTTAAAGTGACATCTGATGCATTAGAACCAGTAGTACCAGTGGTTGTGAAGTTTTTTCCAGTGTTGATATTGCCACCAAGCGTTATTGTTTTGCCTGTATTATTAATTCCAGTTCCTCCATTGACGCCTGCGACGATGCCCGTAACATTGGTGGAAGTACCTACTAAATTAGCAGTGATGGTTCCAGCAGCAAAATTACCAGTGGCATCTCTTTTGACAATAGCGTAATTTGTATTTGTACTTCTAGCACCGTTGGCCAACAATTCTGCTGCATGAATATCAGCAGCGGTTGATCCGCCTACAGTAGCCACCGTAGGTGCTGTAGCTGTCCCTGATAAATCGCCAGCCAATTGAATGATACCTTTTACTGAATTGGCAGCATCAGGTGTAGCAGCAGTAACAAAGGCAGTCGTAGCCAATTGTGCAGTACTAGTTCCTGCAGCAGCAGTGGGCGCTGTTGGAACACCAGTTAAGGATACATTTTCAATGGTCTTATTGGTTAAAGTTTCTGTACCTGCTAAAGTTGCAATGGTACCTGTTGTAGGTAAAATTACATTGGTTACGCCTGTACTAGTTAAAGTGGTACTATAATTACCAGCGGCAGTAAAACTATTGGCCGTTAAAATATTTCCGCCTAAGGTAATTGTTTTGCTACCATTGTCTACTCCAGTACCACCGTAATTACCTGCAATAGCTTGATTTAAATCTGCACTGCCATCAAAAGCATTGCCATAAATTAATTTGGTCGCTGCTAATGTTGTTGCGGTAGTAGCATTACCTATTAAATCAGCCGATATATTTCCACTCGCATCTCTTTTTGCAAGTGTATTAATGGTATTCAAACTTGTAGCTGCAGCAATAGTAGTATTGATGTTTGCCATGGTGGATGTGTTCACGCCAGCAAAAGTTTTAACAGTAGGCAAATCGGCCGTACCAGTTAAATCACCCGCTAATTGTAATTTTCCTTTGATAATTGGACTTGCATCAGCTACTGAAGC
>Ga0214919_10004994_pt1 | contig 19079 bp, 19 predicted proteins | sample LL1503_MetaG_FD_177994 | JGI IMG/M metagenome (GOLD analysis project Ga0214919, IMG submission 177994) | Freshwater microbial communities from Lake Lanier, Atlanta, Georgia, United States - LL-1503 | ecosystem: Environmental > Aquatic > Freshwater > Lake | place: USA: Georgia | collected...
ATTTTGGTAGTAATTTTGAAATTTCAATTGGCGATACAGCTCATTTGATAGCTAAGATTATGAATGCTGATGTTGAATTTATTACAGATGAATTGCGAATACGTCCAAATAATTCAGAAGTTGAGCGATTATGGGCTGATAATTCTAAAGCTACACAATTTTTTAATTGGAAGCCTAACTATGCTGGCATTAAAGGCTTTGAGCGTGGATTGAGAGAAACCATTGAATGGTTTTCTCAGCCCAATAATATTCGATGCTATAAAGCTGATATTTATAATATATGAAAATTATTACCAGCCAACAGATTGAAAGAAAAAATCTTGCCGAAAATATTGTTAGCGCTATAAAGGAGGTCGTCGGTCCCGGCCCTGTAGCACTTCATGAACCTAGCTTTGATGGTAATGAATGGCTATACATTAAAGAATGTTTAGATTCAACCTTTGTGTCATCAGTGGGTAAATTTGTTGATCGCTTTGAATCTGATTTGGTAAATTTTACTCACGCAAAATATGCAGTATCTGTAGTTAATGGAACTTCAGCATTGCATATTGCTTTATTGCTGGCGGGTGTTAAAACTAATGATGAAGTTCTCGTGCCTGCATTAACTTTTGTTGCAACAGCTAATGCCGTAAGTTATTGTAATGCGGTGCCACATTTTGTTGATTCTGAATCACATACATTAGGAATAGATGCTGAAAAATTAAGAGGCTATCTTACGTCTTATACTGAGCAACGCTCTGGTTGTTGTATTAATCTTTCTAGTGGGCGGGTAATAAGAGCCTTAGTTCCTACTCATATTTTCGGCCACCCAGTAGATTTGGATGGCTTGTTAGCGATTGCGCAAGATTTCAATATTGCGTTGGTGGAAGACGCTGCTGAATCATTAGGTAGTTATTACCATGGGCAACACACAGGTACTTTTGGCCTGCTTGGCACATTGAGTTTTAATGGCAATAAAACCATCACCACCGGTGGCGGTGGCGCTATTTTAACGAATGATGCGGCACTGGCGCGACATGCTAAGCACCTAACCACTACAGCCAAATTACCGCACGCATGGGAGTTTCGGCACGACGAAATTGGCTATAACTACCGCCTACCTAACCTAAATGCTGCTTTGGGTTGTGCTCAAGGAGAGCAATTGCCTGCCAAGCTTGCCGCTAAAAGAGCATTATTTGCGAGTTATCAGTCGGCTTTTGCGCAGGTGGCCGGAGTCAAGCTAATGAATGAACCCGCGCGATGCCAAAGTAATTACTGGTTGCAAACGCTGTTACTAGATGCTGAGTATGCGGACCAGCGTGATGCCGTATTGAAAGCCACTAATGATGCAGGCTTTATGACACGCCCCGCATGGATATTGATGCACGAATTGGCACCATTTAAATGGTGCCCACGCATGGATTTAACCATGGCACAGTCACTAACGTCGCGTTTGATTAATATTCCTAGTAGTTCGGGGTTGGCTGCAGTTACGTCATGACTAAACCCAGTTTAATTCTTATCGGTGGTGGCGGACATTGTAAATCTTGTATTGATGTCATTGAGCAAGAGAATAAATTTCTTATTGCCGGTATTGTTGATATCAATAGATCTCTAAGCGAGTTGCTTGGATACCCTTTGCTTGGTAATGATGACGATTTAGCAAAGCTTAAGTTAAATTATGATTATGCACTTATTACTATCGGGCAAATAAAAACGCCTGCAATTCGAATTCGACTATTGGACTATGTTAAATCTCTAGGATTTAAGTTGCCAGCAATTATTTCACCTAGGGCGTATGTTTCAAAGCATGCCAGGATAGGTAACGGGACAATTATTATGCATGATGCATTAATTAATGCAGGGGTCATAGTGGGTGATAATTGCATCATCAATACTAAGTCACTCATTGAACATGATGCAGTCATAGAAAATAATTGCCATATATCAACAGGTGCCATTATTAATGGTGGCGCAATAATCAAGCAGGGCAGTTTTGTAGGAAGTAATGCTGCTACAAAAGAGTCGATTAAGACTAATGAAAAAGATTTCATTAGGGCAGGATCGCTTTTTAAGGGTTACGCCAATGAGTAAAGTTTTTATTATTGCAGAGGCGGGCGTTAATCATAACGGCTCTCTTGAATTGGCAAAAAAACTTATTGATTCTGCCGTTGAGGCAAGGGCAGATGCTGTTAAGTTTCAAACATTTAAAGCCGATAAGCTGCTGAGTAAGTGTGCACAAAAAGCTGATTATCAAAAGCAGGCCACTTCAGTTGATGAGACGCAATATGAAATGATTAAGAAGCTTGAGCTCGATCAAAATGCACATCGAGCGCTTATTAATTATTGTAAAGACAAGGGAATCATGTTCTTGTCGACGCCGTTTGATCATGACAGCATAGATTTACTAATTTCATTTGAAATGCCAATATTTAAAATACCTAGCGGTGAAATTACCAATCTGCCTTATTTGCGCCATATTGGTAGACTAAATAAAGAGGTGATTCTTTCTACAGGCATGGCCAATCTTGATGAGGTCCAGGATGCTTTGGAAGTGTTAATTAAGGCGGGGACATCAAAAGTAAAAATTACAGTACTGCATGCTACAACTGAATATCCTTGTCCTATAGATGAAGTTAACTTACGCGCTATGCAGACAATTAAGAACGCCTTTGATGTAAAAGTTGGGTATTCAGACCATACACAAGGGATCGAGGTGCCGATAGCGGCGGTTGCGATGGGCGCGTGTGTGATAGAAAAGCACTTCACGCTTGATCGCACTATGGAAGGGCCTGATCATAAAGCAAGCTTAGAGCCTGATGAGCTTAAGGCGATGGTGCAGGGAATTCGTCATATAGAAAAGGCACTGGGCGATGGTGTTAAAACGCCCACCGCATCAGAATTGCGTAATATTGGGGTGGCGCGCAAGAGCATTGTGGCGGCTTGTGAAATCCGTCAGGGTGAAATGCTTACGGTAGAAAATATTACTTCAAAGCGACCGGGCACTGGACTAAGTCCTATGCGCTGGCATGAAGTGGTTGATACAAAGGCTATTCGTGATTATCAGCAAGACGATCCAATTACTTTGTTCTGAGTTCGCATGATTCTTTCCATTCACCAACCAAGCTACTTTCCGTGGCTTGGCTTGCTTAATAAAATTGCCAAGAGTGACATTTATTTAGTAATGGATGAGGTGCAGCTTTCAGATAGAGCATTTCAGAATAGAAATTTATTTCTAAGTTCAGATGGAAAAGCAAAGTATTTGACAATAGGCTTCAATAAAAATGACTATTTCTCTCGCCGCTTTTGTGACTTGGAAATAACTCAGGCCGATTGGCAAGAGAAACACTTAAATATGCTGAAATCATATTATGGGAAGTATTACTTCTTTGATGAAATCATGCCATTTATTGAGCCTGTTTTCCACAACGTATATTCTCTTCTTTTTGAGCCGGTGATTGAATCCATGCGAATTAGTATGGGGTTGTTAGATATTTCAACTAAAATTGTCTACCAGCATGAGCTTGAGTATGATAGAACTGCTAAGAAAAATGACTTGGTGTTGGCTCTGGTTCAGTCGATAGGTGCGGATGTTTATTTGGCAGGTACTGGGTCTAAGAACTATATGCAGTTACAGACATTTGAAGCTCAAGCAATTAATGTTGAGTTTAATCATTTCGTTCATCCTGAATATCCGCAAAATAAACTAGCTAAATTTGAGCCGGGTATCAGTTGTTTAGATTTGCTATTCAATGTGGGTATAGAACGCGGTCGGGAGATATTTTGGCATGCATTACATGCAGAGGCAAAGAATGCTTGAGATAATCCGACACTCTTCAAGCACGCTTCTTAGAAGCGACTTTAGCTTTATTAAGGGCTTTGCGCAAGAGAACTTCGTTGGCTATGGGTCTCTATGTAAAGATCTAGAACACCAGTTAGCTGAGAAATTTTCTCGTACAGGTGTTGTATTGACGGGAAGTGCTGAAGGAGCATTGGAACTTGTATTGCATCAATTGCAGACTAAAAATCCTGGAAAAAGTGAGGTTGTTGTATCGTCCTACGTTTGCCCTGCAGTAGTCAGTGCAATTATCGCGCAAGGGTTGAAGCCTGTTTTTGCTGATTTGGCGGAAGGCTCACTGAATCTAGGTTTGGATGATGTGAGTCAACACCGTCTTTCACAAAAAACTTTAGCTATTCTCTGTACACATATGGGAGGCTTTCCTGATGATGTGCTGGGGGCAATGGAATTTAATATCCCTGTGATATCTGATTGTGCTCAAGCAATTGGCTCCGGAATTGCCGGTAAATCACTTCTTACTTTTGGAGAGATGTCCATTACTTCATTTGGCCCTACCAAATTCATGACATCCGGGCTAGGGGGTGCTGTACTTTGCGATGGGCAGGATAGCTTTAACATTCAGTGTTTCGCAACCCCAGAGCTTTCTGTTGAGGCATATAAAGAACATGGTTTTATTCGCACAATAGGTCAGCATGTCAGCGATTTAAATGCTGGGTTAGCTTTGGCTCAGTTAGAACATTTAGATATTTTTGTCAAAAAGAGAATGCGAATCAAGAATAGGTATGACAAAGCTCTTTGTGACTTGCCAAATCTAGATTTTCCTAAAAAAGTAGAAGGGGCCGAGCCCAATTGGTTTCGCTATTACTTCTTTAGTGATTATGCGCATGAATGGCAGAGACGTTTACAATTGCTAGGGATAGATGCAAGAAACTCAATTTCCCATGTAATGACAGATTATTTTCCTGGCGAAGCAGTTCGAGAAATGCTTGCTAAGCAAGCGCATCGCGTAGTTTCAATCCCAATTTATCCAGGGCTTAAGGATAATCAAGTCACGCGGATAGTTGAAGCATTACAGCACGTTGCAGCAGAAATTACGGGGGGGGTAGGATGAAAAAGGTACTAGCTATTACTGGCATTCGTTCCGATTATGATTTGATGAGTGGACTGTTTCGTAAACTTCAAGCAGATTCTGGAGTGGATTTTCGTTTACTGGTTGGTGGTGCGCACATGTCTCGAACATACGGGCATACTATAGATGAGATACACCGAGATGGGTTTACTATCCTGCATACAGTTGAGAGTCTGATTGATTCCGATTCCCTGGCCTCTAGACTTAAAACTGCAAGTATTATGCTTCAAGGATCTGTAGATGCAGTAGCAAACTGGGCTCCAGATATCATTCTATATGCGGGGGATCGGGAAGAGGTTTGGATAGGCGCTATGCTAGGAACTTATCTGGAAGTGCCTACAATTCATTATTACAGTGGAGATCATACTGAGACCGGTAATGTTGATAACCCCGTGCGTCATGCAGTGACTAAGCTCTCTACAGCACATGCTGTGACTATTGAAGAGCATCGTCAGCGCTTATTAAGCATGGGAGAGCCTGATTTCCGCATTCGCGTGATTGGAAATATTTCACTTGATAACTTTGTGCATCATCAGGCGCTATCTCGACTCGAGTTAGAGGAGCAAATCGGCTTGCCAGCGACAATTTCGCACCATGCGCTCGTATTATTCCATCCCGAACCATCAGAAAAGGGTGTCGCTGGTGATACTATGAATCGTATTTTGCAGGCATTAAAAATTAAGGGTATTCCGGCTTGCGTTGGCTATCCGAATACAGACCCTTCCAATCGTGACATTATCGACGTGATAGAAAAATATCATAATGATGAAAACTTTTTCTTTTATCGCAATTTAAATCGTGATCAGTTCATTTCCATGTATAAGCACGCTAGTTTTATTATAGGCAACTCCTCATCAGGAATTCTAGAAGCTGCAAGCATCCCCATCCCCGCAATCAATGTTGGATTACGTCAAAGAGGACGCTTAGCGGGGGATAATGTAATTTTTTGTGACTCGGATGTAATTTCTATAGATGCTGCAATAAGTAAGGCATGTTTACCGTCATTTCTAGATAAAATTAAGACCATAGTTAACCCCTATGGGTGTGGCGATTCTGCTGATAAGGCATATCGAATGCTTATGGAGATGGATTTGGTGTCGATGCGCCTTAAAACAGAAGATGCTTTGTTATTGGCAACGGATAGATAGTTATGGATGCAGTTCAGAGTAATTCTAAAGTTTGGGAAGACATTTATAGTCAAGGAAAAGGCATATTGTCATATCCTAATGAATCAATGGTTCGATTGACTTATGGTTTGTTAAATCCGACTGAGCATAAGCAAGTGCTTGATTATGGGTTTGGTGCTGCTGCAAATCTTATTCATCTTGCTCGAAGAGGTTTTGAGATGACCGGGATTGAGGTTAGTCCAAGCGCGGTAGAAATCGCGAAGAGTCGTTGTGCTCAAGACAGTGTAAAAGCTGATCTTCGATTGTTGACAGATACAGGATTGCCTTTTGAAGATGATTATTTTGATGCAGTTGTTGCATGGCAAGTGCTTTATTATAATCATTGGAAAAGTTTTCATTCTGCGATGACTGAAATTGAACGGGTACTCCGACCAGGAGGAATATTTATTGCCACAATGGCGGGTGTAGGTGATATTTCACATCATTTGGGAACGCTAGTTGGTGATTGTGAATATATTTCTGGGGCTCCAGGGCAAGAGGGAGCTCATCTGCTGATATTAGAAAAAAAAGAGCTACAGCGTTGCTTCCCAGATAGGTTAATTGCTATTGGCGAGTTTTATTATCAGTTCGATTCCGCCTTGAGTCGACATTTTATTATTTCCTACCGAAAACCGGAGTGAATTTATGTGTGAATCTATAGTGGTAGTTGCAGTTCATCCTGACGATGAAACATTGGGTTGTGGAGGTACATTGCTACGTTTGCGTGAAGAGGGCGCGGAAATTCATTGGTTGATTGTTACTTCAATGACACCAGAAGGCGGATTTAGTCTTGATGCAATAGAGCGCAGAAATCTGGAAATTGAGGCGGTAACAAAAATGTATGGTTTCGCCACTGTACACTGTTTGGGGTTTACTACTACTCATTTAGATGAAATACCTATGTCACAGTTGGTTGCCGCTATATCTAAAGTCTTTCAGAGTGTGCAGCCAAGCCAGGTTTTTCTCCCTTTTCAACACGATGTGCATTCTGATCATCAGTATGCTTTTTCTGCAGCTTATAGCTGCACTAAAGGATTCCGCTACCCCTCAGTGCGCAAGGTGATGATGATGGAAACATTAAGTGAGACTGATTTTTCACACTCAACTGGTGGCGGTTTCGTTCCTAATTTATTTATTGATATCACTGATCAGTTTGAAAGAAAAATGCAAATTTTACAAGTGTTTGAAAGTGAAATGCAACCGCATCCATTTCCACGTAGTGAGGAGGGCGTGAAAGCATTGGCTTTGTTACGAGGTGCCGCTGCTGGTTGTCGTTACGCAGAATCTTTTATAACTCTTAAAGAAATTCAATAAGCGAGAGTACGTATGTTTTGGAAACGATTAGCAGTTTTAGCAAATATATCTGTTAAAGAAGCACTAAAGCAATTGGATGTTACCGCTGAAAAAACCTTGCTGGTTGTTGATGATGCAGGATTTTTTCTCGGCACCCTTACAGATGGTGATATACGTCGACATCTCTTACGCGGCTTAGGATTGGAAGAGAACATCAGTCAGATTTACAACCATGAAGCCTACTTCGTTAAGGTCGGTCATTTTGATGTAGCTTCCCTGCGTAACATGATGCTTGAGTTGAAAATATCGGTGGCTCCCATAGTAGATGATCATGGATTGGTCGTTGATGTTGTGCTGTTCGATGAGGTGATTGATGGTGCAGAGCCCATAAATCGATTTTTGACAGGGGTTATAGATGTTCCCATAGTTATTATGGCGGGAGGAAAAGGTACCCGCCTTGCGCCATTTACACAGGTTCTTCCCAAACCCCTTATTCCAATTGGTGATAAAACGATTTTAGAAATAATTATTGAAGGTTTTGAGAGCTTTGGTGCTTCCCAGTTTTTCTTTACGGTGAATTATCGAGCTGCGATGATTAAAGCCTATTTTGATAGTATTGAGAGAAGAATAGACATTACCTATCTATGGGAAAAAAAATTTTGCGGCACTGCTGGTAGTTTGGAGCTTTTGCCTGCGGATATTGCAGACACTTTTATAGTAACCAACTGTGACATTATCGTTAAGGCGGACTATGCCGAGGTGCTTAAATTTCACAAAGAGAGTAAGTCAGATCTGACAGTCATTGCTTCTATACAACATCACGTGATTCCTTATGGTGTAGTCGAATATGGTGAACATGGAGTGGTTACACGTATCAAGGAAAAGCCAGAGTTTTCATTTTCGATCAATACTGGGGTTTATGTAATGAATAAGTCGTGTCTGTCGCTGATCCCCCATGGTGAGGTATTTCATATGACGCATATGATGGAGGCCTTGATTGCGAATGGTAATAAAGTGGTTACTTATCTGGTTAATGAGAAGGATTATATCGATATAGGACAATGGGAAGAGTACAACAAGGCTCTTGATCGTATGAAAGGAGTTATTTAGTGAAATTTTTAGCATATTGCAAGATTTGAAATTGAGATGAAAATACTTGCCTTAATTATTGCTCGAGGAGGGTCTAAAAGACTACCTGGAAAAAATATTCGTTTACTAGGTGGTAAACCGCTAATTGTTTGGTCAATTGATGCTGCAAAAAATATTCCAGAAATTTGTGATATTTTGGTTTCAACTGATGATCAAACTATTGCTAATATTTGCAAAAATGCAGGCGCATTTGTTCCATGGCTTCGACCCTCTGAATTAGCTAAAGATGAAACAAGTTCAATTGACGTAGTGTTGCATGCATTAAATTGGTATGAAACAGAAAAAAATAAAGTAGATGGAATTCTTCTTTTGCAGCCAACTTCACCATTTAGAACGACCAAAACAATTAAACGTGGAATAGAAATTTTTATAAAAAATAAATGTAAGCCAGTGTATGGAATATCCCCCACGAAAAATCATCCAATGTGGATGCTTAAAGTAGAAAAAGGTTATCTATTACCATTTATGCTTAAACATGGCCTAGAAATACGCTCACAAGATCTGCCACAAATATTTATTGTAAACGGTGTGTTTTATCTGATGACTCCGAAAGAGCTTCGCAAATGCCATTCTTTTTTAGGGGGAAAAACAATACCATTAATTATTGATTCACCCGAAGAAGCTTTAGATATTGATACCATTCTAGATTTTAAAATTGCAGAGTTTATTTTAGAACTTCGGCAATGAAAATCAATCAATTTATTTCAAAATTTAAGCTTTTCTGGAAAATTTTTATTTCCTCATCTAAGGTATGGAAGCTCCCACAAAAAAGTGACATTTTAATTTATGATGCATGTGGTAAAGAAGTTTTAATGCCGTATTTAAAAAATTATTCTGTGTCTATTCTTTCATTGCGAGGCGAATTTTTATGTTTGCCATGTTTAATACTGGCATGTTTAAAGTTAGCTTTTTGGAAAGGTGAACTTTTGAATGCATATAGTGAAGTTTTTATTAAAATTGTTTCACCAAAAATAATAATAACTTTAATTGATAATAATGCTAATTTTTATACAATTTCAAAAAAATTTTGTAATATAAAGACCATTTTTATACAAAATGGTTTACGAGGTTGGTCTGGAGATATTTTCGGAAGATTGATTAAGTCACAAAGCTATCATGTTGATTTTATGATAGTTTTTGGTGATGCAATTGGAAGACATTATCGAAAATATATATCTGGCAAATCTATTTCAATCGGATCTCTTAAAAATAATGCCTTTAATGGTAGCGTTATATCAGGTAATTATGTTTTATTCATTTCTCAATGGCATAAAAAGCCTAATAATGACAAACCTTTTTATTTTGAAGCTAATGGTAAGGTGGTCAAGTGGGAAAATTTTTTTGAAGCAGAAAATAAAGTTTTGCAGTTTCTTGATGAATGGTGCCATAAAAATAATCTAGAATTGAAAATATGTGGGAGAGAGACTAATGATGTTAATGAAAAAATTTTTTATAAAAACTTAATCAGTAAATGTAAATTAAATTATGTATCAAGATCAGGTATTTTTAGTTCCTATAAGCTGATTAATAACTCAAAAATAGTTGTAACAATAGATTCAACATTAGGTTACGAATCATTGGCTCGAGGTAAAAGAACAGCATTTTTTTCATGTAGGAAAGTTGGTATTAGCAAACAACAACGAACAACATTCGGCTGGCCTTTAGATCTTCCTGATAATGGATTTTTTTGGACCAATAATATGGACTCAAGAAAATTTCAGTCTATCATGAATTTTCTTAATGCCTTGAAAGAGAAAGATTGGAAAAAAGTTTCATATAAATATACTGCTGAAATAATGCAATTTGATCGAGGAAATTCAAAACTTATTTCTCTATTAAACATACTACTACCCAAATACAAGGCTAAAACTTATGTTAACTAACTCTTCAATTCTTATCACTGGTGGGACCGGTTCGTTCGGCCATGCTTTTGTATCTATGACATTAACTAAATACAATCCGCGACGTTTAGTTATTTATTCGCGAGATGAAATGAAACAGTGGGAGATGGCTAAAATTTATAAAGATGATGATCGTGTCCGGTTTTTTATTGGTGATATACGTGATAAAGAGCGTCTTTCAAGAGCATTAATTGGTATTGATTATGTGGTTCATGCTGCCGCTACTAAAATTGTACCAACTGCCGAGTACAATCCATTTGAATGTGTTAAAACAAATGTATTTGGTGCCATGAATCTGATAGATACTTGTATTGATAAAAATGTTAAGCGAGTAATTGCTCTTTCAACTGATAAAGCGAGTAGCCCCATTAATCTATATGGGGCGACTAAACTTACTTCCGACAAACTTTTTATAGCTGGTAATTCTTATTCTGGTTACAATGATACCCGATTTGCTATTGTTCGGTATGGAAACGTTATGGGGTCAAGGGGTTCGGTCATTCCATTTTTTCTTAGCCTTGCTGATGATGCAATGTTACCAATTACTGATATTCGTATGACTCGCTTTATGATTACTTTGGAGCAGGCAGTAAATACGGTTTGGCATGCATTTGAAGACATGGTTGGGGGTGAGATTTATGTTAAAAAAATCCCTTCAATGAAAATAATTAACGTCGCCTTAACAATTGCCCCTGGTTCTAAACATAATATAATTGGTTTACGACCAGGTGAAAAAATACACGAACAAATGATTAGTTCAGAGGATGCTCCTTACACTTATGAATACAAAGATTTTTATAAAATACTCCCTGCTATACACAATTGGAGTATAGATCCAATACGAATAAATGAAGGTACTTTAGTTGCAAAAGATTTTACATATTCTTCAGATAATAATACTGAGTGGATGAGTAAGGCGATCTTAAAAACATGGATAGAAAAAAATCGAGATCATATAGGTAAAATTTAATGGACGCTATTCCCTATGCTCGTCAGGACATTAATCAGGAAGATATTGATGCAGCGATAGCTGTATTGAGCTCAGATTTTTTGACACAAGGACCTATGGTACCCGCTTTTGAAAAAGCGATTATAGATTATTGTGGTTCTCAATACGCGATAGCCGTTAATAGTGCAACTAGTGCGTTACATATTGCTTGCTTAGCACTTGGAGTTTGTAAAGGAGATGTAGTTTGGACTTCACCTATAACTTTTGTGGCAAGCGCTAATTGTGCGCTTTATTGTGGAGCCACAGTAGATTTTGTAGATATTGATCCACAGACTTATAATATAAGTGTTAATTGCTTATCTGAAAAGCTTCTAAAAGCGGAAAAAGCTGGAAAGCTTCCCAAAGTTTTAATTCCAGTTCATCTTTCTGGCCAATCTTGTGATATGGGAAAAATTTATGCGCTCAGTCTTAAATATGGATTTAAAATCATTGAAGATGCTTCTCATGCGATTGGTGGTAAGTACCAAGATAAGCCGATTGGTAATTGTGAGTTTAGTGACATAACAGTCTTTAGCTTTCACCCAGTTAAAATTATTACCACTGGTGAGGGTGGTATGGCAGTTACTAACAATGAATTGTTTGCTAAACGTATGCAACTATTAAGAAGTCACGGTATTAGTAATAATTTATTAGATATGAAAAAGCGACTCGCAAATGAGATCTGGAATTATCAACAGATTGAGTTAGGATTTAACTATCGGATGACAGATATACAGGCGGCGTTAGGTGTTAGCCAGATGAATAGGTTGGGTGAGTTTGTAGTTAGACGCCACGTCATTGCCAGTAGGTATGATGAAAAACTGGCTCATTTACCCTTGCAGCTTTCAAAGCATTTGCCAGATTCTTATTCAGCCCATCATTTGTTTACCATTCGCATCAAGCAAAACAAAAAAGGTATTACGCAGCGGGAGACTTACGAACTAATGCATGACGCTGGGGTAAACGTTAATTTGCATTACATTCCTGTCTACCGACAACCCTATTATCAATCCATGGGATTTAATGCAGGATACTGTCCGGAGGCTGAACAATATTATAAAGAAACACTAAGCATCCCTATGTATACTATGTTGAGCCATGAAGAGCAAAATAAAGTTATTTATTGTCTTCATGACATTTTTAAATGAGTCGCCTCGCTCTTGGTACAGCGCAATTTGGAATACCCTATGGTATAGCGAATAAAGTTGGACAGATTTCTAATGAAGAGGCTGAGTCGATGCTTAAATATGCGGCTTGTCATGGAATTTCTGTTATTGATACAGCGGTTAGTTATGGTCAGAGTGAGGCTAGTCTTGGCGTAATTGGAGTAAGAAATTTTAAAATAATTACCAAGCTTCCTCCAATACCAAATAATACGAATATTAATGATGTTCGAAGTTGGGTACATGGCCAATTTTCAGGATCACTTCGAAGACTTAGAGTAACAAAGTTATATGGCCTTTTATTGCATAAGCCGGATCAATTATTTGGACATTTTAGCGTGCCACTTATAGCAGCATTGCAAGAATTAAAGGAGCAGGGGCTTGTTATTAAGTTGGGCGTGTCTGTATATGCCCCGGAAGAATTAGATTGTATTGATAGTATTTTTGAGGTTGAATTGGTTCAGGCACCATTTAACCTTATTGACAGACGAATTTATACATCTGGATGGTTGAAACGGTTACAAGAGAGAAATGTAGAAGTGCATACTCGTTCAGTATTTTTGCAAGGATTGCTTCTTATGTCAGAAGATTCAATTCCGAGTGGATTTTATCGATGGAAAAATTTATTACAAATTTGGTATAAATGGCTTGACGAGCATAATATTACAGCTTTGCAAGCATGCCTTACTTTTGTATTGTCTCAATCAAAAATTGACCAAGTAGTAGTGGGCGCGGACAGTTTAAAACAGCTGCAGCAGATAATTGATGTCACTTCAGAGAAAATTAATTTGGAATTGCCCGATTTGAATTGTGATGATTTGAAGTTAATTGACCCAAGCCGCTGGGACAAATAATTTTTTGGAGAATTTAAATATGAAACATTGCGCGCGCTGCGGACTGCCAGAAACATACGAAACGATAGAGTTTGATGTTAACAATATCTGTAATATTTGCCATCAACATCAACACAAGAAGGATAAAGTTGATTGGGCTTCGCGCTGCGAGCCAAGGCTTTCTTAAAAAATTACGGTATACCTTTAAAATTAATCTAAATGAAACTTAGTTCACCATTGTTAGACGAAGAGAATAGATATGATGGTATTTTTTTTGGTAAAGTCAACCCGAATATTAAACTGATTCAGAAAGCATCAATAACCAATCAAAGTAATAAGTTGACAATGTGAAAGTTCTAGCAATTATTCAAGCCCGAATGGGATCAACACGATTCCCTAACAAAGTCATGAAGTTGATAGAAGGTATTCCAATGATTGAGTTACTTCTCAAGCGCCTTGCAAAAGCAAAAGAGATAGATCAAATCGTTGTGGCAACTTCTACTGATAAATGTAATTTACCATTGGTTGATCATGTTCGCCAACTTGGTTATGTCTGCGAACGGGGAAGTGAAAATGATGTGTTGGATCGTTATTTGCAATCAGCTAAAAAACATAATGCCGATATAGTGGTTCGTATTACTGGTGATTGCCCTTTAATTGACCCATCCCTTGTTGATGAAGTTGTTTGTGGTTTTAAGAGTACAAATGTAGATTATTTTAGTAATACAGATCCACCTACCTATCCAGACGGCTTAGATATAGAAGTTTTTACTTTTAAAGCTTTGATGCAAGCTAGTAAAGAGACTTTCGATAAATTTGATAGAGAGCATGTCACACCTTACATTAGGAAGTCGAATAAATTTAAAAAAGGCTCTTTAAGCTATAGCCAAGATTTATCATCGCTTCGCTGGACAGTTGACGAGCTTCCAGATTTTATCTTAGTTGAAAAAATATTTCAGCACTTCTATCCGCGCACAGATTTCACATGGAATGAAGTTCTCACCTTACAATCTAAACAATCTGAATTATTAAGCATCAATCAACATCTTATTAGAAATGAAGGAGAATTTATGGGTGCTGGTCAAAAGCTTTGGAAGCGTGCAAAACAAATTATTCCTGGTGGTAATATGCTTCTATCTAAACGCTCTGAAATGTTCTTGCCCGATCAATGGCCATCTTATTTCAGTAAATCTAAGGGTTGTAAAATATGGGATCTTGAAGGGAATGAATATATAGATATGTCAATTATGGGTATTGGAACGAATATTTTAGGTTACGGCCATGATGAAGTAGATGCCGCTGTTCGTAAAACAATTGACTCTGGCAACATGTCTACATTTAATTGCCCAGAAGAGGTTTATTTAATTGAAAAATTACTTGATTTACATCCTTGGGCAGACATGGGTAGATTGGCACGCTCAGGTGGCGAAGCAAATGCTATTGCAATTCGTATTGCTCGAGCAGCATCAGGTAAAGATAAAGTTGCTATATGCGGCTATCATGGTTGGCATGACTGGTATCTATCAGCAAATTTAACTGATGAGAAAAATTTAGCGAACCATTTATTACCAGGGCTTGATCCTAGCGGCGTTCCTAAAGCCCTCTGTAATACAGTGTTTCCATTTAGTTATAATAATTATGAGGAGCTCGAAGCCTTAGTGAATACTGAAGGAATTGGTATCATTAAAATGGAAGTTGTTCGCAATAAAGGCCCAGAAGAAAATTTTTTACATAAAGTTCGCAAACTTGCTACAGAAAAAAATATTATTTTAATATTTGACGAATGTACATCTGGTTTCAGAGAAACTTTGGGGGGGCTGCATAAGAAATATGATGTTGAACCTGATATGGCAATGTTTGGTAAAGCCTTAGGTAACGGCTATGCAATTACAGCGATTATTGGCAGGCGTGAAATTATGGAGTCTGCACAAAATACTTTCATAAGTAGTACATTTTGGACGGAACGTATCGGACCAACTGCAGCTTTAAAAACTTTAGAAATAATGGAGCGTGAAAGGTCATGGGAAAAAATTACTTCTACAGGTTTGTATATACGAAAAAAATGGCAAGAACTAGCAGATCGACATAATTTAAAGATTGATCACTGGGGTTTGCCAGCATTAACTGGATTTTCTTTTAGAAGCCCTAGTGCCTTAGCATACAAAACACTTATTACCCAAGAAATGCTAGCAAAAGGATTTTTAGCTGGTAATTGTGTTTATGTATGTATAGACCACACTTCAAAAATTGTTGATGATTTTATGGACCATTTAGACCCTATTTTTAAATTAATAAAAGATTGTGAAGATGGTAGAGATATTAAATCTATTTTAAAAGGTGAGATATGCCATAGTGGATTTAAACGATTAAACTAATGATGCAATTAATTTTTTTATTAAAATAATGAAAATTATTAAAGCGGCAAAAAAGCATATAAATGACCTTTTTGCATGGAGAAATGACTTGCATACTCGAAAAATGTCCATGTCTTCTGATCTGATAAGCTTTGAATCACATTTAATATGGTATAGAAGTATCTTGGATGATAAAAATCAATTTTTATATATAGGGTTAAATGAGGAGGATAAAATTGGGTTTTGTAGATTTAATTTAAATCAGAAAGAAATGATTGCCGAAGTTTCCTTGGGATTGGCGACTAAATATTTAGATATTGTGCTTGGTAAGTCAGTGAGAGAAGATATTAAGCGTGGTACAGCATTGAGCTGGAATTTTTTAAAGTGAACAAGCAAAAGCGCTATTTAATTACAACTGCAGATGAGCGAACTTGGAAGTTTGACCGCCCTGTAATTTTTCTGGGTGAGTGGTGTAGATTGTATAAGAGAAAGCATATCTGGGGACCTATGGATGCTATTGTTGCAAAGCCTTATGGTCTTGGAGTAGCAAATAAAGACAGAGATTATGCTGATGCGAAATTGCTAGAGAAAAAATTTTTTCTTTTGTTGGTTGATCTTTTGAATCAACATCACCACGTAAATTATAGCATACGTTTTTGGCAGGTTTTGTTAGGGCATTGGTTTCGACGTTATGTAGATGTAATAATTAATCGATTGAGAACGCTTGAGAGCTGTATTCATGAATATGAGATTTCAGGTACTAGCGTTTATAGCAATGATCAATATACCTTGGCAACTCAATATTCCTCTTCTGCAACACTGATCTTTAATAACGATTATTGGAATAATATTTTAAATGGATACATCCTAAACTGTTATAACAAATTAAATTTTTCAATAGAAGTGATAGATGATGCAAGTTTGTTAAACTTTCAAACTAATCAATTATTTATCCCTCAAAGTTTAAAAAGAAAAGTGATTAAATGGTGCCATCGAAAGATTAGTAAGTGCTTAAATTTTTTAGTAAAAGATACCGATGCATTTATTATTGGCAGTTTTCTACCTATTAGAGAAGAAATTAAATTGCATTTGACTCTAATGCAGTTCCCTCAACTAAGAACTTCTTTTAGGCCAGATCAAATTATAAAACCTAATCTAACATTGCGGGAAAAATTAGGTAACCAGCTTATATATAATAATGACAATAACCTAGAACGTATTTTAGGTAAAATGTTATTTAAATTAATTCCTGTATGTTATTTAGAGGGTTTCTTTAATCTCAATACGCTTGTGAAACAACAATACTGGCCTAAAAACCCAAAATTTATTTTTACTTCTAATAATTTTGATGATGATGATGTATTTAAGTTATGGACAGCAATTCAAATTGAATCTGGGGTAAAATATTTTGTGGGACAGCATGGCAATAATTATGGTACTCATCGATACCTATGCTCAACTATAGAAGAGATTACGGCTGATAAATTTTTAACTTGGGGTTGGAAAGATAACTTATCGCAACATACTCCAGCTTTTATTTTAAAGAAACCAAATATTGGCCTGCATCGGACTAACCCCAGGAGTGGATTATTGTTAATTGAGAACGTTCTTCCCCATTCTTTTTCGACTTGGGACGTCACTATTGAATTTAAAAAATATTTTGAAGAGCAACAAATCTTTATTAATGCGCTTACTCATAAACCAAAAAAAGAAATTACTGTCAGATTGCATCATACTTACAAATATTTTAATTGGAATGAACTTGAAAGATGGTATGACTTTGATCCGAACATTAAGATTGAAGAGGGCGATGTTCCTATTAGTAAATTAATTTTGCAGAATAGGCTCGTGGTCCATAGTTATGATTCAACTGGCATTTTAGAATGTTTAGCAGAAAATATTCCAACATTAGCGTTTTGGCAAGGTGGATTAGATCATCTGCGTGAAAGTGCTAAGCCTTATTATCAATTGCTAGTTGATGCTGGAGTTGTTCACCTAAATCCTAAATCAGCGGCTCATAAAGTTAATGAAATTTGGAATGATGTTGATGGTTGGTGGAGGCAAAATAAGGTTCAGAAGGCTAGAAAGCAATTTTGCAAAAAATATGCTAAGTTTAGCGAAACTCCAATTTATGACCTTAAGAAAATTTTATTAGAATAGAAAATCGTGTCTAAATTAGAAAATTTTAGAACTTCTTTTAAAGTTCTTGATCTTGGCTGTGGCAAGAAAAAAAGACCAGGATCGATTGGTGTCGATTATTCAGATCGTCATAATGCTGATATTATTCATGATCTGAATATATTCCCTTACCCATTTGAAAATGATTCAATCGATGAAATTTATCTTGATAATGTTTTAGAACATTTAGATAAACCAATGCGTGTAATGGAAGAAGTGCATCGAATTGCTAAATTAGGTGGAAAAATAAAAATTATTGTTCCGTATTTTAGATCTAAATGGGCCTTTATTGACCCCACACATAAAACTTTTTATACGGTAGACTCTTTTGCTTATTACGATCCAGATCACATAATCTGCCAACGTTATGATTATGTCACAACAAGATTTCAAGTTAAAAAAATTGTATTTAATGAAACATTAAAAAATAGCGTGATTAAAAAAATTATAATAAAAATTGCAAATAAATATCCTAATTATTATGAAACTTACTTCAGTCATTTCTACCCTCTAGATGATATTACATATTATCTTACTAAAATTTAATTTTAATTAAACTGATTAATAATTAATGAAATTATCAATTTGTATACCTACATATAATCGAGCATATTATTTATCTAACTGTTTAAATTCAATTATAATTGCTAAATTAGATTTGAATTTAAAATTTCAAGTATGTATTTCTGATAATGGCTCAACAGATAATACAGAGGAAGTAGTTAAAAAAGTAAAATCATTCATTGATATTAAATACCATAAAAATAAAAAAAATCTCGGCATACCAAGAAATTTCCTTAAAGTCGTCTCTATGGCCGATGGAGAATTTGTATGGCTTATTGGAGATGACGATCTTTTAATGCCATATGCCATTAAAGAACTTTATAAATTAATTAATAATCATTCGGATGTAGATTTTTTTTATACCAATTCATTTCATTTATCTACTGAATTTTTAAAAAGCTTTCCTACACCTTTTGACACAAAAAACCTTCCTAAATATATGGCCCCATTTTCTAGGTTTCAAATGTCAGGTGAAATGCCTTTTTTTCAACTCATAGATCCAAAAATTTCCTTTGATTTTCTTAGCGGTATGTTTCTATCGGTATTTAGAAAAAAGAATTGGATGCTGCATGCAGATGTTCTA
>Ga0214919_10004995_pt1 | contig 19075 bp, 15 predicted proteins | sample LL1503_MetaG_FD_177994 | JGI IMG/M metagenome (GOLD analysis project Ga0214919, IMG submission 177994) | Freshwater microbial communities from Lake Lanier, Atlanta, Georgia, United States - LL-1503 | ecosystem: Environmental > Aquatic > Freshwater > Lake | place: USA: Georgia | collected...
TGGTGGTCAACGTGGTGTTGTCGGCAACGCAAATCGTGGTGGGCGTGCTGGCCAAGTCGCAAGGCTTGGTGGCCGACGGCCTCCACTCACTCTCCGACCTAGTGGCCGACTTCGTCGTGCTACTGGCGGGTCGCCACAGCCAAAAAGACGCGGATATCGACCACCCTTATGGCCACCAGCGCTTCGAGAACGCCGCGTCCCTGGTGCTGGGCCTGCTGCTGCTGCTGGTGGGCGTGGGCATGGTCTGGTCGGCGGTGGGCAAACTCGAGGCGCCTGCCAGCATTCCTACGGCGCACCCGGTGGCGCTGTGGGTGGCGCTGGGTGCGCTGGTGGCCAAGGAGCTGCTGTTTCGCTACATGCTGCAGGTGGCCAAGCTGGTCAAATCCAGCATGCTGGTGGCAAACGCCTGGCATGCGCGCTCGGACGCGGCGTCGAGCCTGGTGGTGAGCCTGGGCCTGATTGGCAACCTGATGGGCTACCCGCTGTTGGACCCGATTGCCGCGCTGATTGTGGGCCTGATGGTGGGCAAGATGGGCTGGAGCTTTGGCTGGGACGCGCTGCACGACCTGATGGACCGCGCTGTCGATGAAGAAGAGGTGGACGCGATCCGCGCCACACTGCGGGAGACACCCGGCGTGGCCGGCGTACACGACGTGCGCACCCGCAAAATGGGCGACATGGTGGTGGCGGACGCACACATCGAAGTGGACGCTAACCTCACTGTTGAACAAGGCCACAACATCGCGGTGGCCGCGCGCGCCGCAGTGATGCGCCGCCACCGCGTACTCAACCTCATGACGCACGTGGACCCGGCGCACCGCCATGACGCAGACCACGACGCTGTGCTTCACTGAAGTTTTTGGATCGCCACCATCCAAGCCTTGTTCACACCCTCAAAGGACCAGAACCCGGGCCAGTTCTGAGCCTGACGCTCAGTGCTTGAGCGATTGGGTGGATATCAGGATGCGGTCGGTGCAGGCAATTGCCAGCGCGCTGAGCAAAAAGGTAACGTGGATGATGGTTTGCCACATCAGCACCTTGACATCGTAGTTGGCGGCGTTGATGAAGGTTTTGAGCAGGTGGATGGAGCTGATGCCGATGATGGCGGTGCCGAGCTTGACCTTGAGCACCGAGGCATTCACATGGTCCAGCCACTCGGGCTGGTCGCGGTGGCCTTCTAGGTCCATGCGGCTAACAAAGGTTTCGTAGCCGCCCACGATGACCATGATCAACAGGTTGGAGATCATGACCACGTCAATCAGCGCCAGCACCACCAGCATGATCAGCGTCTCGTTGAGCGCGGTCAGGGGCGCGTCGGCTTGGTAGCCCATGCTGGTCACCAGCGCCTGCAACGCCGTCTGGCTGCCAAAGGCGGCCTCAAGCAGGTGCACCAGCTCGACCCAAAAATGGAACACATAGACGCCTTGGGCGGCGATCAGCCCCAGATACAGGGGCAGTTGCAGCCAGCGGCTGGCAAAAATCAGGCGCGGCAGGGGGCGCAGGGGCAAAGGCGGTTTGGATGCGGGCATATCAATCTCCGAAGGCCGAGGGCGCTTCACACCTCATGCGGTCTGCACCGCGCGGGCGGCGGCGAAAAAGTCCTCCCGCAGCGCGCTGTCGTCCAGCGTGCCGAGTTCGGGCGTATGGAACTCAGGGTGCCATTGCACGGCTGCGACGTAAGCGGCCCCGGTGTGGCGAATGGCCTCGATCATGCCGTCGTCCGGGCAATGCGCTTCGGCCACAAAGCCTGGCGCCAAGTCCTTGATGCCCTGGTGGTGGATGCTGTTGATCTTGTCGGCCGGGGCCCCGGCCAACAGCGCGGCCAGGCGGGTGTCAGGCACGATGCGCAGGGTATGGAAGTTGTTGTCGTAGGTCACGCCGTCGCGGTGCACCAGGGCGTCTGGGCGCTGGGTGGGGATGTCCTGGTACAGCGTGCCGCCAAAGGCCACGTTGATGAGCTGCAAACCCCGGCAAATACCAAATACCGGTTTACCCGCCTCGACAAAGGCGCGCACCAGCGCAATCTCATAGGCGTCACGGTTGCGGTCGCCGTGCCAGCGCGCGTCCAGCGGGGCTTCGCCGTAGCTGCCGGGCCAGACGTCAGCGCCGCCGTGCAGCACCAAGCCGTCGAGCCAGTTGGAATACTCATGCACTTCGACCTCGCCGCGCGCCGTGTCGCCAAACGGCGAGGGCACCATCACCGGCACCGCCCCACCGGCCATCACCCAATGCGCCACCGATTGCTCGATGTACTGCAGCGTTTTGGGTGCAAAGGCAGCGCGCGCCGGGTCCGGGTAAAAGAAACAGGCGCTGATGCCGATTTTCAGGCGGGGCTTCATCTGCGCTAGGCGATCGGGTTGCGGCGCGTAGGCGCTTAGTGGCTGACCACTCGCACCATTTCTAGGCACTTGTTGGAATAGCCCCACTCGTTGTCGTACCAGCTCACCACCTTGATGAAGGTGCCATCGAGCGCAATGCTGGCGTCGGCGTCAAAAATCGAGGTGCGGGCGTCGCCACGGAAGTCGGTGGCCACCACCTTGTCCTCGGTGTAACCGAGCACGCCTTTGAGCGCGCCCTGGCTTTGCGCCTTCATCTCGGCGCAAATCTCGGCCATCGTGGCGGCGTTATTGAGTTCGCAGGTCAGGTCTACCACCGACACGTCGCTGGTGGGCACGCGAAACGACATGCCAGTGAGCTTCTTATTCAATTCCGGAATCACCACGCCCACGGCCTTGGCCGCGCCCGTGCTGGACGGGATGATGTTTTCCAGAATGCCGCGCCCGCCGCGCCAGTCTTTGTTGCTAGGGCCGTCCACGGTTTTTTGCGTGGCGGTGGCGGCGTGCACGGTGGTCATCAGGCCGCGCTTGATGCCCCATTTGTCGTGCAGCACCTTGGCAACGGGTGCCAGGCAGTTGGTGGTGCACGAGGCGTTGGACACAATCGCCTGGCCGGCGTAGGTGGCGTGGTTCACGCCAAACACAAACATGGGCGTGTCGTCTTTGCTCGGGGCCGACAAAATGACTTTTTTGGCGCCTGCGGCCAGGTGCTTTTCGGCGGTAACTTTGTCCAGGAACAGGCCGGTGGCCTCGATCACCACGTCAGCGCCCACATCGGCCCATTTCAGGTTGGATGGGTCACGCTCTTGCGTCAGGCGAATCTTTTTGCCGTTGACGATAAGCGCACCGTCTTGAACTGCGACCTCGCCCTTGAAGCGGCCGTGCACGCTGTCGTACTGCAGCATATAGGCCAAGTAGTCGGGCTCGAGCAGGTCGTTGATGCCGACGACTTCGATGTCCGAGAAGTTTTGCACCGCAGCGCGAAACACCATGCGGCCGATGCGGCCAAATCCGTTGATACCTACTTTGATAGCCATTTTTTGTCCTTCTAAGTTGAAATTCGAAACCGCCTACTTTTTGCGCTGCAAAGCGGCTTGCACCGTGTCGGCCACGTTCTCAGGCGTGAAGCCAAAGTGCTGGAACAGCACCGGCGCCGGGGCGGACTCACCATAGGTGTCGATGCCAACCACCGCAGCGCAACCGTACTTCCACCAGCCGCCAGTCGAGCCCATTTCCACCGCCACGCGCGGCAAGCCTTTGGGCAGCACTTCGGCCTGGTAAGCGGCGCTTTGCAAGTCGAACGTGGTGGTGCTGGGCATGGAGACCACACGCACCGCAATTTTGCGGCTAGCCAGCAGCGCCTGCGCTTGCAAGGCGAGTTGCACTTCCGAGCCGGTGGCGATCAGCACGGCTTGGGTCTTTTTCTTCAGGCCCACTTCGCTGGGCTCGGCCAGCACGTAAGCACCTTTGCTGATGGCGTCCAGACCGCAGGCATGGGGCGCCAGCGCCGACTCGGCCTTGGGCGCGTACAAGATGTTTTGGCGCGACAGCAGCAAGGCCGTGGGCTTGTGTGCGTTTTGCAGCGCCACGGTCCAGGCCACGGCGGTTTCGGCCGTGTCGGCGGGGCGCCAGACGTCCAGGTTGGGAATCAGGCGCAAGGACGCAGCGTGCTCGATGGACTGGTGCGTGGGTCCGTCTTCGCCCAGGCCAATGCTGTCGTGCGTGAACACGTGGATCACGCGCAGCTTCATGAGCGCGGCCATGCGAATGGCGTTGCGGCTGTAGTCGCTGAATGTCAAGAAGGTGCCGCCGTAGGGGATAAAGCCGCCGTGCAGCGCCACGCCGTTCATGATGGCGGCCATGCCGAACTCGCGAACGCCATAGTTGATGTGGCGCCCGCCCTGGCCAGCCTCGTTTTTCACTACCGCACCTGCCGTGTCAACACGCAGGTTAGGGGTGGAGGGTGTGTTGGTCAGGTTCGAACCGGTCAAATCGGCCGAGCCGCCCAGCAGCTCGGGCAAGGCGGCGGTAAAGGCTTCGAGCGCAAGCTGTGAGGCTTTGCGGCTGGCCACGGTTTGCGCCTTGGTGTGGGCGGCAATCACCGTGTCCACGGCGGTTTGCACGAAATGCTTGGGCAGCTCACCCTTGATGCGGCGCAGCAGCTCTTTGGCCAATGCCGGATAGGCTTTTTTGTACGCGGCAAACTGCACGTTCCAGGCCTTTTCACGTGCCTTGCCGGCGGACTTGGCGTCCCAGTCAGCGTATACGGCTTTGGGGATGACGAAGGGCGGCGATGTCCAGCCAATGGCTTCGCGGGTGAGTTTGATTTCTTCTGCACCCAATGGCTCGCCATGCGCCTTGGCGGTGTTGGCGCGGTTGGGGCTGCCTTTGCCAATCGACGTTTTACACAGGATGAGCGTGGGTTTGTCGGCACTGGCTTTGGCGCGGGTGATGGCGGCGGACACGGCCGCAGCGTCGTGGCCGTCCACGCCAGCGATCACGTTCCAGCCATAAGCGGCAAAGCGCTGCGCCGTGTTGTCCACAAACCAGGGCGCGACCTGGCCGTCAATCGAGATACCGTTGTCGTCGTACAGGGCGATTAGCTTGTTCAGCTTCCAAGCCCCGGCCAGCGCGCTGGCCTCGTGGCTGATGCCTTCCATCATGCAGCCGTCGCCCAGGAACACATAGGTGTGGTGGTCCACCACGGCGTGGCCGTCGCGGTTGAATTCGCTGGCCAGCAGCTTCTCGGCCAGCGCCATGCCTACGGCGTTGCTGATGCCCTGGCCCAGCGGTCCAGTGGTGGTTTCCACGCCGGGGGTCACGCCGACTTCGGGGTGGCCCGCGGTTTTGCTGTGCAACTGGCGGAAGTTTTTCAACTCTTGCATCGGCAGCTTGTAGCCCGTTAGATGCAGCAAGGCGTAAATCAGCATGGAGCCGTGGCCGTTGGAGAGCACAAAGCGGTCGCGGTTCGCCCAATGCGGGTTGGTCGGGCTGTGCTGCAGGTGCCCGCCCCACAAAGCCACCGCCATATCCGCCATGCCCATGGGCGCGCCGGGATGTCCGGAGTTGGCAAGTTGTACTGCGTCCATAGCAAGCGCACGAATTGCGCTTGCCATTTGCTGAGAATTGGCCATGAAAATCGACTCCGGAGTTAAGGGTTAGCGGTGATGCAGCGGCGCGGCGGCGCGGCAACTTTGCAGCGCAAGCCCACCATTTTAGCGAGCGCAAGACTTAGGTCGCGCCCAGCCTCGCCATACGACTGCACAGCGTGCGCAGCGCCAAGGTCAGCTCCTGGGGCGAAGCCGGTTTGGGCAGGTAAACGTCGGCGCCGGATTCGTATCCATCCACGCGGTCGCGTGGCTGCACCCGCGCCGAAAGAATCAAGATGCCGATACCGGGTAGCGCCCGGCGAATACGCTTGGCAATCGAGATGCCGTCCTCAAAAGGAAGGTTCAAGTCCAACACCAAGGCGTCGGCTGGCCGCACGGCCAAGGCCGCGTCCAAGGCCTGGCCGGTTTCTACGCCACGCACCCGAAAGCCCTCCGACTGCAAATGGTCCACCAGAGCCTCTAAAACCATCTGGTTATCTTCTACAACAATGACTTCAGGGGAATAGTCCATGGGCTTGCACACCAAGATGGCGCCACCCGACATGGGGCCCGCAAGGGGGCTGGCGTCGGTTTTACAATGGCATTTCGGCTAATGTAAACCCGATTGTAATTTTTATCTACTTTACATCCATGGTGGTTTTGGCACTCACAGCAGCGCTGTGCCCCGGTGCGGCGTTGGCGTGTGGCGCTGGGGTGCGGCGGGTTTTGGGCCGGTTCAGGGGGCTTGCACCAGGACAAAACCAAACCGGATGTGCAGCCCGGACTGCTCAAAGGCAATCTGGGTTTGCATCTGCTGCGCCAGGACTTGGCACAGCCACAGTCCCAGGCCGGTACCCGCCACCCGGCCAGAGGATTGCGCGCGGTAGTAGCGCTCAAACAACCGCGCCGGGTCAGGGCCGCCGCCCTCACCCACCTCGTTGTGCACCCACAAAGCCAGCCACTGCTGGCCGTGTTGCTGCTGGGTGTGCACTTGCAGGCGCACCGGACTGCCCGCAGGCGAGTACTTCAGCGCGTTGCCTAGCAGGTTAGCCAAAATAGTGGCGACGTAAGCCGGGTCGGCTTGGCAGTACACGTCGCGCAGGGCCTCGGTCTCGTAGCACAGCTGCAGGCGTTCAGCGCCTTGGCCGTCGTGCTCTTGCAGGCGCTCCACGGCGTTTTGAAGTACCGGTTCGATCGCAAACTCTTCTATCTCCACGGTCTGCACCCCTGCGTCCATGCGGTCGGCATGGACGCAGTTTTCCAGGATCTGACGGATGGCGGCCACGGCGCTGTCCATGCGCTGCACCCAGTTGGCTTTTTGGGCAGGGTCCAAAGCGCGCCGCGCAATGGCGTGGTTGCCAAACTGGATAACAGTCAGCGGTGTGCGGATCTCATGCACCAGCATCGCCAAAAACTGCTGCTGCGTGGCACGCCACTGCGCGTCGATCCGCTCTTTCGTTTGGGCTACAACAACCTGTGCCGCACTTTGGATCTGCAAAAAATAGTCCTGCCGCATCATGATCACCAAGCCGAACAAACAAAAAATCGCCCCATGAAACACCATCTGGAAAGCGATCTTGTGGGCACTGCCGGACACCCATAGCGACACAACAAGGGTCGAATTAAGAGCGATGGCAAAGGCAAAAAACAACAGTGCGAACAGCTTTTCCTCGCGCCGCTGCCAAGGCCAAAACGGCGCATTGCCTTTGGTCTGGTAGCGCGTCCACACCAGGTAGGCACATAGCACGTGGACCCATAGCAGCGCAGCTGAAATCAGCCAGACACGCAGGACAAACGGTGTAAGCGCCAGCATGACCAACCCGCCCCCCAGGTACCAACGCAACGCGCGCCGGCTGGGACTCAAATCGACCGGCGCGCTCACGATGGCAACTGAAAAAAGGGGCGAAGCCAGGATTAACGTGATCTGAGAAACGACCGTCAACATGACGAACGCGCGCGACCCCAGCTGCAGCCATTGAATAAATAGGCCCTCCAGGTTTAGTTCCCACACCATCATGGCGGCGCTCATCACGGCCAGTGCCACATAAGCCAATCGTCGCCTCAACACCCACTGTATGGCTGCGCCCGCGAACGCCAGCAGGCCCAAACTTATGGCGGCGCTCAGCTTGAGCAAGTCGATTTCGTGGAGCTTATTTGACTGACTTTGCGTGAGCACTTGCGGGTCGATCCAGTGCATTCCCTCGCTTTGCAGGCTGACATAAAAGATCAAGGGGTGCGGGGACCGATGTTGGCCCATGCCTGCCAGACTAGACCCGGCTTGTAGTTCGCGGGCGGAGAGAGCGTACTCGCGCCAGGGACCACCCTGGCTGCTGGTCGCAGTGCTGGGCAGGTAGACAGTCACCTGGTCGGTGGTGGGGCGGAACCACCGCAAAACAAGCGGCTCACTGCCGTGGTCGATGAGCGTGAACTTGAGCGACAGCGTCCCGCGGGTGGCATTCCACTGCATGTAGGGATTGGCCGGCGTGTAGGCCATTTGTTGCGCCTCTGGCAACTGCAGTGCGCCGGTTTTATCAAAATACCGCTCCCATTTCACGTCGGGCCCAGCCCAACAGGCTGGCGAGGTCAGTCCAAAGCAACAGGCCAGTGCGAAAAGTAAAATGATTCTCATAAGAAATTTTATCTTCAAAAACACTATAAAAATGGTGCAATCATAAAAACCGGCAAAATCGCCGAATTCATTTCTACCTTTGGAATCTCCAACCTATGAGCCTGCTCTTTTCGCCACTGACCCTTCCCTCACCGCAAGGGGGCCTGACGCTACCGAACCGCATTGTGGTGGCGCCTATGTGCCAGTATGCAGCCAAAGATGGCCAGGCAACCGACTGGCATCTGATGCATTGGGGCAATTTGCTCAACAGTGGCGCCGGACTTTTTACCATTGAGGCCACCGCGGTACTGAGCGAAGGCCGCATCACCCCGGGCTGCCTGGGCCTGTGGGACGACACCACCGAGGCAGCGCTGGCCGAGCACCTGCACCGCGCCCGCGCACTGGCGCCGCACACGGCGGTATGCATTCAGCTGGCACACGCGGGGCGCAAGGCGTCCAGCGCGCTGCCTTGGCACGGCGGGCAGTTGCTGTCGCCCGAACAGGGCGGCTGGCAGACCGAGGGGCCATCCGCCCTGGCGCAATTGCCCCACGAGCCTGCGCCCCACGCCATGACCGAGGCCGACTTGGCGCGCGTGCGCGACGCCTTTGTGGCTGCGGCGCTGCGCTCGGTGCGCATCGGCGTGGACGCCATTGAACTGCACGCCGCACACGGCTATTTAATGCACGAGTTTTTGTCGCCGCTTGCCAACCAGCGCAGCGACGCCTATGGCGGCAGCCTGGAAAACCGCATGCGCTTTCCGCTAGAGGTGTTTGCCGCCGTGCGCCAGGCTTACAGCGGCTGCTTAGGGCTGCGCCTGTCGGCCACCGACTGGGTGGAAGGCGGTTGGGATATTGCGCAAAGCACCGCGTTTTGCGCTGCCCTCAAGGTGGCGGGCTGCGACTTTATCCACGTGTCCTCGGGCGGGGTGTCCCCGCAGCAAAAGATTCCGCTGGCTACTGGCTACCAAGTGCCGTTTGCCCGCGCTATTCGCGCCGCCACCAGCATGGCGACCACCGCTGTGGGTCTAATTACCGAGCCCGCCGAGGCCGAGGCGCTGCTGCAAGCCGGTGACGCCGACCTGGTGGCGCTGGCGCGCGCCTTTTTGTACCAGCCACGCTGGGGCTGGCAAGCAGCCGTGGCCCTGGACGGCCAGGTTCAAGCCACCCCCGCCTACTGGCGCTGCCTGCCACGCGGCGCGCAGGCGGCGTTTGTGGGCGCCAGCGTAGGCACGCGCTAGGCTTGCCCGTGGCGCAGCGCCCGGCTACCGCTCTTTTGCTGGCCGCTGGCCGCGGCGAGCGCATGCGCCCGCTGACCGACACCTGCCCCAAGCCGCTGCTGCAGGTACGCGGCAAACCGCTGCTGCAATGGCACCTGGAAGCGCTGGCGCGCGCGGGCTGCGAGGCGGTGGTGGTGAATACCGCTTGGCTGGGGGAGCAAATGGAGGCGCGCTTTGGCGACCATTTCGACCCGGCTTTTCGCGCCGATACCTTGTCTGCTGCGCCCCAGACCACCAAGCCCGGCGTGAAGCTGCGCTATTCCCACGAAGGGCGCGACTTTGGCGACGCTTTGGAGACGGCGGGCGGCATCGTTCGCGCGCTGCCGTACCTGGCCGACGTGTTCTGGGTGGCAGCGGGTGACGTGTTTGCACCCGACTTTGTGTTTGACCTCGCCGCCATGGCGGCTTTTGCCGCCAGCGGCCGGCTGGCCCATATCTGGCTGGTGCCCAACCCCGCGCACAACCCTGGGGGCGACTTCGGCCTGTCCGCCGATGGGCTGGCGCTGAACCTGCCCAAGGTTGCAAACGCGCCCTCGCGCTACACATTCAGCACCATCGCGCTTTACCGGCGCGCTTTTTTTGAAGCCGCCTGGTGCGGCATTCCGGCAGGCAACCCGACGGGCCAGAAAGCGCCGCTTGCGCCACTGCTGCGCGCGGCCATGGATGCGGGCGCCGTGGGGGCCTCCCTCTACACTGGCCGCTGGACCGATGTGGGAACGCCCGAGCGCCTGCAGCAACTCAACTCCGACCCGAGGCCAACGCCATGAACACCGACCCCGCCGCACACGCCAACTACCATGACCGCCGCGCCCGCCTGGCCGCCCACATGGGCAGCCACGGCATCGCGCTCATTCCCACCGCGCCCGAGCAGCAGCGCAACCGGGACGCAGACTTTTTGTACCGCTTTGACAGCTATTTCCATTACCTGAGCGGCTTTACCGAGCCCAAAGCCTGGCTGGTGATTACCGGCAGCGGCAAGACGGTGTTGTTTTGCCTGCCCAAGGACCTGGAGCGCGAAACCTGGGACGGCATTCGCCTGGGGCCACAGGCCGCGCCGGCCGCGCTGGGCGTGGACGAAGCGTATGCCATTGATGAGCTGGACACCCGCATGCCGCTGTTGATGGACGGTTGCGACACGGTGTGGTACCCGTTTGCCACCCACAAGGGGCTGGAGGCGCGGGTGAACGGCTGGCTGCAGCCGCTGCGCGATCGGGTGCGCTTTGGGACGCTGTGCCCGTCGGCGCAGCACGATCTGTGCGAGCCGCTGGACGAGATGCGCCTGGTCAAAGACAGCTTTGAGCAAGCCACCATGCGCCGCGCTGCGCAAATCAGCGCCGGGGGCCACATCCGCGCCATGCAACTCAGCGCGCGCATGCTGCGCGAAGGCAAAGAGGTGCGCGAATACCACCTGGACGCCGAGCTGCTGCACGAGTTTCGCCGCCGCGGCTCGCAATGCCCGGCCTATGGCTCCATCGTTGCTGCTGGCGAGAACGCCTGCGTGCTGCACTACCGCGCCGACGCCGGGCTGGTGCGCGACGGCGAGTTGGTGCTGATTGACGCCGGTTGCGAACTCGACGGCTATGCCTCCGACATCACCCGCACGTTTCCGGCCAACGGCAAGTTCAGCGGGCCGCAGCGCGCGCTCTACGAGCTGGTGCTGGCCTCGCAACAGGCCGCCGTCAATGCCACCCATGCTGGTGCGCGCTTTACTGACCCGCATGAGGCCACCGTCAAGGTGCTGGCGCAAGGCATGCTGGACCTGGGGCTGCTGGACGCCAACCAGGTGGGCAACCTGCAAGACGTGATCGAGAAGCGCGCTTACTTTGCGTTTTATATGCACCGCACCGGCCACTGGCTGGGCATGGATGTGCACGACTGCGGCGCCTACACCGAGCCCAGCGAAATCGGCCAGGCCACCACCCGGCGCGACGCGCTGACTGGCCAGACGATTGTCAACCGCCCTGCGCGCGTGCTGCGCTCGGGCATGGTGCTGACCATTGAGCCCGGCATTTACGTGCGCCCCGCGCCCGGCGTGCCCGAGCAGTTCCACGGCATTGGCATCCGCATCGAGGACGACGCCATCGTCACCGACACCGGTTGCGAGCTGATCAGCCGGGGCGTGCCGGTGGAGGTGGATGCGATTGAGGCGCTGATGCGCGGCTAGGGGTGACAGGGGCGCCTGGCGCTGCCCCTACAAAGGAAGACAGACCACCCGATGCCGCTGGTCGATAGTGTGCCAAGCATGCGCTTGCGCACCCTGGCCGTCACCAGGGCTTTACAAGTTGCGGTTACCGTTGGCGTATTTCTGCCTGAATCATGAAATTCATTTCCCAACTTCGGCGCTTTGGCGCGGCTGTTCTGGCGCTCGGTCTGGCTGCTGGCGCTTTGCACGCGCAAGAAGCGGGCGCGCCAACAGCGCCCCATTCCGCCACGGACAACCCAGCGCCAACTCCGACTCCGACTCCGACTCCCACTCCATCACCATCTACCGCCTCAGTACCAGAGCCCGCCGACGCCAACGCGCTCAAACCCGTCGAAATCCGCGCCAACCGCGAGACTGAGGAGCGGCGCCAGTCCACGGCGGCCAAGATCGTGGTCGGGCGCGAAGAGATTGAGCGCTTCGGCGACTCCACCCTGGGCGAACTGTTCAAACGCCTGCCCGGCGTGACCACCAGCGGGCGCCCCGGCCATGGCGGCGCGCCACGCATGCGCGGCATGGGCAGCGGCTACACGCAAATCTTGATCGACGGCGAACCGGCGGCGCGCGGCTTTTCCACCGACGACATTGCACCCGAGCAGGTAGAACGCATCGAGATCTTTCGTGCGCCAACGGCCGAGACGGGCGCCCGCGCCATTGCCGGCACCATCAACATCGTTACGCGCGGCGGCTACACCAAGACCCTGAACAACGCTACGGCGGGCGTGGGTGTGGAAAACGGGCGCGCCACGCCGGGCGCATCCTGGTCGCGCAATGACAGCGTGGACGGGGTGATTTACAACGTGTCGGTTTCGGTGATGCACAGCGAGCGCAACAACGACCAAAACAAAGCCACCACAAGCGAAAACTTGGATACCGGCGCGCTGCAAAACCTGGCTGAAACCACCAGCGCCAGCAGCCAGCGCAATATGCTGCACGCCAATGGGCGGCTGCAATGGAACAGCGCTGCGGGCGACGCCTTCACGCTCTCGCCCATGCTGATCGTGTCGCAGGGCACGGGCCAGTCCAGCAGCCTGCTGTCCCAAACGGGTGGCGACCTGCCCTACGCCAGCAGCTTGGGCAGCAGCGCCAGCCGTTTCCAGCTGCTGCGCTCGGCGGGCACGTGGGCGCGCACGCTGGAGGGCGGCTCCAAGCTGCTGCTTAGCGCCAGCCTCGGGCAGGGCCAGTGGCGTTACGAGTCACAAAGCGCCAACAGCGGCGGCAGCACGGCAGGCGTAGCCAGCGCGGCCAGCCTGCTGTCGCAGCAGTCCGACCAGCAAGACACCACACTGTCGGGCAGCGCCAAGCTGACCCAGTCGATTGCCGACAAACACAGCCTGGTCAGCGGAGTAGAGATCGAATCCAACCAACGCAACGAGAGCGCCAGCACACTGCAAAACGGCCAAAGCCCTTTGAGCGACTACGACGGCAATCTGCTGGCCAGCAACCAGCGCCTGGCCGTGTACAGCCAAGACGAGTGGGAGATCGACCCGCACTGGGCGGCGCATGCAGGCCTGCGCTGGGAAGGTATTCGCACAGTGGGCAGCACCGCCGTGGGAGCGGAGCAGGTCAGCAACCAGAGCGAGGTACTCACGCCCTTGTTGCACGCGGTGTGGCGGCCCGACCTGGCGGTCAAAGACCAGTGGCGCCTGAGCCTGACGCGCAGCTACCGCGCGCCCAGCCTGGGCAACCTGATTGCCCGCCCCACCCTGAACACCACCTACCCCAGCGGCAGCAACACGGTGCTGCAGCCCGACACGGCGGGCAACCCCAACCTGCTGCCCGAACTGGCCGTGGGCGTGGACCTGGCGTTTGAGCACTACCTCCCCAAAGGCGGCTTGCTAAGCGCCAATGTATTTGTGCGCCAGATCAGCAACACCATGCGCAGCCAGACCGCCCTGGAGACCGTGTCCTGGTCCGACGTGCAGCGCTGGGTGTCGCGCATGCAAAACGTGGGCAACGCCACCAGCCAAGGCCTGGAACTCGAAGCCAAGCTGCGCCTAAGCGAATGGCTGCCCCAGGCGCCGGCCGTAGACCTGCGCACCAACCTGAGCCTGTTTCGCTCCAGTGTGGACGGCGTGCCGGGGCCCTACAACCGCATCGACCAGCAGCCCGACGGCACCGCCAACCTGGGCGCCGACTATGCAGTGCGTGGTTGGCCGCTCAGACTGAGCTCTAACCTGGCTTACACACCGGGCTACACGACGCAAGTCAACGCCACCGACCAGGTGTTTCAAAGCGACAAACTGGTGGCCGACGCCTCGGTGCTGTGGATCTGGAGCCCGCGCGCCCAGCTGCGCCTGAGCGCGAGCAACCTGACTGCGCGCAACTACCTCAGCGGCACCCGGCTGCTCAGCAGCAACAGCGCAGGCCAGTCGCTACGCGACACCACGCTGAGCACGGCGCCCACGGCGACCAACCTACAGGCCAAACTCGAACTCAAGCTCTAAGGCGGACAAGGCAAGCGACTTGCCTATCAAGGCATTAGCCATTTGCAATTGGCTTTGTTAATAGATTAATCCTATGATTTCGTCCATGCCGATTGAAAACCATCAACTGGCAGTTTGTAATCACCTAACGGAGTAAAGACCATGAACACCCCAAGCCGCCCCGAGATCAAGACCATCGCCAACCTCGAATCCGCCTTTGCTGGCGAGTCGATGGCGCACATTAAATACCGCTATTTCGCCAAACTGGCCCGTGAAATGGGCGACGAACTGACGGCCCGCACTTTTGAAGAGACCGCAGCGCAGGAAGTGATGCACGCCTTTGGCCACCTGGATTTGCTCTACCCCAAAGCCAGCATGACGCCGGCCAAGGCCTTGCAGATTGCCATCGACGGCGAAACCTACGAATACACCGAGATGTACCCCGGCTTTCGCAAAACCGCCGAGGCAGAGGGCAACGCTGCTGCCGTAGCTGAAATCGACGAACAAATTTCGGAGAGCAAAGAGCACGCCCAGGCCTTCCAGGCCGCGTTGGACGCCGCTGCCGCCCTGAAAGCCACGCTGGACAAGGCGCAAAAGCGTTTTGCCGCACTGGCCAAGGTCGAAGAGCGCCACGCCAAGCACTACCAGTCGGTTCTGGATACAGTCGCAGCCAACTAATTTGTACCTTTGCACCAAGCAAACTTTTATTCACTTCTTTTTTTTTAGAGACAACCCATGAAAACCTATATCTGCATCGTGTGTGGCTTTGTATATGACGAGGCCGCTGGCCGCCCCGAAGACGGCATCGCCCCCGGAACCCATTGGGCCGATGTGCCCGAGACCTGGGCCTGCCCGGACTGCGGCGTAGCCAAGGCCGATTTTGAAGTCGTGGCGATCTGAATGAGCGCCGCGTCCAACCCCCACGCAGCGCAAGACGCGGGTGCCCTGGTCATCATTGGCGCCGGCTTGGCGGGTTGGACGACGGCCCGCGAGTTTCGCAAGCTCGACACCAGCACGCCCATCGTGCTGATCACGGCCGACGGCGGTGACTTTTACGCCAAACCCACGCTGTCCAACGCCTGCGCGCAAAAGCGCAGCGCGGACCAGTTGGTCACCACGCCAGCGGCCAAAATGGCCGAAACCCTGAACGTGACGCTGCGCGCCCACAGCCAGGTGCGCAGCATCGACACCCAAGCGCAAACCCTGACGCTTAGCGCCGCTGACGGCGCCACCCATACCCAGCCCTACGCCCAACTGGTGCTAGCCACGGGCGCGCACCCGATCCGCATCGGCCTGCAAGGAGACGCCAGCGCCGACGTGCAGTCCATCAACCAGCTCACCGATCTGGCGCACTTTCAACGCACCCTGGGCGCTGCCCCAAAAACCGTGCTGATCATGGGCGCGGGCCTGATCGGCTGCGAATTTGCCAATGACTTGCTGCTGGGCGGCTACCGCGTGCACGTAGTCGACCCGACCGAGCGCCCCTTGGCCGCCTTGTTGCCCGCCGCCGCAGGGGATCAACTTGGCGCGGCCTTACACGCGCTAGGCGCGGTGTGGCACTTTGGCGCCACGGTCGACGCGGTTAACCGGGCAAATGGCTCGCCGCCGCTTGCAGTCACGCTGTCCAGCGGCGAGGTGGTGGGCGCCGATCTGGTGCTCAGCGCCGTCGGTTTGCGCGCCGACACTGCGCTTGCCAGCGCGGCGGGTATTGCTTGCGAGCGCGGCGTGGTGGTGAACGATCTACTGCAGACCAGTGCTCCATACGTTTTTGCCTTAGGCGACTGCGCCCAATATGCCAGCGCCGGTGCGCGCACCCTGCCTTACGTCATGCCCATCATGAACGCCGCGCGCGCGCTAGCCGCCACGCTGACGGGCACGCCCACCGCCCTGGTGTTTCCATTGATGCCGGTGTCCATCAAGACCCCGGCGCTGCCCACCGTGGTGGCAGCGCCCCACCCGGCCCAGGCTGGCCGCTGGATAGCCGATGCGCTGGACGCAGCGGCCGCACAGGGTGGTGGCGTCTGGCGATTTATGGATCCGACCGGTCAGCAGCGTGGCTTTGTGCTCACCGGCGGGCAAACCACGAGACGCATGGAACTGGCCAAGGCCACAGTGCTTTAACGAGGGGCGAAAAAAGCCCCCGCACTACAATCGGCGCCCTCAGCAGCTGAGCGGAAAACGGCTTTTTTTGCCCGATCCGCCGCAGCGCACAAGGATGCACGATGGCAAACGACTCCCTCCCGACCCCCAGTTCTGCAACCCACGATCAAGCTGCACAAGAGCAGCGCGCGCAGTTGCGCCTGGCAGCGCTGGAATACCACCAATTTCCGACCCCCGGAAAAATCTCGATCGCCGCAACCAAACAGCTGCTCAACCAACACGACCTGGCACTGGCGTATTCGCCCGGCGTGGCCGCACCCTGCGAGGAGATCGTCAAAGACCCCAACAACGCGTTCAAATACACCAGCCGGGGCAACCTGGTGGCGGTCATCACCAACGGTACCGCCGTGCTGGGCCTGGGCGACATCGGCCCGCTGGCGGCCAAACCGGTGATGGAGGGCAAAGGGGTTTTGTTCAAAAAGTTTGCCGGTATTGACGTGTTCGACATCGAGATCAACGAAAAACACGATCTGGACAAGCTGGTCGACATCATTGCCTCGCTGGAGCCAACCTTTGGCGGCATCAACCTTGAAGACATCAAAGCGCCCGATTGTTTTTATGTGGAGCGCAAACTGCGCGAGCGCATGAAGATTCCGGTGTTCCACGACGACCAGCACGGCACGGCCATAGTGGTAGGCGCGGCGCTTCTCAATGGCCTCAAAGTGGTAGGCAAAGACCCTAAAAAGATCAAGCTAGTCACCTCTGGCGCCGGTGCTGCGGCGCTGGCCTGCCTGGGCCTGCTGGTCAAACTGGGCATTCCACGTGAGAACATATATGTGACCGATCTCGCTGGTGTGGTCTACGAGGGCCGCACCGAGCTGATGGACGCCGACAAGGAGTTTTTCGCCCAAAAGACCGATGCCCGCACGCTGCGCGAAATCATTGCCGGGGCAGATGTGTTTCTGGGCCTCTCAGCCGGCGGCGTGCTCAAACAAGACATGGTCAAGAGCATGGCGGCCAAGCCGCTGATCTTTGCGCTGGCCAACCCCACGCCTGAAATATTGCCCGATGAAGTGAAAGCGGTGCGAGACGATGCCATCATGGCCACCGGGCGTAGCGACTTTCACAACCAGGTCAACAACGTCCTGTGCTTCCCTTACATCTTCCGCGGCGCGCTCGACGCCGGCGCCTCCACCATCACCATCGAGATGGAAATCGCCGCCGTCCACGCGATTGCTGAACTGGCCCAGGCCGAACAAAGCGACGTGGTGGCTGCGGCCTACGCCGGCGAGCAACTCGCTTTTGGCCCGGAATACCTGATCCCCAAGCCTTTCGATCCGCGCCTGATGATGAAAATCGCCCCGGCCGTGGCCCAGGCTGCGTTTGACAGTGGCGTGGCGCTGCGCCCGATTGCTGACATGGACGCCTACCGCGAGCAGCTGCAAAGCTTTGTCTACGCTTCGGGCACCACCATGCGGCCAATCTTCACCATGGCCAAGAACGCGCTCAAAAAACGCGTGGCCTTTGCCGAGGGCGAGGACGAGCGCGTGCTGCGCGCCATCCAGATCGTGGTCGACGAAGGCCTGGCCATGCCCACGCTAATCGGCCGCCCGACGGTGATTGCCGAGCGCATCGCCAAATTTGGCCTGCGCCTGCGCCAGGGACAGGACTACGCCGTGGTCAATGTGGAGCAAGACCACCGCTACCGCGACTTCTGGCAAACCTACCACCGCATGGGTGAGCGCAAAGGTGTGACCGTGCAAGTAGCCAAAATTGAAATGCGCCGGCGTCTGACACTGATTGGCGCCATGCTGCTGCACAAAGGCGACGTCGACGGCCTGATCTGCGGCACCTGGGGCACCACCGCGCTACACCTCAACTACATCGACCAGGTGATCGGCAAGCGCCACTCGGCGCCTGCGGGCAGCAGCCAGGACGTGCCCATTTATGCCTGCATGAACGGGCTGATGCTGCCCGGGCGCCAGGTGTTTGTGGTCGACACCCATGTCAACTACGACCCCACCGCCCGCGAACTGGCGCGCATCACGGTAATGGCAGCCGAAGAAATGCTGCGTTTTGGCATTGAGCCCAAAGCCGCGCTGCTGAGCCACTCCAACTTTGGCAGCAGCAACGAGCCCAGCGCGGTCAAAATGCGCGAGACGCTGCTTATCCTCCAAAAAGACGCTCCTTGGCTCGAAGTCGACGGTGAGATGCATGGCGACTTGGCCCTGGACAGCCACGCCCGCACTGCGCTGATGCCCCATAGCACGCTGCACGGCGACGCCAACCTGCTAGTCATGCCCAATATCGACGCGGCCAACATCGCCTACAACCTGCTCAAAACCGCAGCCGGTGGCAATATTGCGATTGGGCCGGTGCTCTTGGGAGCAGCCAAGCCGGTGCACGTGCTAACCGCCAGCACCACGGTGCGGCGCATCGTGAACATGACCGCGCTGACCGTGGCCGACGCCAACGCCACGCGCTGAGCGTGCAAATGTTTCAATAACGGGCTACTTCTTTTAGGACTGCGTGAAAAAACTATTCCAACTCAACGTTGAAGGCCGCAACCGCGACCGCCTTTTAGACGCCAGCAAGCATGAAGTGCGCAAGTACGTGGCGCGCCAGCGCCGTGCCGCCTTGCCCGACGGCGTGGACTACTGGGACTTTGCCTGCCGCTTCGGCCCCACCGAGACCGAGGCGACCGATGTGCATTTCGCCACCCTGATCGGCCTGATGGACGAGGCCGGCAAGGCTGGGGCGGATGCCTTCTTTGTCAGCATCCTGGGTACGCGGGGGGTGCGTATGGCCAAACCCCAGGACGCAAGCGCCGACAGCCGCAGCGCCCAGGCCAATCGGGTACTGCATTCGCAACTCTGAAGTACGGGCGGTCACGCGCACGCCCCTGCCACGCGAACCAAATACGGGCAAACCCTGATAAAAACAGGCCTTGACCGGTCCCGGGGTATTGCTTTTTTGTGCTAGGTCAACGACAATCGCGACTATGGTTTTTGGCAGTTTTTTTGTTCGTTGACGGATTTT
>Ga0214919_10004996_pt1 | contig 19073 bp, 17 predicted proteins | sample LL1503_MetaG_FD_177994 | JGI IMG/M metagenome (GOLD analysis project Ga0214919, IMG submission 177994) | Freshwater microbial communities from Lake Lanier, Atlanta, Georgia, United States - LL-1503 | ecosystem: Environmental > Aquatic > Freshwater > Lake | place: USA: Georgia | collected...
GCGGATTTGGTAATACCACCAAGTACCCAACCACCTTCACAGTTCTTCCAAGTTATGCAATGGAAGCAAAAATTATGTCCAAGTTCATTACTGATAACTTCAAAGGACAAGCTGTTGCTCTAGTTGCTCAAGATGATGAGTTTGGTGTTGACGGCGTAAATGGTTTTGCTGCCGGCAAGCTAACTCTTGCAAATAAGACTCTGTACCCACAGAGTTCAATGACTGATGCTCGCGCAAAGGCACTTCTAACTGGATTAAGTGCAATTCCTGGTAAGCCAGTAGTTGTACTGTTTGGTACCACAGATGTAACTGCACTTATTCTTAAGGCTGCAGAGTCACTAGATTTAGTTAGCAAGTTCACTTGGATCGCAGGATCTGTTGGAGGAGATGCAAACACACTTCTAGCTCTTGGTGTTAAGTCAGCAACCATTACTGGTGTAATGGCAGCTAGCTTCTTCCCAGATGCTAAAGACTCAACCGATGAGTATGTAAGTCAATTCATGAAGATCAATGAGAAGTACAACAAAGGTGTTTCCTTTGACAACATTGTTCTACAGGGAATGAACTCAGCAATGCTTACTGTGCAAGCACTTCGTGCTGCTGGCAAGAATCTAACTCGTACTGGTCTAATTAATGCAGTTCAGGATAAGGGCGCAAAGTTTGCAAGCGCAGGCCTTGTTCCGCTTAATTACTCAGCAACTAGCCATGTTGGCTATAACGGTTACTGGTTCGGTCAGTTAAATGCAAAGGGAGAACTTAAGCCTTTTGCTGACAAGTTAGCTATTTTCACCACTGATTCAAAAGATGGTGCAATTGAGGCTTCTACCTATACACGTCCTGCAATGCCTAAGAATGGGATACCAACAAACTCATGAAAAATCTAAAACTTAAGAAGGGCTTAATTGCTCTAACTTCAGCCGCACTTGTTGCAGCTTTTGCAGTAGCAGTTCCTGCCTCTGCAAGTGCAGCTGCTACTTGCGCTAATACTGGCTTTATCGACGGCGCAAAATATGTTGCCTACGAAAAGTGCACCGGTACTGATGACAACGGTTCTAAGTATGAGATCAGAATGCCAGCGAAGTTCAATGGAACTTTGTATGTCTACTCTCATGGAATTCGTTACAACGTTAACCTGCCAGCAATTCCAGTGGTTTCACCAAAGGGTTCTTTAATTAATTACGCACCTGAGGTTGCACCATCTGACACCGTTGCTGAGGCTCTTTTATCTCAAGGTTATGCGTTAGCAGGATCAGGTGCTACATCACAAGGCTGGAACCTAACTGAAGGCGTTGATGCAGCACTTCAGGTTATGCAGATCGCAAGAGATAAGTACTCAAAGGTAAGCAAAGTTGTTACCTGGGGTAACTCTCTTGGTGGTTTAACTGCTCAAGCACTCTCTGAGCAGTATCCAGGTGCTGTTGATGCTGCTGCACCAATGTGTATTGCAGATTCTGCGCAAGCAGAAATCACAATGGCTGGAGATTTCCTATGGGGATTGAAGACGTTCTTTAATCCAGCAATTAAAGGCTCAAACTACACAGCAGGTTCTGCTGGATATCTTGAAATGCTTACCGATCTTGGAACTGTTCTAACCACACTTGGAGCACTTCAAGCTGCAATTGCTGCTAACCCAGTTGCACCAGCATGGCCTGCAACTTCAACTGTGCCTGATTCACTTAAGGCAATTCCAGTTCGAAGTGCAATCCTATTGCTTGGATTAATTTCCGGTATTTCAACTCAGTCAAATACTTACGATGCTTCATCTGGTCCTGCTGGACCACTTGAAACTTCATTCGGATTGGCAATTAGCCCAGCACTTGCAGTCCTTGAAAATGGTGCACAAGCTGCAATCTTGGCCGTAATTGCTAATTACGACATGGAGGTTCGTGCTGGTGGAGTTGTATTTGATAACTCTGCTACTGATTACTCAGCACGTTTAGGAGATGATGCTGATATTTATGCAGCAGCGTTAACTGGAAAGACTGCTACAGCGGGAATGCTTGCTTATCTAAGCAAGTACAACCCAGCTGCTCCACGTGTAACTGGTTCTGCAGATGCAATTGCAAATCTTAAGAGTATGTATCAGTTGCAAGGAAAGATTGAAGTACCAACTATCACTCTTTCTGCAACAGCTGATCACATCACTCCGCCAGGAGCTGCTCAGTACCTGATTAATCAATATAACAAGTCTGTATCTAACATGACATCATCAGCTGGAAAATTAGTAAATATTTGGAACAAGCCAGATGATTCCTACACAGAGTTCAGCTCTGCTGGAACACCTGTAACTCCAACTGTTACAACTAATGGAACCGGCCACTGTAACTACACCACAAGCCAGATCTTGGTAGTTGCAAAACTCGCAGCGAAGGCTGCTAAAACTGGAAAAGCTCCTTCTACTGCAACTGTTAAAGCTGCAATCAAGAACGAGCCAAACCTGTTTGTAAATCCTGATTACAAGCCAGCACTGCTTAAGTACAATCAATAAGCAGTAAAAAATCAAAAAGGCCCTCAGGAAACTGGGGGCCTTTTTATTATCTATAAACTACCTCCACCATGAAAACTAATGTCACCTCAGTTGAGCAGATGCAGCAATTGGGAAAACAGATTGGATCCCGCCTAAAAACTGGTGATGTCGTGGTGTTAACTGGTGAATTAGCTGCTGGTAAAACGGTATTAACCCAGGGCATTGCATCAGCATTTGGAATTGAAAATGTAACCTCACCGACCTTTGTAATTAGTCGAATTCATAAAGGAGTGCCTAACTTTATTCATATCGATGCTTATCGATTACTTGATTCTGGAGTTAACAGCTTTACTGATTTAGATTTTGAAAGCTATCTACCAAACTCTATTTTTGTAATTGAATGGGGCGCTGACTTTGTTTCAACCCTTACTGATCAATACTTAGATATTAAAATTTCCCAAGGTGATAATGAAAACTGTCGCAACATTGAATTAAATGGTGTTGGCAAACGCTGGGCGGATTTTAAGTTATGAGTACAATCCTTTCAATCGATACATCAACCTCACAAACATCGGTCGCTTTAGTAAAAGATGGCAAGGTTTTATTTGATAAAAACCATAATGATCCGTTGGCTCACGGTGAGGTATTACCTAAACTAGTTGCACAGGCATTGGAAGTAAGTAGAGATATAGATCTGGTTGCAGTTGGAATGGGACCTGGACCATTTACTGGCCTTAGAGTTGGTATTTCCTTTGCACAAAGTTTTGCTCAAGCAGCTGGAATTGATTGGGCTGGAGTTTGCTCACTAGATGCAATGGCAGCCACAATTAAGGAAAGTGAATTTATTGTTTCAACCGATGCCCGGCGCAAAGAACGATATTGGGCAAGGTATGAAAATGGTAAGCGAGTAACAGCACCTGCCGTAAGTAGTGCCTTCGAGTTAGATAAATTAGGAATTAAAATCTTTAATGAGGGTGATTTCTACCCAGATCCAGTTGCGATTGCATCGCTTGCATTAACTGGCGAAAAGGTATTGCAACCAATTTATATAAGAAAGCCAGATGCTTACCCACTGCCTGAGGGAGTTAAATTTAGAGTGATGACCGCACTTGATTTAGTGGTGGCAACTGGAATTGAAAAAGAGGTTTATGGAAAAACTGCTTGGAGTAGTGCGCAATTTAAAGAGGAGTTTGCCAAGGCACCCAAGGATGCTTATTACCTTGCCGCAGAAGTGAATGGAGAATTAATTGCCTATGCCGGTATTTTCTATGTGGCAGATGTTGCAGATATTCACACAATTACTGTGGTCGAAAAGTATCGCCGCAAGGGTGTGGGACGTGAGTTACTAAAGCGGTTAATTGATTGGGCAAGAGTTAAAAAGGCAGATGCCATCATGCTCGAGATGCGAGCAGGTAATGATGCTGCTCGGCCGCTTTATGAAGAATATGGTTTTGTGGAGATTTCAAGACGAGAAAATTATTACGGTCCAGGTTTAACTGCAGTGGTAATGCGCAAGGAGCTTAAATAATGGCATTAGTACTTGGAATTGAGACTTCTTGTGATGAAACTGCAGTCGGTATTGTTAATGACCGAAAGTTATTAGCAAATGTAATTTCATCAAGTGTTGAACAACATGCCAGGTTTGGTGGGGTAGTCCCTGAGGTGGCAAGCCGTGCTCACTTAGAAGCGATGCAACAGGTAATCAAGCAAGCCCTTAAAGATGCATCGGTAACGCTGAAAGATATTGATGCCATTGCAGTAACAGCAGGTCCTGGTTTAATCGGTGCGTTATTGGTTGGCGTAAGCAGTGCATCTGCTTTAGCCCTGGCATTAGACAAACCTTTATATGGGGTAAATCATCTATCAGCACATATTGCAGTTGATCGATTAGATAATGATGTATCCATGCAGCCGACTATTGCATTATTGGTAAGTGGTGGTCACTCCTCTATCTTGCAGGTAAATAACTTAGCCAAAGATGTAATTGTTAAAGGTGCAACCATTGATGATGCAGCGGGTGAGGCTTTTGACAAGATTGCTCGGATTATGGGACTTGGTTTTCCAGGTGGACCGGTAATTGATAAGCAAGCAATCACTGGAAATAAAGAGGCAATTAATTTCCCCCGGGGGCTATCCCATAGCGCTGATTTAGAAAAGTATCCTTATGATTTTTCATTCTCTGGACTTAAAACTGCAGTTTCAAGATACTTGCAACAAACTCCAAATTATAAAAAAAGTGATGTTGCGGCCTCATTTCAAGAGGCAGTTGTTGATGTCCTAATAAGTAAATCTATATCTGCATGCAAAGCGAGTGGAATTGATCGGTTAGTAATTGCCGGTGGTGTTGCTGCAAATAGCAGGCTGCGTGAGTTAGCAAAGCAAAGGTGTGAGGTAAGCAAGATTGAGCTTCGGATCCCACCGATTGGCTTATGCACCGACAATGGGGCGATGGTGGCCGCCTTGGGTTCTCTTGCAGTAAACGAAGGGGTCTTACCCTCTCAGATGGGCATTTGCGCTGATTCTGCCGCATCTATCGCTCAAGTGATCTGGTAGCTAGCCCTTAATTTGCAACAGCTGGGTAGGCCCTTTAAAGTTGGCTTTAGCACTCTAAGCCCCCGTGTGCTAATTAATCACTTGGGGTACTTCAGAGGGTAATAAACGAAAATAAGAAGGAGATATCAAGATGGCAATTTCAATTAAGCCACTAGAAGATCGCATTGTTGTTAAAGCAAATGAGGCAGAGCAAAAGACTGCATCTGGATTAGTTATTCCAGATACTGCAAAAGAAAAACCACAAGAGGGAACTGTTATGGCAGTGGGCCCAGGCCGATTTGAAAACGGAAATAGACTTCCATTAGATATTAAAGAGGGCGATGTCGTGCTTTACTCAAAGTATGGCGGCACCGAGGTTAAGTACAACAATGAGGAGTACTTAGTACTTTCCTCCCGTGATGTACTAGCAATTATTGCAAAGAAGTAATCGTGGGTAAATCACTTCAATTTGATGAAGCAGCACGCCGTGCGATGGAGCGTGGTGTAAATATCCTGGCTGACACAGTCAAGGTAACTCTTGGTCCTAAGGGCCGTAACGTAGTTATTGCTAAAAGCTATGGCGCACCATTAATTACTAATGATGGTGTAACAATTGCAAAAGAGATTGAATTATCAGATCCGGCTGAAAACATGGGCGCTCAACTTGTTAAGCAGGTTGCTGAAAAAACTAATGATGTCGCAGGAGATGGAACCACTACTGCAACAGTTCTTGCCCAGGCAATGGTTAAAGAGGGTCTGCGCAATCTAGCGGCAGGTGCTCAACCAATGGAGCTTAAGTATGGAATTGAACAAGCAGTTGCTGCCATTACTGAAGCACTTCGCAAAAACTCAACTGCAGTCAGTGGCAAATCACAGATTGCAGATGTTGCAACAATCTCTGCCCAAGATAAAGCAATTGGTGATCTAATCGCTGAAGCGATGGACAAGGTTGGCAAAGATGGTGTTATCACCGTTGAAGAGTCATCAACAACTGGACTTGAGCTTGAGTTCACCGAAGGAATGCAATTTGATAAGGGTTATATCTCGCCATATTTTGTTACCGATGCCGATCGCATGGAAACAATTTTGGAGGATGCCTACATTCTTATCTCTGGCCAAAAAATCTCAGCCTTAGGTGAGATTTTGCCAGTTTTAGAAAAGGTAGCCCAAGCAAGTAAGCCGTTATTAATTATTGCCGAAGATGTTGAAGGTGAAGCGCTTTCGACTTTAGTTGTTAACCGTATGCGTGGCACCTTTGCCTCAGCAGCTGTTAAAGCACCAGGTTTTGGTGACCGACGCAAGTCAATGTTGCAAGATATTGCAATATTAACTGGCGGCCAGGTTATCTCAGCTGAGGTTGGCTTAAAGCTTGAGCAAATTGATATCGAAATGCTTGGTAAAGCTCGCCGTATTGTTATTTCAAAAGACAACACCACGATTGTTGATGGTGCAGGAAATAAGAATGATGTCGCAGCAAGAGTTACTGAGATTCGCCGCGAAATTGAAAATACTGATTCTGATTGGGATCGCGAAAAACTACAAGAGCGAGTTGCAAAACTTGCTGGTGGTGTTTGCGTAATCAAAGTTGGAGCACATACCGAGGTTGAGTTAAAAGAGAAAAAGCATCGTCTTGAAGATGCCATCTCTGCAACTAGAGCAGCTGTAGAAGAAGGAATCGTTGTTGGAGGAGGCGCTGCATTAGTTCATGCTGCAGCAGCTCTGGATAATGATTTGGGCTTTGAAGGTGATCGCGCGGTTGGTGTTCGTCTAGTGCGTAAAGCATGTGATGAGCCACTTCGTTGGATTGCTGAAAATGCTGGCCAAGAAGGTTATGTAGTTGTTTCCAAAGTTCGCACTATGAAACCAAATGAAGGTTTTAATGCTTACTCTGAGGAGTACACCGATCTTGTTAAAGAGGGTGTAATTGATCCAGTTAAGGTAACTAGATCAGCACTTGCAAATGCGGCATCAATTGCAGCAATGTTTATAACCACTGAAGCCTTAGTCTTTGAAACTCCAGAGGAGAAGAAAGAAGAGGCAGCAGGACACGGTCATTCACATGGAGCAGGCGGTCATTCGCACTAATTAAGTAAAGAAATTAAACAGAGGCTTTGATCTAAAGTAACTAGAAATCGACTAATATTAATCGGTGAAAGTTATAACGCTAGCAGTTGATTGTGGCGGCACTGGGATCAAGGCCTCTGTGCTTGATGAAGGTGGCGATGTTTTAATTGATTTTCCATATTTAAAAACACCTTATCCACTATCTCCAAATGGCTTAATTGAAATTATTAAAGACTTTGTAGTTGCTGATCATCGAATCAATCGGGTAACTGTTGGCTTACCGGGCATGATTCGAAATGGCAAAGTTATCGTAATTCCTCACTATGTAAATTACCGTGGCCCAAGAGGCACCGTTGATCCCCACCTTAAAAAAGCTTGGTACGGGTTTGATATGCATGCAGCTTTAAATAAAAAATTGAAATTACCAACATTAGTTTTAAATGATGCTGAGATTCATGGTGCATCAGTAATCACTGGAAAAGGATTAGAAACAGTGCTCACTTTTGGTACTGGATTAGGCAGTGCGATATTTAACGATGGCAAGTTAGCACCACATCTTGAAATCTCACATGCCACTATTCGTTATGGGAAATCAATTGATGCTTGGATTGGTGAGATTTCAAGGCGGCGGATGGGTAATCAATTGTGGTCAAGGCGAGTTAAAAGTTTAATTCAAGAGTTATATCCCATGATAGTTTGGGATAAGTTATATATCGGTGGCGGTAATTCAGCCAGAATTAGCAAATCAGCACTTAAAAGCTTTGACTACAAAGTTAAGATAATTCCCAATTCAGCTGGCGTCACCGGTGGCGTTAAAGCTTGGGATTTAAGAGCCTAAATTTCAACACTGTACTCACAACAGATACGATTGGTGATATGTCCGATATTGAATTAGGTCCTGGCAAACGTGCTCGGGCAGCATACTCATTTGATGAGATTGCAATTGTTCCATCTAGGCGAACTAGAGATCCAAAAGAGGTTTCTATCTCTTGGCAGATTGATGCATATAAATTTGAATTACCTTTTCTTGCAGCACCAATGGATTCAGTTGTCTCTCCTGAGACAGCGATTGCAATTGGCAAAGCGGGTGGACTTGGCGTATTAAATCTAGAAGGTATCTGGACTAGGTATGAGGATGCTGACAAACAATTATCGGAGATGGCAAAACTTTCTCAAGATAAAGCAATTAAGAAAATGCAAGAGATTTACGCAGCACCGATTCAACCAACTTTAATTAAAGAGCGATTAGCGCAAATCCGGGCTGCAGGCGTCACTGTTGCTGGCGCTTTATCACCACAGCGCACTGCTGAATTTCATAAAGCGGTTATAGATGCCGGCGTTGATATTTTTGTAATTCGCGGCACAACAGTTTCGGCCGAACATGTTTCTGATAAAACTGCACCCCTTAATTTAAAGAAGTTTATTTATGAGTTAGATGTGCCAGTAATTGTGGGTGGCTGTGCAACTGCGCAAGGCGCCCTGCATTTAATGAGATCTGGAGCTGCTGGTGTTTTAGTCGGCTTTGGTGGTGGATCAGCCCACACTACAAAAACTGTTTTAGGAATCTCAGTACCAATGGCCTCTGCTGTTGCCGAAGTTGCATCTGCCCGTCGTGATTACTTAGATGAATCTGGTGGACGTTATGTTCATGTAATTGCGGATGGTTCAGTTAGTACCAGCGGTGAGATTGCAAAAGCTATTGCATGTGGTGCGGATGCAGTAATGATGGGTTCACCTCTTGCCAAGGCTGATGAGGCACCTGGAACAGGCTGGCATTGGGGATTAGAGGCACACCATGATGAACTGCCAAGAGGCAACCGAGTTCAAGTTGGCACCGTTGGCACACTTAATGAAGTTTTAACCGGCCCTTCACATACCTCCGATGGATCAATGAATCTATTTGGTGCACTTCGCCGTTCAATGGCTACCTGCGGTTATTCAGATCTAAAAGAGTTTCAACGTGTTGAGGTTGTAATCCAACCTTAGTTGGATTCTGTGAAATCACTTAAAGTTAGATAGTAAATGACATTAATCATCAATTTAATTTCAATATATCTAAATAGTTGATTAAACTTACAACATGAGAAAAATTACAAAAGTAAGTGCAGTTACTGCAACCTTTGTGATTTTTTCTGCCAGCTTTTCAACAATTGCATATGCTGCACCTTCAAAGTCAGCTTCAAAAATTATTTGTAAAAAAACAAGTGCAAAAGGGCACACGATTAAGAACATCACTCCACCTGAGGTAAAAGCTCCATTTAAAAATAGAACCTTTACTTTTAATACAAACTGCGGAGATATTGTGATTGAAGCAGACGGTGTAAAAGCTCCGGTAACAGTGATTGCTTTAGCTGCATTAGCTAATGGTGGTTTTTATAATCAAACAATTTGCCATCGCTTAACTACAAATAATATTTATGTTTTGCAATGTGGTGATCCAACTGGAACTGGTTCTGGCGGGCCAAACTTTAGTTATCGGGATGAAAACCTTCCGCAAGCAGTTGAGGCAAATTATCCAGCCGGGGTTGTAGCCATGGCTAACAGTGGTGCGAACACAAATGGCAGCCAATTCTTTATTGTTTATGAAGACACATCATTGCCACCGAGTTACACAATTTGGGGCAAGGTAACAAAAGGTTTAGATATTGTTCAAGCAATTGCTAAAGAAGGTGTCATAGATGGCAAGAGTGATGGACTCCCAAAGCGCCCTATTGCAATTGAAAAAGTAAAAGTTCGTTAATTTGTATTAACAATTTTAAATACCTCTGCCACGGAGCCTGCCGGCAGATTATTTGCTTGAGCATTTCGCTCACCCCACTCACGAACCATTTTCTCTAAATTTTCATTATGCGCAGTCTGGCTTACATGTGAGTGCAAGGCCTTCATTTTTTTATCAAAGGTAGATGTGATATCAATAAAGTGATCTGGATTTTGGGTAGACATAACCCAAACCTCTTTTACTCGCCAAGGTTGTAAACCCTCATCTTTTAATAAATCTTGAAATGCAAAAGCATTTCGTGAGTCTGGATAAACCGCTTGAATTGCAGCCTCACCAGCTGCCATGTGATCTGGGTGAGAAGCAAATAAGCGATCCCAATTTCGATCTGGAGATTGAATAAGCATTCGATCAGGTTTTGAAATTCGAATTTGTCGAACAATATCTTTGCGTAGCTCAATTGTTGGAACTAACCAACCATCTCTGTAATTTAGAAAAGTAATATCGTTTACGCCAACTGCAAGGCCAGCATCTCGTTGCTCGCGCTGGCGAATCTTTGGCATCTCATCCCGTGGCACAGTTGGATCTTCGCCACCTTGATCACCGTTAGTGCAAATGCAGTATGAAACCTTTATTCCTTTTGCAGTCCAAAGTGCAATAGTGCCAGCTGCACCAAAATCACAATCATCTGGGTGAGCAGTTACAACTAATACTCGCTCTATTTGGCTATCTTCAATTGGTTCCATTGTGCCAAGATTACCGCAGCAATTACCTATGTCTTTACCCACCGATAGACTTACCAATATGTCCGCACTTACCGAAGGTTTAAATACTCAACAATTAGCCGCGGTTAAGCATGAAGGCGCACCATTATTAGTAGTTGCTGGAGCTGGCTCCGGCAAAACAAGAGTTTTAACAAGAAGAATTGCATATTTATTAGCTGAACGAAATGTTGCACCCTATGAGGTGTTAGCGATTACCTTCACAAATAAAGCTGCTGGTGAGATGAAGGATCGAGTCGCTGAATTAGTTGGTGACCGAGCCAAGATGATGTGGGTATCAACATTTCACTCTGCATGTGTTCGGATTTTGCGGAAGGAAGCTTCCGTACTGGGCTATACAAACTCATTCACAATCTATGACCAAAGCGATTCCTTGCGGTTAATTACCTTGGTTATGCGAGATATGAATTTAGACGCGAAACGATATGCACCTCGTGCCGTTGCATCATTAATCTCGCAAGCAAAAAATGAGTTGATGGGTCCAGCAGATTATCTAAACCAAGCCAAGGATCAATTCCAAGAGATTGTGGCCCAAGTTTTTGCAATTTATCAAAAACGGTTAACCGGTGCTAACTCAATGGATTTCGATGACTTAATTGCAAAAACTGTTGAGGTTCTGCAAAGACATCCAGAGGTCAAAGCTAAGTATCGTTCTCGCTTTAAACATATCTTGGTTGATGAGTATCAAGATACAAATCATGCTCAATATGTATTGATTAAGGAGTTAGTAGGAAGTGATCGAGATGGTTTTCCAGTAGCCGAACTTTGTGTAGTTGGAGATGCTGATCAATCAATTTACGCATTTCGGGGTGCAAATATCAGAAATATTTTGCAGTTTGAAGCAGATTATCCAAATGCTAAAACAATTTTATTAGAACAAAATTATCGCTCAACCCAAAATATTTTAAATGCTGCAAATGCGGTAATTTCAAATAATGATGGCCGAAAAGAAAAAAACTTATGGTCAGAATCTGGTGCTGGCGCAATGATTACCGGTCATGTTGCTGAAAGTGAGCATGATGAAGCAGAGTTTGTAGTCAGAGAGATTGGCCGGCTTAGGGATTTAGGTAATTCAAACCCTGGTGATACCGCTATCTTTTATCGAACTAACGCACAATCTCGAGTTTTTGAAGAAGTTTTCATGCGAGTTGGTATTCCGTACAAAGTTGTTGGCGGAGTTCGGTTTTATGAGCGCAAAGAGATTAAAGATTTCCTGGCTTATCTTCGAGTAATTGTTAATCCAAATGATGAGGTTTCCATGCGCAGAATTATTAATACCCCAAAGCGAGGCATTGGTGATCGTGCTCTTGATCAAGTTGATCTTTATGCACAAGCAAATAACATAACATTTTGGCAGGCATTATGCGAGGTAGAAAAAAATAATGAGCTAGCTCAAAGATCATCAGCATCTTTGATTGATTTTGTTAAATTGATTCAATCTCTGCAAACCTTAGTTGAAGCAAAAACTAGGCCATCTGTTATTGCCCAAGCCGTACTTGAGCAATCTGGATTATTATCTGAATTAACAGATAGTAAAGATCCACAAGATGAGGTTAGAGTTGAAAACTTAGAAGAATTAGTTGCAGTTGCAACAGAGTATGAAGAGGGTGAGGTTGATGAAGGAGAAGAAATTTCATTAGTTGGATTTTTAGAGGATGTATCACTGGTGGCAGATGCTGATCAAATACCGGATGGTGAAGATCATGGTGGGGTAGTAACAATGATGACTCTTCATACTGCAAAGGGACTTGAGTTTCCAACCGTTTTCTTAACCGGCATGGAGGAAGGAATATTTCCGCACTCAAGAACGCTTGGCGACCCAGAAGAGTTACAAGAAGAACGCCGGCTTGCATATGTTGGCTTAACTAGAGCAAGAGAGAATTTATTTATAACTAGAGCTGAGTATCGCTCTTCCTGGGGAGCACCTAATTACAACGCAGCATCTAGATTTTTAAGTGAGATTCCAGATTCTGTAATTGAATGGAATCAAGCGCAAGAAAGAATGCCATCGATTAAAACTTCAATTAGGCGAACATTTGCTCCTGCCAAGGCAACTGGAAAAGTTAGTAGCACTATGCAACTAGAAGTAGGTGAACGAGTATCACATGACACCTTTGGATTAGGAACTGTGATTGCCGTTACTGGTGAAGGTGATCGAGCAGAGGCAACCATTAATTTTGGCTCATTTGGTGAGAAGCGACTGCTACTTCGCTATGCACCAGTTGAGAAATTATAAATTTATTCATTTTCTCATTACTATTACCACCTTACATAGCAAAATTTGATCGGGGATAATTAGTGGATCTTTTTGAGTATCAAGCACGCGATCTATTTGAGTCCCATCAAATTCCAGTCTTAGCTGGCGCAGTTGCAACTACTCCAGAAGAAGCACATGCTGCTGCTGCAAAAATTGGTGGCAAGGTTGTAGTTAAAGCCCAAGTAAAAGTTGGTGGCAGAGGCAAAGCCGGTGGCGTGAAGTTGGCCGAAAATGCAGAGGATGCAAAAGAAAAAGCAAAAGCAATCTTAGGTATGGATATTAAGGGTCATATTGTTCATAAAGTAATGATTGCCCAAGCAGCACCTATTGAATCTGAGTATTACTTAGCAATTTTGTTAGATCGAGCTAACCGAAATTTTTTAGTTATGGCATCAGTTGCTGGCGGTATGGAAATTGAAGAGGTTGCTCATAAAACTCCAGAAAAATTAGCAAGAGTTGGAATTGATCCAAACATTGGAATTGATAAAGTGAAAGCTCTAGAAATTGCAAAAGGTGGACAATTTCCGGCAGATGTTATTGATCAAGTTGCTGAAGTACTAATCAAATTATGGCAAGCATTTGTTAAAGAAGATGCAACCTTGATGGAGATTAATCCATTAGTTAAAACGGTAGATGGAAAAGTAGTGGCTCTAGATGGCAAGGTAACTTTAGATGATAACGCCGGGTTTCGGCATCCAGAACATGAGGTTTTAGTAGACCACGCGGCAACTAATCCATTAGAAAAATTAGCAAAAGAGAAGGATTTGAATTACGTAAAATTAGATGGTCAAGTAGGCATTATTGGTAATGGCGCAGGTTTAGTTATGAGCACATTAGATGTTGTTGCATATGCTGGCGAAAAATATGGAGTAAAACCGGCAAACTTTTTAGACATTGGTGGCGGAGCATCTGCTGAGGTAATGGCCAATGGATTATCAATTATTTTAGGTGACTCTGATGTTAGAAGCGTATTTGTAAATGTGTTTGGTGGAATTACTGCATGTGATGCAGTAGCAAATGGAATTGTGCAAGCCCTTGCGATGCTTGGAGATAAGGCAACTAAACCAATTGTGGTTCGTCTTGATGGTAACAATGTTGAACTGGGACGAAAGATATTAAATCAAGCAAATCATCCACTAATTCAACAATTAGAAACTATGGATGGTGCCGCTGCAAAGGCAGCAGAGTTGGCGGCGATCTAATGGCAATTTTTGTAACTGAAAATACCAAGGTAATAGTGCAAGGTATGACTGGCTCTGAAGGTACTAAGCACACAAAGCGAATGCTTAAAGCTGGAACAAAGATTGTTGGTGGTGTGACCCCTGGTAAAGGTGGCCAAACTGTTGATATGGATGGTGTATTAATTCCGGTTTTTAATTCAGTAAATGAAGCAATGGCTTCCACTGGCGCAAATGCTTCAGTAGTTTTTGTACCACCAAAGTTTGCAAAGGCAGCAGTTATAGATGCGATTGATGCTGCTATGCCATTAGTAGTAGTTATTACTGAAGGTATTCCAGTTCATGATGTGGCAGCTTTTTATGCCTACTCAGTCAGTAAAGGAAAGACCCAAATTCTTGGACCAAACTGTCCTGGAATTATCAGCCCAGGAAAAACAAATCTTGGAATTATTCCTGCTGATATTACTGGACCTGGAAAAATTGGTTTAGTTTCTAAATCTGGAACTTTGACTTATCAAATGATGTTTGAGCTTAGAGATTTTGGATTTACCACCGCGGTTGGAATTGGTGGCGACCCAATTATTGGTACTACTCATATTGATTGTCTGCGAGCTTTCCAAGATGATCCAGAAACAAAAGCAATTGTCATGATTGGTGAAATCGGTGGCGATGCTGAAGAGCGCGCTGCGCAATTTATTAAAGAGTATGTAACTAAACCCGTGGTTGGTTATGTTGCTGGATTTACCGCACCTGAGGGCAAAACTATGGGCCATGCAGGCGCAATTGTCTCAGGCTCTTCCGGTACTGCCACTGCTAAGAAAGAAGCACTAGAGGCTGTCGGTGTTGCGGTTGGTAAAACACCAAGTGAAACCGCTAACTTGATGCGCAAGATATTGAATGGATAAATCGCAGATAGGAAAATAATGGTTGCGCGTACGTTATGGATAGCGCTGCAACAAGTAATTAGATCAATACTAATTTACCTTTTTCCACTTTCATTTATTGCATTATTTGCTTGGGCGACCGCTGGAAGTACTTATGGAACTACCTCAGATCCAATGCGCGCTGCAGTTTGGCTTTGGCTTGGCTCTCACTTAACTCCGTTTCATATAACAAGCAATGAAATAACTGGGTATCTTTCTTATCTACCAATTGGCGCAGCAATATTTCCCATGCTTACAATGCGAGTTGGTTTTCGCAGGGTGTTGGAAGTAGTAGGAAATAAAAAAATAAGCAGAGCATATTTCATAATTTCCTACCTATTAGTTTATTTACTTCTAGCTTTTGTTGCCTCAAACTCTCAAGTATCTGTTGATTGGCTTCGCGCAGTTCCTACTTTATTAATTATTCTATTTATTGCAACAACAAATATAAATGCAGAGGTTCTTGTAAAGGCACCTTTTAATCTCTTCACAATTATGTTGGGAGTTGGTGGGCTATTATTTTCAATATCTTTACTACTTAATTTTTCGATCGCAAAAAACCTGACTATTGTGGTTCAACCTGGCATATTAGGTGGATTGCTTTTACTGCTCCTTCAACTTTTATATTTACCAAATATTATGTTTACCTCGCTTAGTTATGCACTTGGTGCTGGATTTTCACTTGGAAGTGGCACTGACTTAACTCCATTCATATTTAATCTAAGAGAGATTCCTGCTATTCCAATTCTAGCAGCACTTCCTAACAGTAAATTTCCGTGGTTAATATTTTTAACCCTAATAGTTTCTATTTATACTTGGATAAATATCTATTTAATAGATAAACAAAAAATTGATGCAAAAAGTAAAATACAAATTACATTAAGATTTTTTATAATCTCAACTTTTACCCCAGTAATTTTTGCATTCATCTCATCAGGTTCACTACTTTCAGCAAATATGTCACCAGTAGGGGTTAATCCAATACGAATAGGTGCGGTATTTGCACTGCAAACTTTTGTTGTTTTTATCATTATGAAATATTTACCTAAATTGTTTAAGAAAAAGCAGGGCAAGGGTAGGCTGGCTATATGAGCGCAGTAATAATGAATGGCAAAGCCCTGGCTGAGCGGATAAAGGGTGAGATCGCTAATCAGGTTTTGAGAATGAACAAAAAACCTGCACTTGGAACAATATTAGTTGGAAGTGATTCAGGTTCAATTGCATATGTAGATGGAAAACATCGCGATTGTGCCCAAGTTGGAATCAAATCGATAAAAATGAATCTGCCCGATACGGCAACAACAGCGCAAGTATTATCAGCGGTCGATGAGTTAAATAAAAATCCAGAGTGCACTGGATTTATTGTGCAGCTGCCACTACCAAAGACGGTTGACACCGAAAAAGTTTTACTTGCAATTGATCCCAATAAGGATGCAGATGGTTTAAATCCGATAAACCTTGGTAAATTTGCATTAGGTAGTGGCTCAATAATTCCATGTACGCCCAAGGCAATTATTGCTTTACTTAACGAGTACAAAGTTAAGTTACCTGGTGCAAATGTGTTAATTATTGGTCGCGGAAAAACGGTTGGCCGGCCACTTTCAATTTTGTTATCTCAAAAACCAAGTAATGCGACAGTCACACTTGCTCACTCAGCAACATCAAATTTGCCTGAATTAATAAAGAACGCAGATATTGTGGTGACAGCTATTGGTTCAGCTCACTTTATAAAAGTCGGGATGATTAAAACTGGCGCAGTAGTTATTGATGTTGGAATTACTAGGACCAAAGATGGCTTACTTGGCGATGTCGATCCGCAAGTTGCACTCACCGCATCAGTATTTGCACCCATGCCAGGTGGTGTTGGACCAATGACCAGGGCGATGTTGTTGACTAATTTAATTGAGTTAGCAAAATGAAGGATAGTTTTACTTTAGATCAAATCCGTAGATTTTCTTTAGCTGTTGTAGTCATAGGTTTAATTGTTGCGATCAGTGGCGCGGTTCGTACTGGCTCAATTGTTATATCCCTTGGCGCAGCTAGTATTGCTTTGGCGAGGTACTCACAACTTAAGGTGAAGCGAAATATTGAATTAATCCTGCCAATTATGATCTGCATCATGCTATTTGCTTTGGCGCTCTCACTTCCTAACGCTAGGTAGGTAGCGGATTTAGGGCAAACGACTCTAATCAGTAATATTGGCCGTATCGCCTTGAGAGGATTAAATGAGCAGATCTGGAAAAGTAACTGTTGTCGGAGCAGGTTTCTATGGTTCAACTACCGCACTTAGGCTTGCGGAATATGACATTTTTGAAACAGTAGTTTTAACAGATATTGTCGAAGGAAAACCCGAAGGTATCGCCTTAGATATAAATCAGTCTAGATCAATTGAAAATTTTGAAACAAAAGTAATTGGTGCAACTACTACTGCAACCGGTGGTGGATATGAAAAAACTGCTAACTCAGATGTAGTAGTTATTACTGCTGGCCTTCCGCGCAAGCCTGGTATGAGTCGAATGGATTTAATTGGTGTAAATGCTGGAATCGTTCGTGGTGTTGCAGAAAATATTGCAAAGCATTCACCGAACGCAGTAATCATTGTGGTCTCTAATCCACTTGATGAAATGACTGCACTTGCTCAAATTGCAACTAAGTTTTCTTATAACAAAGTTATCGGACAAGCTGGCATGCTAGATACCGCTCGCTTTACTAACTTTGTTGCTGAAAAATGTGGAGTTCAAACCTCTGCCGTTAAAACTTTAACCCTTGGATCCCATGGTGAAACTATGGTGCCAGTTCCAAGCCGTTGCACTGTAAACGGAAAACCACTCTCTGAGGTTTTATCTGCCACTGAAATTGCAGAGTTAGTTGAACGCACTAGAAATGGTGGCGCTGAGATTGTTGCTTTACTTAAAACTGGATCTGCTTACTACGCACCTTCGGCAGCAGCAGCCCGAATGGCTAAGGCGGTAATTACCGATTCAAATGAGGTAATGCCAGTCTGTGCCTGGGTAGATGGTGAGTATGGAATTAACGGAGTTTATTTAGGGGTTGAAGCTCAGATTGGTAAGAATGGTATTAATAAAGTTATAGAAACAAAGTTAACTGCAGAAGAGTTAGCTTCACTAAAAGCTGCCTCAGAGGCGGTTCGAACTAAACAAGCAGATGTTAAAGATCTCTAGGGGCGGAGTTAGTCATGAATAAAATAAAAGTAGAGGGCACCGTTGTTGAATTAGATGGTGATGAGATGACCAGGATTATCTGGCAGTTCATCAAAGATTCTTTAATCCTTCCTTACTTAGATATAAATCTTGAGTACTACGACTTAGGGATTGAATACCGTGATAAAACCAATGATCAGGTAACTATTGATTCAGCCCATGCAATTCAAAAGCATGGCGTTGGAGTTAAGTGCGCAACTATTACTCCGGATGAGGCCCGGGTTAAAGAGTTTAATTTGAAGCAAATGTGGAAATCACCAAATGGAAGTATTCGAAATATTCTAGGCGGAGTAATTTTCCGTGAGCCAATTATTATTAAAAATGTACCACGGTTAATTCCACACTGGACAAAGCCAATTGTGATTGGCCGTCATGCATTTGGAGATCAATATAAAGCCACAGATTTCCTAGTACCCAGTGCTGGCAAGCTAACCGTTACCTTCACGCCCCAAGATGGTTCAAAGCCAATGGAGTTTAATGTCTTTGATTTCCCATCATCTGGTGTGGCGATGGCGATGTATAACCTAGATGATTCAATCCGTGATTTTGCTAGAGCAACATTTAATTATGGATTGGTAAGAAAGTATCCAGTATTTCTTTCAACTAAGAACACTATTCTTAAAGCATACGATGGCCGGTTTAAAGATATCTTTGCGGAAGTATTTGAGAAAGAGTTTAAGACTGAATTCGATAAGTACAAACTTGAGTATGATCACCGATTAATTGATGACATGGTAGCAACCTCACTTCGCTGGGAGGGTGGTTATATCTGGGCATGCAAAAATTATGATGGTGATGTTCAATCAGACACCGTTGCCCAAGGTTATGGTTCACTCGGTCTTATGACCTCAGTTCTAATGTCACCAGATGGTAAAACTGTTGAAGCAGAAGCAGCCCATGGCACAGTTACTCGTCACTTCAGAGATCACCAAG
>Ga0214919_10004997_pt1 | contig 19073 bp, 20 predicted proteins | sample LL1503_MetaG_FD_177994 | JGI IMG/M metagenome (GOLD analysis project Ga0214919, IMG submission 177994) | Freshwater microbial communities from Lake Lanier, Atlanta, Georgia, United States - LL-1503 | ecosystem: Environmental > Aquatic > Freshwater > Lake | place: USA: Georgia | collected...
ATGAATCATCAAGGTATGAATATCATTCGCCATCCAATAATACCGCATTTTTTCGTCTATACTATTTTCTTGTGAAAGCAGTTGTCCAGTCGTTTCGAATATATTTGAACTCTGAATGTTTTTACTTGAGTTAAGTTCCCCCTTTTTTATTCCTAATTGTAGCGTATTTAATATGAAACGAATGTCCCCTTTGGATTGTTCATATAAATTATCTACCATCGACTTATTTATTTTTATATTTTCTGCGGTAACAACCTTATAAACCAAAGCATAAACATCGTTGTAATTCGGTTTCGTCATTTTAAAATCAACGCAATAATTCAATATAGGTTTAATATTTTGACTATATCGGTCATCACAAATACATACAATTGGTATCTGCGTTTCTTTAATACAATCCGTCAAATTTGCGATGAAACCGTAATCGCCGGCATTACTATCTATATCGCTAACAACTAAACAATTTTCTTGGTCGTCAAATGTTCGCTTTGTTTTAAGGAGTGGTTTAATAATGCTGTTTATGGTTTCTTTATCCTTTTCATCATCAATCGCTAAATTTATAATATTATAATCGTGCTTCTTTAATATTAAGTCAACCAACAAAGATTTTCCGATTCCATTCAGACCAGATACTAGAGCACATTTTGTTTTTTTATTTGACGGATCCCATTCTAACAACCATCGAATAAAAGGCTGGATTATATTTTTATTCCCAACAAAATCTTCTAGTTTATTGGGTCTATATTTGATAGTGTACATTTTATAGTATTATAGTTTAATAGTTTTATATTAAATATTATTTTTATGGTTGTTACATTTTAAAATATATTAAAAATTTTATTCATTTTTTTATTTTTTATTTAAACACAATTACATATAACCATTCAAATGATTACTTGTAATTTAATGGGTGGTCTGGGAAACCAATTATTCCAAATATTCGCCACCATTTCTTATGCTATTAAAAGCAATAATAAGTTCTGTTTTTTAGCACAAGAACAATTGGGTTCAGGCGACAACGTAACAATCAGATATACCTTTTGGAAGTCATTTTTATCCAGATTAAGACCATTTTTAATCGGAGCATTGCCAAACCATTACGTTATAAGAGAGAACAATTTTGCCTATAATGAGTTACCGGTGAATCAAATGATAAATAACAACATTATGATATTTGGGTATTTCCAGAGTTATAAATATTTTCAAGATAATTATCAACTTATTTGTAGGATGATTGGTCTAGACAAAATGAGAGAGGTTGTATTGAGTAAAATAAATTTAACATTAGAACAGTTAGATAACCATGTTAGTATGCATTTCAGAATAGGCGACTATAAAAAAATACAGCATGTTCACCCATTAGCGACATATAATTATTATGAAGGTTCACTTACGCATATACAGAACGTTCATCAAGATAAACCTTTTACAGTATTATATTTTTGCGAAGATATTGATATAGAAGATGTAACAGAAACGATCAATAAACTGCTGAAAAAATTCCCCAATTATAAATTTATACGCGACAATAATAATTTAGCAGATTGGGAGCAAATGTTGCTCATGAGTAGTTGCCACCATAATATTATCGCAAATAGTTCTTTTAGTTGGTGGGGTGCTTATTTTAATTCATCCGCAGATAAAATTGTATGTTATCCGTCGGTCTGGTTCGGTAAAATGACAAACCATGATACGAAGGATTTATGCCCACAAGAGTGGAAAAGAGTTGCTGTGTAAAGAGAAACGCAACCGCATTGCTTATTACTAACGGTTAATAAACATTCTTCTCCTCGTATGGTTAGCATGATACGAACGGACATCAAACATTCTTCTCCTCGTATGGTTACTACGATTCGGACGGACATTTATCATACTTCTTCTATTAATAGTATGATTCGCATAATGAGGCCGTGCCATGATCATTCTTCTCCTAGTATGGTTATTTCGCATCCCTTGTTTATTGAAATTGATAAACCACCTATTTTGGTTATTCTCCATACTATGCCTTTGTATATTATTTATACGGTGATTCTCAGTTGGTTTAGGAGGTTCTTGCACAGTAAACCCATGACTAATTAACAAATCAGAAACCTTATCATCATTACCTTTAGAATTAAATGCGGATTCTTTGTGAATACGATGCTTAACCAATATTTCTGGACAATTATAAAATCGTTTATTTAATTTACGTAAACGTATCCATAAATCATAATCTTCAACTATTCCGTCTAATTCGTTTCTCCAATAACATAATTCTTTTCTTATTATTACACTGGAATTTATAATAGGGTTACAAAGAGTAAAATCATAATCAGAAAAATTATTTTGCGGAATGTTTGGAACAATGTCATTTTGCTCTCCAAACAAAATACAATTACTTCCAACAACATCATAATCATTTAAAAACTTCACCTGGCATTCCAATTTTTGTGTATGCCAAACATCATCTACGTCAAGTAGTGCGATATAATCATATGAACAATATTGTAGCATTTCATTTAAAGTATTTGATTTACCTTTAATGGTATGAAAATCAAAAACGCGAATTTTATTATTCGTTTCTTCATATTTTTTAGCAATTTGGTAAACGTCGGAGTCCTCTGGATGCCCATTTATTCCAATGAGTAGTTCCCAATGTTCATACGATTGGTTTATTACGGAAGATACGGATTCATCAATAAACTCAATACCATTATAAATTGGAATCAATATACTAATCATCTAATTATATATTGGCATATAATAATTTAGATTATTTAATGTAAAACCCTTTGGAACATAAACCAATTGTCCAAATTTATAAGTTTCTCTCTAAATAATGTGAACTTCTCAGGGTTTGAGAAAACACAATCCGCTAAAATAATTTGGTCATCTTTTACCAAGTAATTGTGATTAAAATATAACTGTAATTTTGTATCATATGTATTTGTAAACCAGTCAATTTTATCTTTATGAAGAAAAAAGAACCCACCGCTAATAGATTGCTGGTCCTCAGGTATTTCTTTTATAGGAAGACCCGCACTGTTTTTATTATTTACTAATTTATATAAATAATTCACATAGTTATCATCGTTATTAATACAGGCATAACAAATTTTATTGCTATTATTTTGGATAACGGATTTATTACTAGACCAATTTGTTAATTGAGTAGTATGAATATCATCTCGTCTATTTCTAAAATAACCAATGTCAGTCCAACCATAAAATTCGGTTTCAAAATGCTGCCTCTCTATTGTTTCTTTTACAAACCATATTTTTTCCGACCAAAGCATATTTAGTTCCCAAGATGATTTACCATTTAATAACACGTTTTTAGAATGATTTTTAATCCAGAAGTCCTTATATTTATAATTATGGAATTGAATTAACGGTTTAATAACAACCTTTATTTTTGGGTTCTCTTTGGTGTCAATATATTTGGCACTATTATCATCTGTATATATCACTAAATTAAAATGATTTACAATAGAGATTAGATTATTCATCCATGAAACGTATATAGAAGGAGCAAACTTGGATTTTATAATATAGAAACAAGAGGAAAAAGTAATTGACATAAATTAAATAAATAAGATATTTTAATATTTGTTTAATCATTATAATTATATTTTATTTACTAGATCAGTAAATATTTTTTCACATTTTTCAATTGAAACATTTTCTAAAATATATTCTCTAGGTTTATAATCGTTTAAAGAATTCATAAATTTATTGAATTTGTCAGGTAATTCATTTATATTTTTAAATGATTCACCGCATCTTTCATCCCAATAAGGTATACATGTTGCGGGTATATCAGAATAATTATATCCATATTCCTGATTCATAGAAGTAACATCCCACACAAATAATGGTACATTACAAGACAACGCTTCTTCAAGAGCAAAACCTTGACTTTCATGTCTACCTAACCATATACCAAATTTAGATTTATGTAAGTAATTTATATAATCTTCTTCATTGTATTTTGATGTATAACTAAAAACACGAACGTCTATATTGAAACTTTTTAAAAAATGTGTAATAAAAGATAACTCATTTGGATGACGACTCTTGTAATATAAAAACGTGTAATTTCTATTTTCAATAGGCGTTATTTCATTAAACTTATTTGTATCAACTCCAAAAGGTAGAGATTCTATTCTAATTCCATTACATAAATAATTATTTCTCCACACATCTCTAGCCCAATCACTAGGATGAGTGTATATAACATTTTTTCCCCTAATAATATCCATGTGAGTTTTTTCAGGGAAAACGCTGAAATGTGGACCAAAAATAAATTTAGCATTGGGATATTTTTTAACATCAATTGGTTTCGAAGGACTATATACAGCATCAAATTGATTTAAATCAAATAAATCTATATTAGTGTGATTAATAATAAAAAAACTAATGTTTTTATAATTCATTAAAGAGTTGTTATTTTTATCATGCATGTTAATATTTATGTATAGTATTTTCATCTTCATAAATATTATTTATATCTTTATGTCTTTATTATATATTATTTATAGTAAATTTAATTCATTTAAATAAGAAAATAGTTCTGTTTTAGTTAAAGGATTTAGTTTACTATTATAATCATTTAGTTTATCTTCACAAATTTCTTCAGTAAAATTATATATAGATTTAATGTGTGTGTATTCACCATTTACATTAATTCTACCAGATTGAGATTTATTTATTAATGATTCTAGTAACTTTTCCCCTGGTTTAATTCCAGTCAATTTAATAGGTTTATTATATTTTTCAGAAAATAATTCAACTAAGTCTTTAACATTCATTGAAATTAACTTTGGTATAACCGTGTCACCGGTTTCACCATAAAGTAAAGTGTGTTCTATTAAATCTACACTTTGTTCTAATGTCATTACAAATCTAGTCATTTTATCATTTGTCAGAGTAAAATATTTTTTTTCTGGATCAGATCCTATGGTATGTAAAAGAGGTATAATGCTTCCTCTGGAATTTAACACATTTCCATAACGTATATTAACAAATTTAAATTTTTTTATATAGTGTGATTTTTCAACAATAAGAGTTTCAGATAATGCTTTGCACATTCCATAAACGTTAACTGGACTGCACGCTTTATCACTACTGACAAATAAAACCGTTTTTAATGTTCCGTCTAATAATGTTTGATGTTTTTCAACTAAATCCAAAATATTTTTAACACCTAATAAATTTGTATTCAAACTTTGATCTGTGTTGTATTCGCATTGGTCTATATGTTTCATTGCTGAAGCAATAATAATAATGTGAGGTTTAATTCTTAACAACGTTTCTTCTATTTTGTCTCTATTTATTACGTCGCCAATAATAAAATTAATATTTTTATTATGATTAAAATCTAATTTCATTTTCCAATGTTTACATTCATCTCTAGAATAGTTATAAATTACATTATTGTCTATGTAACGTTTAACTAATTCATAACCTAATGAACCTGAACCGCCAAATATTAAAATAGTGTTATTACTAATCATTTAATTATTATTATTATTAATATTTAAATATTAATATTTAAATATTAATTTAATCATATTTTTATAAATGCATAATTTTTGCCATAATGATTTATTAAATTATAAACAAAATAAATGTATAGTTATTGATAATTTTTTAGACAATAATATGGCTTTAAAGTGTCAAACTGAAATATTAAATTCAGAGTCAAAAAATTGGGATAGATATAATAATTGTTTCGAACAAAAAAATACATATAGAGATAAAAATAATTTACCCGAAAATGTAAATGAATTATTTAAGACATTTACATCAGAAGAATTTATAAGTAATTTAAATAAATTAACAGGATTAAATTTAATTAATGATAGTGATAAAATATTTTGGGGTGTTCATTTATTTAATGATTCTGATAAATTAGATATTCATGTAGATGCTGGTCGTCACATAAAAACAGGATTAGTAAAGGCTATAACATTAGGCATTTACTTAAGTTATAATTGGACTGAAGAAAATGGTGGTTATATTGAATTTTGGGAAGGAGATAAATCAAGCATTGATACTCCAAAAATATATAAATGCAAGGAAAAATTTTTACCTATTTTTAATAGATGTGTAATATTTGAAAATAATGATACATCATGGCATGGGGCTCCTGAACCATGCATTTGTAAAAATAATGAAAAAAGAATTTTTTTAACATTGTCATATTTATCCGACGAAGAAAGTAACTTATTTGAAAATAAAAGACTTAAAGCATATTTTATAAAAAGACCTCAAGATCCAGATGATGAATACAAAGATAAAATGAGAATATTAAGAGCAAATCCTGAAACTTGCAAGTTTATTTATAATACGATTAAATAAATTAAAAATAATAAAATAATAATAAAATAATGAGTATTTTATTATTTGGGTCTACAGGAATGTTGGGGCGATATATTTATATGGTTCTTAAAGATACATATGAAATACATTGTATTTCTAGAGATAAATATGACATTGAAAATGATTCATGGAAAAAACTGGAAGATATTTTGAATAAAAGTTTACAGAAAAATGATGTTATAATTAATTGTGCTGGAATAATACCTCAAAAATATAAAGACGACAATTATAAAACATATATAAGAACTAACGTGTTGTTTCCTCACAAATTAAATGAAATATCTAAAAAAAACAGTTACAAGTTTATTCATATAACAACAGATTGTGTATATGATGGTTCAAAAGGCAATTATTCTGTAAATGATGAGCATACTTCGAAAAATATATATGGTGTTTCAAAATCAGAAGGAGAACCAGAAGATGCTACAATTATTAGAACATCCATTATAGGCGAAGAGTTAACTGGTAAAAAATCATTAATCGAATGGGTAAAATCTAATAAAGATAGAAAAATTAAAGGATTCACTAATCATTATTGGAATGGAGTTACGTGTTTTGAATTGGCGAAATATATTAAGAATTTAATAAATAATAATACTTTTTGGTCAGGAGTAAGACACATTTGTTCTCCAAATATTGTAACCAAATATGAGTTATGCTGTTACATAAACGAGATATATAATTTAAATATAAATATTGAAAAATACGAAGATTCAATGTCTAAAAATATGACATTATGTGGTGAATATATAAGCGATAATACAATTTTTGATCAAATATATGAACTTAAAAATAGTTTCAATTTTGAATAAATTTGTAATTATGAAAATATATTTCATGCGTTAATCAAAGTTTAAATGTCTTTTAATCTAATGTGTCTTTTATCTGGAAAATCACTTCTACCAATTATTTTAATTTTTTTAAAATCTTCAGGTACGTGATAATTTTTTCCAATGTGTGTACAAAATCCAAGGCGGCCATTTTTACTATTTTTTGTAACAACAGAGTAATATCCTAATTTATTTATAAGCAATTCTATTGTATATTCATCATCCCACGGTTGATAAGGCATTCTTAGTCGTTGTATTTCTATTCTCTTTAAAGATGGTCTCCAACTAAAAAGTGTTAATGGTCCATCACCGTTGTTTGCATGTATTTCACTAATTTCATTAGTCATTACTTTATAGCATAACGGATTACCTATGTCTATTTTTGTGAATGTATGCTGTTCGTCTTCCAATAAAACCTGTGAAATTTTCGGGTCAGTGTCTAATATTCTAAATGACATCTCAATAAATCCACTATCAAAAAATTCATAATCATCTTCAAGGTGAAAAACATATGGCGTTTTTATCAACTGAGTATATTTTTCTATTGTTTTCATTTGTCCTATACGCGTTTGATTGTAACAAAATATTATAGGATATGGTAAAATAATTTTAGCAAAATCAACAATATTTGGTATACCAGAGTCTTCGCACAAAATTACTTCTTTAATAGGATATGTGTTGAATTTAACAAAACTTTCTAAAGTTCTTTTTAATAATTGTGGTCTACCACAAGATGTAATAAAAAGTGTAATTTCTTTTTGCATATATTATATAAGTTATTTAATAATAAGGGATTTTAACTTATTTTCATTTACGTTTAATATAATAAATAAATGTGTTAATTATTATTATATGAATAAAATTGTGATTCCTTCTTCTTGTTCACACGTTAAAATAGACATTGGTTTATCTTACACAGCTCCAATTTCAAATAAATGGTTGATTAAAGAATCAGACGTATTTGTAATGGGGTTTGAACCAAATCCTCATTGTTGTGATATGATATTGTCATCAAGGTTTAACCCAACGTCATTTCCCGATTTTAATTTAGAAAAAAAATTTATAGAACAAGGTAGATTTAAACTTTTTCCATATGCATTAAGTGATGTAGATAATATAACAACCCAAAATTTTTATATTAATAAAAATGATTATGGCACGTCAAGTTTATATACACATAATCAAAAAATACTTGGACCTATAGAAAAAGTAATAAATGTAAATGTAATTAATTTAAAAATGGTATTTGATATTTTTCCTTGGGATAGATTTGAATATATTGATTACATTAAAATAGATGCTCAAGGTTCTGATCTTAAAATTTTAAAAGGCGCAGGCGATTATTTAAAAGAAAAGGTTGTATATATAACAGCTGAGCCAGACGGACATTATTATAATAATTGTGAAAATTGTAGTGAAGAGAATATTGATAACTTTATGATAAGCCAAGGTTTTAATAGAATAAACCATCCAAATACTGTAGATCCAACGTATATAAACGCAAAATTTTTACATTTAAAAGATAAAATATGGATTCATCAATGCGGACCTTGGCCTTGTTAAAAATTTAAGGTAATATATTATCTATTTTTTTTGCCAAACTATCTATTGAATAATTTTCATTCCAAAAATTAATTATTTGATCTGTAAATATAGGTCTATTTACAAACTCCAAATATTTTGTATCATCATTATCAAGTTCTATTATTTTATTAATTAATTTTTCAAATGATTCTTCAGTTTCATCTTCCAAAAATAACATCGAATTAATGTTAAATATATTTTTAATGTTATGACTGCCCCAATAAATAGGAATTGTTCTTGCTAAATAAGGATTTACTATTTTTTCAGTTGAATATGTTTCCATTTTTGTATTTTCACAACATATCATAAATTTATGGTTCCCGATAACATTTAAATATTCTCTTGACCAATATGGTGAATTTATTTTATATCCGGTATTATTTGCATATCCTCCCATTGAATTTACTTTTTTATATTTATTAAGACGTTCAAATATGTTATTTCTAACTCCACATTTTGGGTTAGAAACAATAAAAGAACAAAAATTTTGAGGAATGTGAACTTTTGGTTGTCTTAGACAAAGAATTGGCAAAAAATTATTACAATGTACATATGCTATTGACAATGGTAAGTCAACAACATTTTTAATATTATTTACAGAAGTTAAAACCAAATCATATTTTTCATGTTGAGGTAAAGCAGGTTCTCCTATATAATTTATTTTACACTTCCATTTTTTATAATTATGTATTTTATCATCAGGATTCCCTGCCTCCAATAAAATATTGGCTTTATTTACGTCGTATGTAATTTCAAAATTTTTTAGTTTTGTTTTTGAAAATAAAATTTCAAAAAACCCAATATGATTCGCATCTGTTTTTTCATTAAATCCTGGCCACCAATTATAAGGAAAAATATAATTTATTTCTGTCATATAATTATATTTTAATAAGTATTTTTATATTATAATTTTAATATAATATAAAAAACTGTGATATATATATATATATATACATAAATAATATGAAAATAATTGATAGTTTTATTTTTTATAATGAAATAGATCTGTTATATTATAGATTATCAATATTAGACGAATATGTAGATAAATTTATTTTGGTTGAAAGCACGACTACATTTGCAGGTCACGCAAAACCTTTATTTTATTTAGAGAATAAAAATAAGCTTGAAAAATTCAATGATAAGATAATTCATATTGTAGTCAATGATATGCCTTATAAATACCCAAATGTAAATTATAATTTAAATCATCAATGGGAAAATGAATATCATCAACGCAATTGTATTAAAAGAGGAATAGATTGTCTTATCAATCAAAATATTTTAAATGATGACGACGACGTTATACTTACATCTGATGTAGATGAAATACCTAATCCAAATATATTAATAAATGCAAAAAATAATACATTAATGTTTAATAATAATACATTAAATAGACTAGCATTAGATATGTATTATTATAATTTACATTATAGAATAGGAGAAGGAAGTAATTGGCATGGTATTAAATTATTTACATTTAAAGCTTATAAAAATATAAAATTAACATTTCAACAAATGAGAGTTTGGGAACATTCACATAATGTTCCTGTTGTAAGCAATGGGGGGTGGCATTTAAGTTATTTTGGTGACATAGATTTTATTATTAATAAAATAGGTAGTTATTCGCATCAAGAATATAATAATCAGCATTATTTAGATAAGAATCAATTAGTTCAAAAAATAAAAAATGGCGTAAATTTATTAAATAATAGCTCTTTGGTTTATATTCCAATAGAAGAAAATAAAAATTTACCGTTTAAATATGATTTATACCTTACAAAATATTATATTCAATAATATTAAATTTTATTGTTAATAAGTAATTTATATGAAACATTAGCACCATGTGGAATTTCAGTATAATCAAACATTTTAATACATGTAAACCCATTATTTAATAAATAGTTTAATTTCATATTTATTAGTTGTGGATTAGGACAATTTTTATTATAACCATAATAAAAATATTTGCTCTTTGAAATTACATTATTAAAGTAATTTATAAAAATGTCCCAAGAAAATTCACTTACACTATGCGTTCCAATAACTAAATCAATAGCAGCAGTTGCATAGTTTTTATTTGAATGTGCGTCAATAAAATTAATTTTTGATATATCTTTTATTTCATTTTTTAAATAATAATTTTGCACTTCTAACATATGTGGTAAATCGATAATGTCCCAACTGTCATATGAAATAATATTATTACTTAGTCTACACATATTACCAAATCCTCCTCCTATTTCAACAATTTTACTATAGTTTGTTGCGTTATTATCTAATAAAAATGTTAACTGCATTATGTGTTTTGAGTCTAAATCATCAATTTTTATATATTTATTTTCATTTCCCTTGTAACCAAATAACCCTTTAGGTTGATTCAAAAAAATATTACACAAATTACTATTTATATTTCTAGCATAATTTAATGCTTGTTCATCTACATTGCCTTCATTTACGCAAAATCCATAAATATCTCTTGCAAATCTAAAATTTTCTAAATTTGGTCCAACCTTAGAATATTTATTTTCAGCGTCATCAAAAATATATTTGAAACCGTCCATATATTTTTAATAATATTAAAATGTGTATTTTTTAACTCATCTAATAAAACCCCCTCATTATGTTTAAACTTTTTATCAAACTTATGTCCATTTTTAATTAACAATTGTCTACATTGTTCTTCTTTTTCAAAACAACAATAATTCATTTTCACCAGATTGTGAAGTAATACATTTTATAGATGGTTTAACACATATTCTTTAATCCATTTTTTATTAAAGTATTTATTATAAATGTATAGTTGATTATATAAACATCTTTTATACAGTTCATCGTCAGCATTTAATTTACTTAATTTATTAACAAATTCATTTTCATTTTTAAAAATTGTTTCTTCTGAAAATGATTCCTCAAAAGGCCATTTTAACTCATTAAATTGTGAAAGCATTAATGAACCTTGCGATAAAATTTCAAATGTTCTTTTGTTTGGGTCACCAACGCCATTTAAATCTAAAGAATATTTAGATGTTCTTAGAGTTTGTAAAAAATCATTGTAATTTAAATAACCTTGATTATAAATATATTTATTTATTTTATTATAAATTGTTTTTCTATCTCTATAATAATTTATTTGAGGGTCATCATGTATAAATAATCCTCCTGTAAAGAAAACTCTATTATATTTAAAATAAGAATAGGCAGTATTTTCTATTTTTTCTATAATTGAAACATCACCAAACATTATAAAAGGGAAAGGAATAACGTTATTTTTATAAATTTTTGTTTTATTATAATTTCTTTTAAAAAATAAAGTTATTTTATCATTTTGTATTATTTCGTTAGGATCATAATCGTAATCGTAATTATCAAAAATAAATATCTTTTTAAAATTATTTTGATTAATTATTTTGAGCTCGCGTTGTAATATATCATATATGTTAGGTTTAAAAAATCTGGTTCCTGGTTTTGCATCATATAAAGATATAACTATAAATAAAAAATCATAATTCTTATCATTAATTAATGACCAATCATACTTAGGATTAATATTATGGGATCTCATATTATTTGACTTATCAAGTTCAGTATTGTTAATATAATAATCTGCTTCCGGAAATAAAATATTTAAACCTATATCTTGATTCACGCCATCAATAACCGCAATTCGCATTATATTTATATTTATATTTATAAAAATATTATTTTAAATATTAAAAATAATATATTATATTATTTATCCAGAATAAAATTCGTTTGCAACTGAAACATACCCTTCTAACCCAATAGGATCTAATATTTTCATTTGTTTATTTTGAGTTTTTATGAAAATAGAAAATAAAACTTCGTAACCAATACAATTTATCATATTATTAAAATTACTTTCTAAAAATGTCATAAAATTAACATACGATGATTTAGGTAATTTATATAGAGCTGTAAAAACATTATCCTTATTATTTTCAATATATTTAACTACAATATCATTATTATTAAAATTTGTATAATTAAAATTATCAGATAACCAATATCTTCCGGAAATTTTTATTAAATTATCAAAATTAATGTTATTTTCAAAAACATATTTTAAAGCACAAAATGTCATATAACCTTCGCCTAGAGATTTAGAAATATGACTAGTGCATTGTCTTGCCGTTATATCATTATATAAATTTAAAAAAAAATCACATTTTTCAAGTAAATAATTAGTCATGTCTTCATTCAAATTTGAACATTCTACTAGCAATATTTTTGAATTAGGTATTTTTGTTCTAATCGTTTCTATTGTTTTTGTTGTTTGTTCAAATCTTTCTTCATGTGAATAAACAGAACGGGTGTTAGTGTAAGATAAAGGGTTATTTGTTGTGCATATTACAGACGTAATTAAAACTAAATTCTCCATATATTTAAATATTATATACATTTATATTTAAATATAAATAAACTCTAATATATTATTATGATCGAACCAGAAATTATTCTTCTAATTATGAACTGTAAAAAGTATGTCAACAAAGCGCTATTCCAAAAGCAAACATGGCTTAAAAATATTCCGTCTTTTTTGAAATACTATCATGTAATCGGTGAACCTCTTTTAGAATCCGAATATAAATTTGATAATGAAAATAATATATTATGGGTTAAAGTTGGCGATGACTATAATTCCTTGCCGAATAAAGTAATCACTTCATATAATGCCATATACGAAACTTTTCATTTTAGATATATACTCAAAACAGACGACGACCAAATGTTGGTCAATCCAAAATTCTTTGATATATTGGTCGGTTTAATTGAAAGGACACGTCCTCAAATCCATTATGGAGGTTTTATTGTAGACGTAAAAAACCCACATATGTCAGAATACTATAAAATACATCCTGAATTGCCTAGGAATCTGCCAATATTACAAACCAAATATTGTAGCGGTCGATTCTATTTCCTCTCTAAACCTGCTATTTCAAACTTATTGAGTAAGAGAGAAAGAATAGCAAAGGAGTTTCTAGAAGACTATGCTATAGGATACAATTTAGACCCTTATTATAAAATTAATATGTTAGGATTAGAAACACACAAATTTTTTAATGATATTCAACCAGAACAGTTTCAAAACATGTAAAAAAATTTATTTATTATAAAGAATTGAATTCATTGGGTTAGGTAATTTTTTCAGTTCCTTAATATATTGTAATTGTCTTAATTTCTCTTTTTCCAAATCTAACATAACGTAGTTATAATTAATAACTCTTTTCTCTATATCACTATAATCCGGTTTTTGAGTAACCGTTAATGGTGTCACCAAATACCATTTATCTTCTAATTGTAATTTATTCCAATATTGGTCTATCGCAAAATAATCCATTAATTTAATATTTTTACTAAGGTTATTTATACCTTCTTCATAATTTTTTATTAGTTTATCATAATAATGACTTTTTACCAAATATCCTGTAGTTGTCTGGCATTTTGTTATTTTAATACAAAATTTATCTAACCTATCATATGCGCCCATATTATTTCCTGCTATTAGTAATACATCAAAATCAGGATGATTTGTTAAAACATTATTTAAATTATAAATAAATACTTGTGGATTCAAAAACATTATATCGTCTTCCATTATTAAAATGTGGTCTAAATTATTATCCCTTGCGTATTTTAATAAGTTTAAATGGCTTAAACTACACCCAATGGCTCCACAATTATGTTTTATGGCATTAAATCGCGTCGCATTTAGACCGAGCATTTTCATTTGGTTTTCAAAATGTTGTTGTCTATCCGGTCGCGTGTCTAGATTTATATAAAAAATATTTTTGATGTCACCTATATTTTTGATAGAATCGTCGTTCATTAATAATATAAAAACATATAATTTTATATTATTTATGCCGAATAAATAATTTAACATATTAATTTTTTATCCGTTTATCAATTCATCTATTAGTTTTAATCTGACTTTTTGCCAATAGTCTCTACCTTCGGCACCGCCATTATTAGTAACTTGTTTATCGTGTAATCTATAATATAACAATGATTCGCTTAAATTAACTAGACAACCATGTTTCTTTAACATTCGCAACGACATTTCAAAATCTTCTGTCATTCTAGATTTATTCTCATCATAATTTCCTGCTTCCAAAATAGCCGTTTTACGATAACACAATGAGGGATGGTTTACAAACCAATGCGATGGATTCTTTTTATAATTATCCCAAGTCATTGTGGTATGATTTGTAACAGAAACAACATTATTAATATTCTCTCTAAAGCAACTAATCTGAGAACCACAAATCATTATATGTGGGTTTAAATTCATAAATTCCAGTTGAGTCTGTATTCTGTTATCAACCATAATATCATCACTATCCATTTTAATTATCATTTCATTGTTACATAAGTGTACGCCTCTATTTAAAGAATAACCGATCCCTTTATTCGTTTCATTCACTTCATACACTAACGTGATGAATCTAGAGTCTTTTATAAAATTTTCCAATAATTTTTTCAATAGTTTTGAATGAAGAGCGTCTGAACCATCGTTTATCCATACAATTTCAATATTAAAATGCCCTATTTGGGTTTTAATAGATTCCAAACATTCCTTAACATACTTTGCCTGCGTATTATAACTAGAAATTAATACACTTACGCTGTTTTCTTTGTTTGGTGCCAAAAATTGTTCTGGTAAAACCATATTATTCATATCGTCGTAACTTTGTTTTGTTGACCCCCACGCCTGAAAAGCGTAAATTTTGCCGTGGCCTTTGTATTCGCGACCAGTTAAATGTATCGGTAAAAATTTGAAACTGGGAAAGATGTGTAAATCTTTAAATTGTTCACTATTATACATACGCGTTAATAATCCAGGACCGACAGATTGCCAAGCCATTAATCCCGCTTTTTCTTGACTTACTTCATTATTTAATATCCATGATATTGCTGCTTTTACTAATGGATGCTTTGGAGGAAATCCCATGGTGCCTGTTGCTATAAGTCCTTGTCTAACTTCTTCTTGTTCCCAACCGGCAAAACATTTTTTATTCAATAATTCTTCGTCTATTGGTTCTATACATATTGAATCAGCGTCTAAAAACACGCCTCCATACTTATATAATATTTCCCATCTAAGTATATCTGCTTTTCCATTTATTTCTTCAATTTCATCTACTTTTTTTTGACATTTAAATGTCATATTTCTTTTAACGAATTCCTCTTCGTTCCAATGTATGTATTCAAAATCGGGGTTTTTGTTTTTCCATGTTTTCATTAATTCAGTAGGTGGTTGTTTCGTGCCAATCCATATTTGGTGAATAATTTTTGGAATGCTCATTAATATGTTATTTCCTATTGTGTTTATATTATTTTAATTTTGTTATATGAAAAAAAATAAAAAAACAAACAAAACAAACAAAACAAACAAAACAAACAAAACAAACAAAACAAACAAAACAAACAAAACAAACAAAACAAACAAAAATAAACAAAATAAATAATATAAAAATTTAATATGAAATAAATAAAGAATGAACATATGTGAGATAAATACACTCTATATAAATTTAGATAAACGCACAGATAGAAGAACCCACGTTGAAAACGAATTAAAAAAAATAAATATAGAAAATGTAACACGATTTAAAGGAATTGAAATGAAAAATGGTGCTATCGGTTGTAGTATGAGTCATATGAAATGTGTTGAACAAGCAAAAAATAATAATTGGGAGTATGTTTTCATTTGCGAAGACGATATTGAATTTACAAACCCAGAACTATTTATAACGCAAATCAACAAGTTCCTTCAATCTGGAAATAAATGGGACGTTGTATTGGCTGCCGGAAATAATATGATACCGTATGTACCCATAAACGAAACTTGTATTAAAATATTCAATTGCCAAACCACAACTGGTTATATAGTTAAAAAAGAATATTACGAAAAACTGATTCACAATTATAAAGAAGGCATAAATAAATTATTAAAAGACCCCGAAAACAATGATTTTAAGATAGATAAATACTGGTTCAAATTACAGCGAGAAGATAATTGGTTTCTAATTATTCCTTTAACGGTAGTTCAAAAAGAAGATTATAGCGATATAGAGAAAAAGGTTACAAATTTTAAAAAATATATGTTGGATTATAACAAGGCTTATAAAAAATAATTTATATTATGTATGGTAAAAATTATTCAAGTAAAAATTTATGGTACTCTTTAATCATATTAATTGCTAATTTTTTGCAATCGTCGTCTATATTTATTTTTACATATTCAGAGTGTATATAGTGAGTTTGTGATTTATTGTATTTTTTAAAGATATAACCAAAGTCGAAATTATTATGTTCGTCTTTTTTATAGTTATGTAAAATTAAATGAATATGTTCATCATAACTATCTATATTATTAGGACTTAAATAATAATCATTTATACAATGACCATCTCCCTTAATTTTGTCATGCTTTAAGTAATAATTTTTATTTTTAAATTCTTTTAGTAATTTTTTTACAAATTGTTTACCTTTTATATTTCTTGTATTGGATTTTCTTGTATTGGATTTTCTTGTATTGGATTTTCTTGTATTGGATTTTCTTGTATTGGATTTTCTTGTATTAGATTTTCTCGTATTGGATTTTCTTGTATTGGATTTTCTTGTATTGGATTTTCTTGTATTGGATTTTCTCGTAAACCAGCGCATTATACATATATAAATATAATAATTAATATTATAATTTTTATCTAAAAAACACCACCCAACCTTATTCTTGCGCTAGCTTGTGCTCTCGGTTTTGCTCCAACGTAGGAAGCATATTGAGGAGAAAACTTGTGTGGCGGTGGTCTTAATTGTTGCTGCGGTTGTCTAAATTGTTGTTGTGGTGGTCTGAATTGCTCTTGCTGAGGCGCATGAGATTCTTCTTGCATATGGTTATTATTATGACCAAAATTATTAAAAGCGTCGTTTTCTACTTCAATTTTTTGACCTTCTGCAATCTCTTGTAATAATTGTGGCGGAACTTGTTTACCCATTGACATTAAGTATTTCGCCATATTTTCTTTCCTTTCTAATGTTGTCGGATAATAAGGAATATTTGACCAATCGTTTGTCGTTACAACTGTTTTTGTTGTCTCTCTAATTTTATCTGGATTAATAATTTTTCTTTTTGGTTCTCTTAAATCATAATTGTAATATTCTTCTGTTCCAAAACGAATATGTGGCAAAAAAGTTGAAATATTTATCACCATTATTCTAGGGTTATTTATTATAAATATATTATCATTCGGGTTTTCAGATTTTTCATCAATCGTATATTTCAATTGCGTAATAGTTCTTAGACCATCTATACCATTATCATTCTCTCCTCTCCAAGGGTCTTTTTTAGAAATTATTCTAGAAATACCATCAAACAGTTGTAGCATTTCAGGACTACCTATATTATAAAAAATACTTCTATCTATTGTTAAACCTACTGCTTCACAACGCTTTTGTAATACATTATCTTCCATGCCCCATCCCCAAAAACCTGGAAAACCGTTTGTTTTTTCAAAATCGGCACCTTTCATTACAACAATGCCGCCCAATGCGTATTTAAATCCGTAGTAGTGCTTTACTACTCCGTGAGTCGTTTCATAATCAAACAGTTTATAAAACGGTATTGTGTCTACGTCATTAAATATGAAAGTTATATCTTTATAATGTTGTGGGTATTTGTTTTTCGCAGCAATGAACCCGATATTTTTTACGGCACCACGGTTGAATGTTCTGGCGTCACATTGATGTGAAAAATATATTTCATAATCGTCCTTATCTTCTAAAATAAAACTCATGTATTTACTAAAAAAAAACTTGTGTTGTATGCGATTTCTATACGGAACAATAAAAATGCGTTTAGGGATTTTAACTTCTTCTTCTGTCATTATTTATAGTTTTATTAAAGTTTTTATTTTTAAATTTATAACTATTCTTTTTCTATAATTATAAATTATAATTATAAATTATAATTCTAAATTATATTTCTTTAATATTGCGATCGGAATTATATTTTCTTCTTTTGAAATTTTTTCTAATTTTTTATGGCATTTGTTTATCGTGACTTCACTCGTTTCGCTAACGTTTTTAACATCCTTTTTACTTATATTTAACTTACATATCTGCGCTACAAAATACACAACGCCAGCCGCAATAGATGGAGGCGTATTTTCCGGCATTACGTCCATTTTCTCTATTTTCATTGAAATAAATTGGCATAATTTTGTTAATTCATTATTTATATTTAATTTGCTACAATATCGCTCT